>VYKW01000007.1_pt1 | contig 151816 bp, 153 predicted proteins | sample 5114451 | NCBI WGS metagenome assembly VYKW01 (sample SAMN12291784, study PRJNA351875) | freshwater metagenome | isolation source: freshwater lake | place: USA: Michigan, Gull Lake | collected 2013-08-08
AACGTTCCAGTTCACGCCCGTCGTCGAAGACTCGGCGTTGATGTCGTCCATGGTGTGATAACCGGCGTCAACCGCGCCATACCACCCATCCGGCTCAGCCGAAGCAGCACCAGCGGCGAGAACGCCGACTGCTGCGACGCTGGCGAGAAGTTTCAGCTTCATGTCAGTCCTCATGTCGATTTGAATGCCCAACGATCACGCTTACACGTGACGCTCACCGGGCCGAACGGGAGAGTTGGGCCCAAGTTCCCTATTTCGGCTCGGAATAGGGCGACTGTGGCGCCCTTTCAACACATATCGCCCCCTTGGCGAGGAAAACACGCCTGTTATCAGGACAGACCAGAACGGCAGGAGACGAAACAAATGGCGATTCGGTTTGACGGCAAGGTGGCGATCGTCACCGGCGCGGGTGGCGGCCTGGGTCGCAGCCACGCCCTGGCGCTGGCAGCGCGCGGTGCGAAAGTGGTCGTTAACGATCTGGGGGTCGCGCGCGACGGCTCGGGAAGCTCGCATTCGCCGGCCGAGGCCGTTGTGGCGGAAATCGTCGCTGCCGGCGGCGAAGCGATCGCGAACGGGGCCTCGGTCACCGATCCCGACGCCGTGAAGGCCATGGTGGCCGAAGCGACCGACCGATGGGGATCGGTCGACATCCTGGTCAACAATGCCGGCGTCCTGCGCGACAAGACCTTCGCCAAGATGGAGATCGAGGACTTCCGCTTCGTGGTCGACGTCCACCTGATGGGAGCGGTGAACTGCACCAAGGCGGTGTGGGACGGAATGCGCGAGCGGAACCACGGCCGGATCGTCATGACGACCTCGTCGTCGGGGCTGTACGGCAACTTCGGTCAGTCGAACTATGGCGCGGCCAAGATGGCGCTGGTCGGCTTCATGCAGACCCTGTCGATCGAGGGGGCCAAGAACGACATTCGGGTCAACTGCCTGGCCCCCACCGCCCACACCCGCATGACCGAGGATCTGGGAGCCGCCCTGCCGCTTGAGGCTCTGGGGCCCGAGCTGGTCACGCCCGGCCTCCTTTATCTCGTCAGCCATGACGCGCCGACGCGGTGCATCCTTGGGGCCGGCGCCGGCGGGTTCGAGCGGGCCTATGTGACCCTGACCCAGGGCATCCGGGTCGTGGGTGACGATGCGCCCGAGCAGATCGCAGCCCGCTTCGCCGAGATCAGCGACCGTGCCGGCGAGATCGTGCCGGAGATGGGCGCAGCCCAGGGCATGATCGAGCTGACAAAGGCACAGGCGGCGCACAGCGGCTGACGCCACAGGGCCGCTTGCTGTCTCGCGTTCAGGCGGGGAAGTCTCGCTTGCCTTGACGCGACGGCAGGTGCCTAGGGTCACGCCAAACCAATCGACAATGACGCCCAGTCGTCAGCCAGGGAGAGAAAAATGCGTGAAGCGGTCATCGTTTCGACGGCCCGGACCCCGATCGGGCGGGCCTATCGCGGGGCGTTCAACGACACCGCGCCCCAGCAGCTGGGGGCGCACGCGGTCCGCCATGCCGTCGCCCGTGCCGGCGTGGACCCGGCCGAGATCGAGGACGTGGTCATGGGCGCCGCACTCCAGCAGGGCGGCACGAGCACCAACGTCGCACGCCAGATCGCTCTGGCGGCGGGCCTGCCCTCGACGGTGCCGGGCATGAGCCTGGACCGCCAGTGCGCTTCGGGCCTGATGGCCATCGCCACGGCGGCCAAGCAGGTGGTCTTCGATCAGCAGAAGATGGCCATAGGCGGCGGGCTGGAGTCCATCTCCCTGGTCCAGAACCAGCACATGAACCTCTACCGGATGAAGGACGAGGCGCTGCTGAAGCTGTCGCCCCACATCTATATGTCGATGCTGGAGACGGCTGAGGTCGTGGCGAGCCGGTATGGCATCAGCCGGGACCGGCAGGACGAATACGCCCTTCAATCGCAACATCGGACGGCGCAGGCCCAGGCCGAGGGCCGACTGGACGCCGAGGTCGTGCCAATGACCACGACCATGCTGGTCGCCGACAAGGCGACGGGCCAGACGTCCTCGAAGGACGTCACCCTGTCCAAGGACGAGGGCAACCGTCCGGACACGACGCTGGAAGGCCTTCAGTCGCTCAAGCCCGTGTTCGGCGGCGGTGAGGAAATCCAGCAAGGCGAGTTCATCACGGCCGGCAACGCGTCCCAACTGTCCGACGGGGCCTCGGCCTCGGTGATCATGGAAGCCGGTGAGGCGGTGAAGCGCGGCCTGCAGCCGCTCGGCGCCTATCGCGGCATGGTCGTCGCCGGTTGCGAGCCGGATGAAATGGGCATCGGCCCGGTCTACGCCGTGCCCAAACTTCTGAAGCGCCACGGCCTGACCGTGGACGACATCGGCATCTGGGAGCTGAACGAAGCCTTCGCCGTGCAGGTGCTCTATTGCGCCGACACCCTGGGCATCCCGATGGATCGCCTGAACGTCTCCGGCGGTGCCATCTCGATCGGTCACCCTTACGGCATGTCAGGCGCGCGGATGACGGGCCACGTCCTGATCGAGGGCAAGCGCCGGGGAGCCAAATACGGCGTCGTCACCATGTGCGTCGGCGGGGGCATGGGCGCGGCCGGGCTGTTCGAGATCTACTGAGAGTCAGGCTCAATCGTGGGCGTCGCCATAGCGGGCGGTCATTTCCGCGCGCCATTTCGCACGGAGCTGCGCCGGCCGGGCGGGATAGCGGTCTTCCAGCACTGTCGCGTCCAGCACGCGGTCAGTGCGGAACATACGGAAGTCGTCCCGCAGCTCGCACCAGGCCAGCACGATGCGGGTCGTGTCGCGATAGGCGATCTGGAAGGGCCAGACGGTCCGGCGACTCTCGGCCTCGTTCTCGTCCCTGTAGTGGAGTTCTACCTTGCGGGCACTGTGAATGGCGCGGCGCACGGCGGCCATGTCGATCGCTTCGGGGAGCACATTCCAGCCGGGAGGTGTCGAGACGGCGGGTTCCAGCACCATGGGCCGCAGGCGCTCGGGCACGGTCGCAGCGATCTTGGCAATGAGATCGCGCGCGGCCCGCGCCAGGGCGGGATCTCCCCGGCCTGCGACCCACTGCGCCCCCAGAACCGCCGCCTCGACCTCGTCGGACGTCAGCATGAGCGGCGGCATGTCGAAGCCGATGTCGAGCACATAGCCCACGCCCGCCTCGCCCCGGATCGGCACCCGCTGGCCCATCAGGGCCGCGATGTCGCGATAGACGCTGCGTTTGGAGGTCTCCAGCTCGGCCGCCATGGCCTCGGCCGTCACCGGCTGGGCGCTGCGGCGAAGCAGCTGGACGATCTGGAACAGTCTATCCGCTTTGCGCATCCTGATGGCGCTACGGCTCGGGACGTTGCCCCTCGCTGCTTGAGCGCATTTCCCTTCTGTCAGACGGGTCGTTCATGACCTGCGACGACCTTAGCGGTCGGCTGCTGACAGCATGCTGGCAGCAGGGTGGCGGTAGTCAATCCATCGATGTCGGGGACGATCTCCGGCCGGCGAAGAGGGAGATTGAAACGTGCTCACGCTTTTCCATGCTGCCCAGACACGCTCATCGCGCATCGTATGGCTGATCGAGGAGCTGGGGGCTGACGTCGAGGTCGTCTACTGCGAGATCGCCCACCGAGACGGCAAGAAGATTGGTGAGCGGGATCCGAAGAACCCCCATCCGGACGGCAAGGTGCCCGCCCTCATCCACGACGGTGTCCTGATCACGGAATCGGCCGCCGTGGCGCTGTATCTGACCGACCTGCATCCGGAAGCGGGCATCGGCGCGCCGGTCGGGTCGCCGCAGCGCGGTGCGATTCTGACCTGGCTGACCTGGGCGGCGGGCGAACTGGAGCCCGCCCTGTTCGCGCGGATGAGCGGGGCGAGCGACGCCTATGCCGTCGCCCGGTTCGAGGCGACCATGGATCGGGTGATGGAGGCCCTATGGAACGGGCCGTTCCTGATGGGCGGGCGGTTCACGGTCGCCGACGTCATGGTCGGATCAACGCTGGCCTGGGTCCGCCCCATGCTGCCCGACAGCCCGCTGTTCGACCGCTATCTGGAGCGGCTGGCGGCACGGCCTGGTCACGCACGGGCGCTGGTGCGGGATCCTTCGTCTGCGCTGGAGGTTGCCGCCTGATCAGGCCGCGCGCGGAAGATTGCCGTTTTCGGCGGTGATCTCCACCGCCTTGAGCGCCCCGACGTAGGCGTCGCGCCACAGGCTGACGTCGGTGTCCCGAACGACCCTGATAAGCGCCTTCCATTTTCGGACGCGCTCCTCCAGCGGCATGATCAAGGCGCGGTGGATGGCGTCGGCGATTTCCTCGCGGCTGAAGGGATTGACCAGCAGGGCCTCGCCCATCTGTTCGGCAGCACCGGCGAAGCGGGACAGGATCAGGACGCCGGGGTCCTCCGGGTTCTGTGCAGCGACATATTCCTTGGCGACCAGGTTCATGCCGTCCCGCAGCGGGGTGACCATGCAAACCTTGGCCGCCCGATAGATGCCCGCCAGCTGATCGCGACAATAGCTGCGGTTCAGATAGCGGATCGGCTGCCAGTCCATGTCGGCGTATTCGCCGTTGATTCGTCCGGCGAGGGAGTCGAGCCGCGCGCGAATGTCCTGATAGGTGTCGACCTCGTCGCGGCTGATCGGTGTGACCTGGACCAGGAAGACGTCGCCGCGCAGCTCCGGGCGGTCGTGCAGGAACTGTTCATAACCCAGCATCCGCTCCTCCAGCCCTTTGGAGTAGTCGAGCCGATCGACGCCGACGATCATGGAGCGAAAGGCGGCTGAGGCGGCCATGCGATCGTAGGTGCGCACCCCTTCGCGGGAGTTCCTCGCCTGCATGAAGCCCTCGACGTCGATGCCGATGGGGAAGGTGCCGATGCAGACCCGTCGTCCGAACGCCTCCAGCCCGCCGTAACCCGCCAGCTCACCCCGGGCCTCGGAGATCACGTAGTCGCGGAACAGGTCCATCCATTCCTGGGTCTGGAAGCCGATCAGGTCGCAGGCAAACAGGCTCTCCACCAGCCGGCGATGATGCGGCAGTGTCACCAGCAGCTGGCGCGCCGGCCAGGGGGTGTGGAGGAAGAAGCCGATCCGGTTCGTGATACCCAGGCGGCGCAGGTCCCGGGCCAGCGGGATCAGGTGGTAGTCGTGGACCCAGATGATGTCGTCGGGCTGAATCAACGGCGCGAGCGTCTCGGCGAAGCGGCGGTTCACCCGCTCATAGCCCTCGCCATAGGACCGCTCATAGGCTGTCAGGTCCACGCGGTGGTGGAACAACGGCCAGAGCGTCTTGTTGGCGTAGCCGTTGTAGTACTCATCGACGTCCTGGGCCTCCAGGTCGACCAGGGCGACGTGTACGCCCGCGCGGTCCTCCAGCTTCAACTCGCCTGTGAACGTTTCCACGGTCTCACCCGACCAGCCGAACCAGAGGCCGTCGTAGGTCCTCAGCGCGGCCGACAGCGCCATGGCCAGCCCGCCCGCAGATCCGGCGGAGGGATCGACCGGAGCCGATACGCGGTTGGAGACGACGATGAGGCGGGACATGACGCGCCCCAAACGATCAAGGCGACGATCGGCTCCATCGCAAGCGCGTGATTGTGGCGAAACCGATCATCGGACATCCGTCCACGATCGGCTGAGCAGGACGGCGCAGTTGATGATGCCGACCAGGGAGTAGGTCTGGGGGTAGTTGCCCCAAAGTTCGCCGGTCTCGATGGCGATATCCTCGCTGAGCAGGCCGGCATGCGTCCGACGGCTGAGCATCTGTTCGAAAATCTCGCGCGCTTCGGTGTCGCGGCCGTTCTGGTGGAGCGCTTCGATGAACCAGAAGGTGCAGAAGTTGAATGCGGTTTCGGGCTCGCCGAAGTCGTCGGGCTCGACGTAGCGGAACAGATAGGGCCCCTTCTTCAGGTCTCGCTCGATGGCGTCGAAGGTCGCAACCTGACGCGGGTCCATAGGCTCAAGAAAGCCGAGATCGACCAGTTGGAGCAACGATGCGTCCAGCTCCTGACCGCCGAAACTGGCGCCGAAGCGCCCCTCGACGGGGAGAAAGGCCTCGGCTTCGATCCGTCGGCGGATGATATCTGCCCTTTCGGCCCAGTGGGCCGCCCGGTCGTTCAGCCCCAGATGAACCGCCGCCTTGGCGAGGCGGTCGCAGGCAGCCCAGCACATGACGGAGGAATAGGTATGGACCCGCGCGATAGTGCGAAACTCCCACAGGCCCGCGTCGACCTGGTCATGCATGGCGAAAGCCCGTTCGCCGACCTTTTCCAGCGCATGGAAGTCATCGAGCGAGCCGGGACGTAGCAGGCGCTGGTCATAGAAGCTCTGCACCAGCGGTAGAACGATCTGTCCGTACACGTCATGCTGCAAGTGCTCGCGCGCCTGATTGCCGACACGCACAGGCTTCATGCCGCGATAACCCTCGACGGACGTGACGATCCGCTCGTCGATGTCCTCTTCCAGACCCACGCCATAGACCGGCTGGACATGGCCGCCCGCCGAGGCATCGACCAGATTGCGCAGGTAGACGAGGTAGTTCTCCAGAATGTCCACCGCACCCAGCCGGTTCAGGGCGCGCACCGTGTAATAGGCGTCGCGGATCCAGCAGTAGCGATAGTCCCAGTTGCGTCCGCTCTCGGGGAACTCGGGCACCGAGGTTGTCATGGCGGCGACGATGGCCCCGGTCTCTTCATAGACGCAAAGCTTGAGCGTGATCGCTGCGCGGATCACCGCCTCCTGATAGTCCAGCGGCATGTAGAGGGTGCGGACCCAGTCCCGCCAATAGGCGAGGGTGCGGTCCAGCGTGGCCGAGACCCCCGCACCAACCTCCTGATCGTAGCCCTCGTCCGGCCCGAGGAAGAAGGTCAGGGAGCGCTCGAGCCGGAACAGCCGTTCTTCCAGCACATGCGATACCGGACAGTCCGTGGTGAGCCGGAGCGTGATATCCGTGCACAGATAGCGGATATGGTTGGAGCCGGAGGTGCACTCCGACCGTCGCGCACCCCAGTCAGCCGAGGGACGCAGACGCACACGGATGCGCGGGCTGCCCGACAGGGGCCGGACCATCCGGGCGAAGGCGAGGGGCCGGTAGGTTCGGGAATGCTTCCTGTGACGCGGAGCGAAGTCGAGAATTTCGACCGAGGTCCCGTCGCCTGCCGTCAGGACAGTTCGCAGGACGGGCGTATTGGGCAGATAGGCCTGCTCGGCCGCGATCTGACCCTCCAGCTCCAGCGACCAGAAGCCGTGGTCGGGCGCGTCCCCGTCCATAAGAGCGGAGAAGACAGGGTCCCCGTCCACGCGCGGCGCACAGGCCCAGACGTAGCGCCCCTGACGATCGATGAGGGCCGACAGGGCGCAGTTGCCGATCGGGGCGAGGTCGAGGTCGCGGCGGGCGGGGGTCATGCGCGCGCCTCCACGATCGCTTCCAGCCAGGTCAGGACGGCCTCGACATCCTTCAGCCGATGACGGGCTGCGCTGTCCCGCATCGGCCCGACCAGAACGCCGTATCCGCCAAGCCAAACCGCTGCCTGGAACGCTGCCTCGTCCGTCAGGTCATCGCCGACCATGATCGGTGTCGCGCCCGCGAACGGAGGCTCGGCCATGAAGGCGGCCAAGGCCTGTCCTTTGTCCGCACCCGGCGTCTTGAGTTCGATGACCATGTGTCCGGGCTGGAGTTCCAGACCGGTTTCGACGGCGATTTCGCGCGCAAGCGCTCGGGCGACGTCCTCGGCGCCTGGTGACTGGCGATAGTGAAGACCCGCAGAGACCGCCTTGTCCTCGACGATCACGCCGGGATGGTTCATGGCAAAGCCGCGAAACGCTGCGACGGCACGGGCGATCCCGGGGCTGGGCAGCGCGGCCAGAAGGCTACCGTCATGCCGGCGACGCACCAGACCGTGAACCCCGGAGGCTGCGAGAGCTGCATCGCCTGCGATTCGGTCGATCTCCTCAAGCGTCCGCCCACTGATGACCGCCACGCGCCCGGCCAGAACCCTGCCCAGAGCCCCCAGCACAGACGTTCGTCGGTCATCGGCCATGACTGCGTCCGGGGTGCTCGCCACCGGCGCCAGGGTCCCGTCTAGGTCAAGAAACAGGGCGATCGCATCGGTCGGGTGAACGGGTGGCGCGGTCTGGGGGCGAATCGGGGGCCCGACGGACAAGGTCATGATCTCTCGAGGTTGGATATCGCAGGAGCGCGAGGCCCTAACGCCCAACTCCGGCAAAGGTTGAGGTCCACCGAGGAAGCCCGGCTGGGGTGCCGGATTGTCGAGTCCCGCAGCTTGGGTCTAAACCGCCTCCCTGTTCCGTGGAGACCCGGCCCATGCCGCTCGACGCCAAATCGTCCGCCGCCGACGCCGCTGGCCCCATGATCGATCACGCCCGCTCGGTCATCCGCCTGAACATCGAGGCGCTGGAGGCGCTTGAGCGTACCGTGAACGGCAGCCTTGTCCGCGCCGTCGAGATCATCCTGTCGCGTCCGGGCTATGTCGTCGTGACAGGGATGGGCAAGTCCGGCCACATCGGCGGCAAGATCGCCGCCACCCTGGCATCCACCGGCACGAACGCCTTCTTCGTCCATCCTGCCGAGATGAGCCACGGCGATCTCGGCATGCTGCGCCATGACACGACACTCCTGGCCCTCTCCAACTCCGGGGAAAGCCGCGAGCTGCGCGATCCTCTGATCTTCTGCCAGAGGAACGACATCCCGGTGATCGGCATGACGCAGCGGGCGTCGTCGTTCCTCGCGCGGATGTCGGCGGTGTCGCTCATCATGCCCAGCGTCGCCGAGGCTTGCCCCAACGGCCTGGCCCCCACCACCTCGACCTTGATGACGCTCGCGCTGGGCGATGCGCTAGCCATGGTGCTGATGGAACGGCGCGGCTTCTCGGCCACTGACTTCGGAATGCATCATCCTGGCGGGTCGCTGGGCATGAGCCTGCAGAGTGTGCGGGAGTGGATGGGTGACAACCACGCCCCGCCGCCGACCGTTCCGCTGGACGCCGCCTTTGCCGAGATCGTGGCGGCCATCACTGCAGGCCGAAAGGGCTCTGTCGCGGTGCTTGAGGCCGACGGGACGCTGGCGGGGATGATCACCGACGGCGACGTCCGTCGCGCCTTCTCGAGCGACGTGTCTGGCATCACGGCGGCAAACATCATGAGCCGTCAGCCCATCACTGTCGGACCCGACCAGCGCATGAGCGACGTCGTCGACCTGCTGACCGCCAACAAGATTTCCAACCTTTTCGTGGTGGAGAACCAGCGACCCGTCGCCATCGTGCACATCGCCGAACTGATGCAGGCCGGTTACGTCTCCTGATCCTGAGATGCCGGGCGGTTGACCCCCGTGGGACGAGGGTCTACGCCGCCTGCCTGTCCGGAAGTCAGTGCGAACCGGACGGGCGGAACAACCACGTCGAAGGCTGCAATTGGATAGGTCGGCGAATGTCGGGGAAGGATTGCGCCCCACGGAGTTCTCGACGACCTCTGCGGCCGGGCCCGCAGGCTTGAACGCCACGACGCCCGCGTTGAGGGCCGGCCCGACTCTTTGCATCGACGGCTACAACATCGCCATGACGAAGGGCACGGGGATCGCCACATACGGGCGCAACCTGCTCTCGACCGTCAGGGGCATGGGATACGACACCCAGGTCATCTATGGCCCGCCGAGAAAACGATCCAAGCGTCCGCTGCTGAATGAAACCGCCCTGGTCGACGCGGGTGAGCCGCGAAAGAACAGGCGCATCGCCCGCTATCTGCAGACCCTGACCAGCCGGAACGGTGTGAAGGCCTGGCCCGTGACCCCCAGCGGCGAGGTCTTCTGGCCCACCCGTGCGGGCGGTAAACCAGACGCGTCGTCTTTTTGGGCGGCGCATGATCTGTTTTTCCGGGCCAACCGGTCGTTCGCGGCCTATCGCAAGGAAACGCCGGTCGATTTCGATGCGGACGGCGGCCGACGCCCGGACATCATGCACTGGACGGCGACGTTGCCCCTGCATGGGCGGGGCGTTCCCAACATCTACACCATCCACGACCTGATCCCGCTCAGGCTTCCCCACACGACGCTCGACGACAAGCCGGCTTACTTCGCCCTGTGCAAGGCCATCGCACGCAGGGCTGACCACATCGCCGTTGTGTCGGAAACGACCCGACAGGACGTGATCCGCATGCTCGGGGTGCCTGAGGAGAAGGTCACCAACACCTATCAGGCCGTCCACCTGCCCTCGAGCCTGACCTCGCGGCCGGACGCCGAGGTGGCGACAGAACTGGAGGGCATCTTCGATCTGGGCTGGAAGGACTATTTCCTTCACTTCGGAGCGATCGAACCCAAGAAGAACCTCGGCCGTATCGTCGAGGCGTATCTGGCGTCGGGCTGCACCACACCGCTTGTGGTGGTCGGCGGCCGGGCCTGGCTGGACGAACCCGAGACGGCCCTGATGAACCAGGTGCTCGCCGACGACGGCCCGAGCGCCGAACGCATCCGGCGATACGAATACCTGCCCTTCTCCATGCTGGTGAGCCTGATCAGGGGAGCACGGGCCACGCTCTTCCCGTCGCTCTACGAGGGCTTCGGACTGCCGGTTCTGGAATCGATGGCGCTCGGCACAGCCGTCCTGACCTCGACAGGCGGGTCCCTGCCGGAAGTGGCGGGCGATGCGGCGATCACAGTCGACCCCTACGATGTCCCCGCCATGAGCCGGGGACTGCGAGCGCTGGAACAGGATGAGTCGCTTCGACTGGATCTGGAGGCGCGCGGCCGGATCCAGGCGGCGAAGTTCTCGGTCGAGGCCTACAAGGCCAGGCTGACCGATCTCTACGCCAGGGTCGGGGCGTGACCCGGTCCGTCCTGTTCGACGCCAGCCGCCTGCTGAGCCGGGCCGAGCGCACCGCGCCGACGGGCGTGGACCGGGTCTGTCTCGCCTATGCCGAGTGGCTGCTGTCTCTGCCGGATGTCTCGGTCACACCTGTCCGGGGGCGTCAGGACCAGCTGGTCGCGGTCGATGAACCCTGGTTCCGCAAATGCGTGAAGACCCTTCGATCACGTTGGACCGGCGACTTCTTCGAACGGTCCCTGACGCCGGACGAGATGCGACTGATGACGGCGCTCGCCAGCGGGCATAAGGCCGAGGAGTCGGTCATCGGCGAGCCGCCGGCCGATCCGTCGCGAACCCCGGGCCGGCGGACCCGCGTGCTGAAGCAGTTGTTTCGCTCTCAGTGGATCCAGAACCTGCCGGCGAGCAGCCTGTACTTCAACGTCGGCCACACTGGCCTCAGCGACCCGTCCATCCTGATGGAACTGGAAGCGCGCGGGATAGAGCGGATCATCCTGCTGCACGACCTGATCCCCATCACTCACCCGGAGTTCTGCCGGCCGGGCGACGACGAGAAGCACCGGGCGCGGGTTCTGACGACGCTTCGTCACGCCTCGCGTATCTTGGTGAACTCGCACTACACGGCGTCGGAACTCGCCGCCTTCGCTGCGCGCGAAGGGATCACGCCGCCGCCGATCGACGCGGTCCACCTGGGGCTTGAGCCGACCTTCTTGGCACCCCCTGCTGCCCCGACGCCTCGGCCCTATTTCGTCCACATCGGCACCATCGAAGCGCGCAAGAACCTGGCCTTCCTGCTGACCATCTGGCGGCGCCTGCAGGAACGGATGGGGGACGCAGCCCCTCAGTTGGTTCTGGTCGGACGTTACGGCTGGGAGAACGAGGCAGTTCTGGATCACCTGGAACGGTCGCCGGCCCTGCGGGGACTGGTGCATCAAGCGTCTGACCTGCCCGACTCCGCGCTGGCCACCCTGATGGCCAGTGCCCGGGCGTTGGTGGCCCCGTCCTCGGTAGAGGGCTTCGATCTGCCTGCCGTCGAGGCCTCGGCCCTGGGCGTGCCCCTGATCGCCTCGGACATTCCCGCCCACCGTGAGCTCGTGCCGAACGCCCTGCTGATCGATCCGCTGGATGGCCTGGGCTGGCTCAAGGCGCTGGAAAAGGCCACGCGCCATCCGCCGAAGGCCCCGGCTTATGTCGCCCCGACCTGGGATCGGCACTTCGCCCGCGTGGCCGAATGTGTCGGCCTTGGGTCCAGAGCGGCCAAGGCGGCGTGATCGGACTGGCGGCCGTTCGCAAAGGCCGGTAATCACGTCTTGGATTTAAGGGCCCGGACGCCATGACCCGTAAACTGCTCGCCCTCGCGCTCGCGGCCATTCTTTCGGGCTGCTCGACCTTGCCCCGCGACGGACCGTCGGGGCGGGCTATCGATCGGGGCGCAGAGGCCGACGTGGATGGTGCCGACTACGCCATCGTCGAGCTGGATTATGCGGCCGCCGAGCAGATCCGGGCCGTCGTCGGCCCTAACCTCGGGTCCCTGGCTGCCGCAGCCAGCAGTGAGCGGGTGGATGTGATCGGTGAGGGCGACCTGCTGTCCATTGCCATCTTTGAGCCGTCCGGCACGCTGTTCGGCGGAGGGTCTTCCGGATCGGGCGTGCGCTCTGGCAACCAGGCCCTGCCGAGCGTCGCGGTCGATCGAGGCGGCACGGTCACCGTGCCCTTCGCCGGGGCCGTACGGGTCGGCGGACTGACCACGACCGAGGCCGGGGCCGCCATCCGTCGGGCCCTGTCCGGCCGCGTCGGAAACCCCCAGGTGACGGTGACGATCGAGGAGAACCTGTCCAACACGGTTACCGTGCTGGGCGAGGTCAAGGAACCTGGGCGCGCGCCCCTGTCGGTCAACGCTGACACAATCCTGGACGTTATCGCCGAGGCAGGCGGAGCGTCTCGTCCAGTGGACGATATCGAGGTCCAGATCCGCCGCAACGACCAGACCTACGCGGCCCCGCTGAGCGCGGTGACCACCAACTTCGGCGAGAACATCCGCCTGCAACGCGGCGATCAGATCAACCTTGTCTACGTCCCGCGTCGCTTCAAGACCTTTGGCGCGCTGGGAACCGTGGCCGAGAACGACATGCCGGCTGGCCAGGTGACGCTGGCGAGCGCGCTGGCGCGCGCGGGAGGACTGAACGACAACTTCGCCAACGCCCGCGCGGTGCTGGTCTTCCGCTTCGAACGGCCGGAAGTGGCCCTGGCGCTCGGGATCACCCAGCCACCGACGATCCGGGGCGTGCCGGTTGTCTACAGACTGAACCTGGAAGAAGCGTCCGGCTTCTTCACGGCCGGCTCGTTCGAAGTGCGTCCGGACGACACGATCTATGCGCCCCGCGCCACGGCGGCGGAACTGCGCAAGTTCTTCGAGTTCGTCCAGCAGATCTCGCGGGTCGTCTACGACATCTCGGTGACCAACACCCTCAACAACAACTGAGGTCTCGCCGGTGTCGTGGCGCAAGCTTCTGACCAGCCGACCGGGCGCCTCAGAGGCGGGCACATCGGTGGCTCGCGTCGCCGACGTGTGGGAAAAGGCCGGCCGCCGGGCCTCCGCCAGCCTGCCGACGATGGGCGAAGTCGAGGCCAGCGCGATCAAGGTCTATGCCGAGCATGGTCTGCCGACGCGGCCCGGTCACTATCGCCGCGGACCCTTCTCGGAGACCTGGGACTTCCTGGGTGAGGACGTCGACATCGCCCGGCGCTGGGACATGGTTCTGGAGCGGCCGACCGAGACGGGGTGGAAATTCGCGACGCTTGAGGACCTTGGTCGCCACGACGGTGCCTCGCCAGAACTGCGGGCGGCCTCGGCATTGCTGTCGGCGTGCCGATACCTGAAGGACAGGATGACCGGCCGGGCGGTCGGCGACCCAGGCGATGATATCGAGCGGGCCATTCGGCTGGGCGTCGACTGGCAGCGCCTCAAGGAGGCCCAGGCGTGGAAAGAGACGTCCCGCCTGAAGCTCACCAGACCCGAAGACGAGACACCTGCGCCGTCTCCGAGTCTTCCGGCGGTGAGGTCGAAGGCGGCTCCCAAGCCGAGAACCCCGAGAAAGAGCCGCAAGGCTTCGAGTTAGGCCGCTTCACAGACCATCAGGCGTGAAAAAGCCCGCTGCGGGGGATACATCGCAGCGGGCTTTCTCGCTCTCTAAGGAGCGGACGTTTCCTCCCCGAAACGCCTTCGTCCAGCGGCTGCGCCTCACAGCGCCGCGCCGTTCGAGTGAGGCCACATCACCGCCATGACGGTTTCAAGTCAATCAAAGGCCGTGTGTAATCCGACGCTTTCATGACTAAACGTCGATCACTCATCCGCGAGGAGATCAGGTTATCGAAGAACCTTCGATAATGGTACGAATGGTCGTCACAAGGGCCCTGCGAGCCACGGTCTGCTGACCCGGTCGGGCGGCCTTCCAGGCCTCATTGTCCGCCAGACCTGCGGCCAGGGCTCGACCCACGTCGAGATCCTTTATGGTCACCTGACCCGCCGCGATCTCGTTTCCGCCGAGCATGACAGCGGCTGGCGCGCCCCTGCGGTCGGCGTACTTCATCTGCGCCTTCATGCCGGCCCGGCCGAGATACAGTTCCGCCGCGATGCCGCTACGTCGCAGCTCGGCGACGGCGTCGAGGTAGTGCTGCATATCCGCCTCGTCGAAGACGATGACGACGACCGGCCCGCGCGTGGCGGCCTCGCTGCGACCCGCCGCCCGGAGCGCCGAGGCCAGGCGCGAGACCCCGAAGGAGAAGCCGGTCGCGGGCGTCGCCTCGCCCGTGAAGCGCGCGACAAGATCGTCATAGCGGCCGCCGCCGCCGATGGAGCCGAAGCGGACGGCCCGGCCCTTCTCGTCGGTCGTCTCCAGTAGCAGCTCCGCCTCGAACACGGCGCCGGTGTAATACTCCAGCCCCCGCACGATGGTCGGGTCAAAGCGGACAGCGGCCTGGTCCACGCCCATGGCGGCCAGAGCCCGGTCGATGCCCGCCAGCTCGTTCAAAGCTGCCTCTCCCGCCGCGCCGAGCCCCCCGACGCGCGCAATGGCGTCCAGCGTCTCCGAGCGCGTCCCCTCCCCGGCCGAGCCAAGGAAGGCCTGAATGGTCTGGGCGACCGAGGCGGGCAGCCGCGCCCCCTTGGTGTAGTCACCGCTCTCGTCCAGACGGCCTTCGCCCAGAAGGGCGGCCACCCCGTCCCACCCCAGGCGGTCGTACTTGTCGATGGCGCGCAGCGCCGTCAGGCGCTGGACCGGATCCGTCACCCCGCCAGCGTCGAACAGGCCATCGAACAGTTTTCGGTTCGAGACGCGCACCACCGCCTGCCCTTCGGACAGGCCCGCCGCCTTCAACCCCTCGCACGCCATGGCGATGATCTCGGCGTCAGCCTCCGGGCGGTCGGAGCCGACGGTATCGGCGTCGCACTGGACAAACTCGCGGAAACGGCCGGGGCCGGGCTTCTCATTTCGCCACACCGGCCCGAAGGCATAGCGGCGATAGGGCTTGGGCAGGGTTTCCCAATTCTGTGCGGCGAACCGGGCCAAGGGTGCCGTCAGGTCGTAGCGGAGCGCCATCCACTGGTCGTCATCATCCTGAAGCGCGAAGACGCCTTCGTTCGGGCGATCGGCGTCGGGCAGGAACTTGCCCAGGGCGTCGGCATACTCGAACGCACCGGTTTCCAGCGGCTCGAAGCCCCACCGCTCATAGACCTCTGTGACCCGGGCCACGATGCGGCGTTCTGCGGCGACGTCCGGACCCCGGCGATCAGCGAAGCCCCGGGGACTGCGAGCTTCTGGGCGGGCGGGCGGCGCGGCGTCGGTCATGGCGCGCTGTTTAAAGGGAGTAGGGCTTGGTGAGTAGGGCTTAGTAGCCAGGAGGCTGCTCGCCATGTCGAAGGGGCGACCCCAAGCCTCAAGCCCTACGCCCTATTTCCTCAGCGGCACCATCCGGCCGTAGGTCAGCGATCGCCACATCCATTCCAGTGGGCCGTTGGAGAAGACCGACAGCCACAGCGGCGACCAGATCAGCTGGGCCACCCAGATGGCACCGACCACGGTCCAGAGGGCGGCAGGATGATAGTCCCCCATCCACTGCGGTCCCCACGGCAGGTAGAACAGGCTGGCCATGATCAGGGTCTGGGTCAGGTAGTTGGTGAAGGCCATGCGGCCGACCGGCACCAGAACCCCGGTGAGCATGCGCAGACCCATCTTGGTCAGCAGGATCAGCATGGAGGCATAGCCGAGGGTGATCAGGGGTGCCATGCCACCGGCGGCATCGTCCAGTCCCGCGACCGGCAGCGCAGCCGGGTCCTGACCCGGCAGGCTGGCCCAGGCGTCGGTAGCGAGCACCGCTGCGGCGGCGAGGAAGACGAGGAGATAGACGATCACCGGCGAACGGCCGACGAAGAATCCGGACTTGTAGAGACCCAAGCCCAGCATCATCAGCGGGATCGTCACGGGGATGAGGAACAGCGACAGCATGGCCAGCATCAGCCAGGCCTTGAAATTCTCGATCCAGGGCGCGGCGAAGCTGGTCTTGTAGGCGGCAACGGCGGCGTTGACCGTCTCCATTGTCACCGGAGGGCTGTTCGCCTGCATCTGCTCCTGGAACTCGGGGCCGAGCGCGCCGAGCGCGAGCGGGACGGCCGTGGCGACCAGGGCCCAGAGCGCCGAGATCGCACCCCCGACCCACAAAAGGCGACCCGCGCTCCAGGAGCGCATCAGCAGCATGATCGCGCCGCAGTAGGCGTAGTGCAGCAGGATGTCACCGTACCAGAAGGCGGCCCCGTGGATCAGGCCAAAGACCCCCAGCCACAGGATGCGGCTGCGCAGGAGCTTGCCCCGCGCCTCATCCGACCGCTCGCCACCGACGAGGAAGATCGACACCCCGAACAGCATCGTGAACAGGGTGCGGAACTTGTCCTGGAAGAAGACCTCGGTGACCCATGCGCCCCAGGCGTCTGCACCCGTATGGTCGAAGGGATCCGTCGTCGCCATCTCGACCGCCACCGGCCAGGCGAAGGCCATGGCGTTGACCGCCAGAATTCCCAGGATCGCCCACCCGCGCAGCATGTCGAGCTGGAAGATGCGGTCCTTGGGCTGGACGGGGGTTAGCCCCCCCGATGCGGACAGAGGCTGGGCCTCGGCGGCAGGCATGGTCATGTGCTTCCCCAAAAAGCAAGAGACAAGGGGACTTTACACGGCCTTTGGCCATCGTAAACTGAATTCGCCGTAAGGCGTCAGGCCGGGTCGCTCATAAGACCCAGGCGGTCACGCACCCGCTCCGGCGCAGGCACGAAGGCGATGAAGGCTGCGCACAGCCCGGCCCACAGGGCATAGGAAACGCCGACCAGAACCGCGATGGGCAGCCCGCCGACGCCATAGATCAGCAGCGTTGTCTCGGTCGCCCCGATGCCCTGCCACACATCTCCGGAGGCGATCAGACCGATGATCACCATCAGCAGGGCCACCAGGGTCTGAAGGCCCGCCGCCAGCAGGCCGCCGTACAGCATGAAGCGCCAGACAATGCCGAGCCGGGTGCCGGGACGACCGTGGCGGTCCCGCTCGCGACGGATGGCCACCAATCCCGCAGGGACGGCGATGACCCCCAGCGCAAGAAGCACGATCCGCCAGTCGATATCGCGGCCCGGCATCCAGTTCTCGGGCGGCCAGATCAGCAACGTCAGAATGATGGGCGGCCAGGCGATTCCCGCCAACGCCGCCAGAGGAATGGCCATGCGCGTGCGCCGCCAGGTGACGCGCGTCTGGCCCGGCAGGTCCTCGACCCGGTCGAAGCGGACGGAGCGGCGAGCCATCAGCGCGTCGGAACCGGCGTCTCGCCGGAGTAGTCATAGAAACCCCGGCCGGACTTGCGACCCAGCCAGCCGGCCTCGACATACTTCACGAGCAGCGGACAGGGACGATATTTGGAGTCCGCCAGCCCCTCATAGAGCACGTTCATGATGGCCAGGACGACGTCCAGCCCCATGAAGTCTGCCAGCTCCAGTGGACCCATAGGGTGGTTGGCCCCCAGCTTCAGCGCCTTGTCGATGGAGGCGACGTTCCCGACCCCTTCGTAAAGGGTGTAGATCGCCTCGTTGATCATCGGCACCAGGATGCGGTTGACGATGAAGGCGGGGAAGTCCTCGGAGTTGGTGGTCGTCTTGCCCAGGCTTTCGGCGAAGACGACGGCGGCGTCATAGGTCGCCGCCGATGTCGCGATGCCGCGGATGATCTCGACGAGCTTCATCACCGGTGCCGGCTTCATGAAGTGCAGGCCGATGAACAGGTCGGGACGGTCAGTGGCCGACGCCAGGCGCGTGATGGAGATCGAAGAAGTGTTCGACGCCAGCAGGGTGTTGGGCCCGAGGTGCGGCACAAGCTCGGCGAACACCGCCTTCTTGACGGCCTCGTCCTCGACCGCCGCCTCGATGACCAGATCGGCCTTGCCGGCGTCCGACAACGCGGTGACTGGCGAGACGGCGGCCAGCGCCGCGTCGGCCTGGGCCTGGGTGACCGCGCCCCGCTCGACCTGACGGGCCAGGCTGGCGGCGATCATGCCAAGCGCCACCGGAAGCCGCGCGGCGTCAACGTCGTACAGGCTGACCCGATAGCCGCCCGAGGCAATCGTCTGGGCGATGCCGACGCCCATCTGGCCTGCGCCGATTACGGCGACGGATTTGATCTGGGAACTCATGCGATCGTGGTCTGCTGCGGCGTCTCCGCCCGGGCGTGGGGCACCTTAGAAGCGTCCGTCGGCGGCGCAAGCGCGGAATGGTGCGTTGCGGCGAGACCGTCGCCGAACTGTCACCCCAGGATCGCGATGATCGGCCCGGCTGCAGAGTTCTGGAACAGGATCCGGGCGAAGTTCAACAGCAGCAGGACCACGATCGGCGAGATATCGATGCCGCCCAGCGTGGGAATGATCCGGCGAAATGGTTCCAGAAGCGGTCGGGTGACGGCGTCCAGGAACCCTGCGATCTGGCTGACGAACCGGTTGCGGTGATTGATCACGTCAAAGGCGAACAGCCACGACAGGATGGCCGAGGCGATGATGAACCAGATCATCAGCTGGATGACTGTGTCGATCAGCCAGACAAGGGCCACGCCCATGAGGTGCTCCTGAAGCGGAAGAGTTGAAGCCCGGTTCTAGCGAGACAGGCGGCAAAGGCCAACGGGGATCACGGGCACGCGGCGACGCGCGCTCAGTCCGCCGAAAGGATCGCCGCGATCCCCTCGCGCCAGCTCGGACAGGCGGGCCGCCAGCCCAGTTCGGCCTTGGCCCGGGCGTTCGAGAGGCGTTTGGAGTCCAGATAGAACCGCCGCATGGCGTCCGACACCGACGGGTCAGTCCAGCACACCTCGGAGGGCCGAGCGAGGCCCATGCGGTCGGCCGCCCATTCCATGACGACGTCGGCCGGGGCGGGCTCATCATCGGCGAGCGTATAGGCCCGTCCGGGGTTGGGCCGCGCCATGGAGGCGAACAGACCCGAGACCGCATCGTCCACATGAATGCGGTTGAAGATCTGACCCGGCTTGCGGACCAGCCGCGCCGTGCCGTCCCGCAGGCGATCCACTACCGATCTTCCCGGGCCATAGATGCCGGGCAAGCGAAACACCTGCACTGTCAGCCCCATGCCCTGCCCGGCGTCCAGCCAGTCCGCCTCGGCCCGGACGCGACGCGCGCCCTCCAGCGACGAGGCGTTCAGCTCATCGTCCTCGAAGGCCCAGCCGCCGTCGCGGTCACCATAGACGGCGGTCGAGGACACATAGCCAATCCAGTCGGGAAAGTTGCCGGCCCTGGTGATCGCCGGGATCAGGGCCTTCAGCCCCGGACAGCCCGAAGCCTCCGGCGGGGCCGTGATCAGGATCGCCGAGGCTTTCGAAACGGCGGCCTGAAGCGCCGCCTCATCGGCGGGGTCGAGGCCGCCGATGCCCAGTGTCTGGAATGCCGCGCGCCGTCCGGCATCTCGCGACGTGGCGAACGCGCCCATGCCCCGCCGGACGGCCTCGATCGCCGCACGGCGCCCGACGTAGCCGCCGCCGAAAACGAGAAGCGACCCGGTCACGCTTGCGATCAGCGGGCCTGGGCGCGGGCGGGCGCAGCCTGGGGCGAGCCGGCATCGATCGCCTGCACCGGCCCGGTCTCCAGCGCCCGGGCCCGTCCGGCGTTCCAGGCCGAGACGCACGGGATCTTCGTCCGATCGGCCCGGTCCGCGTAACGGCGCGCGATCTCGGTCACATCGGTCATCAGCCCTTCAGCCAAGGTGATCGGCTTCAGCCCCAGGTCCCGGAACTGGTCGTTGGCGACGACCAACTCGTTCTCGTCGGCCTCCTGACGCGGGTTGGGCACGTTGTGGACCTCGGCACCCGTCATACCGGCGACCATCTGAGCGAGATCGCGCACGCGGCGGCTCTCGGTCATTTGGTTCAGGATCTTGACGCGATCGCCACGCGTCGGCGGATTCTTAAGCGCCAGTTCGACGCAGCGCACCGTGTCCTGGATGTGGATGAAGGCCCGCGTCTGGCCGCCGGACCCATGCACGGTCAGCGGATAGCCGACCGCCGCCTGCATCAGGAAGCGATTGAGCACCGTGCCGTAGTCGCCGTCGTAGTCGAATCGATTGATCAGCCGCTCGTCCTGACGGGTCTCGTCGGTCTGGGCCCCCCAGACGATGCCCTGGTGCAGGTCGGTGATCCGTAGCTGGTCGTTCTTGGCGTAGAACTGGAACAACAGGGCGTCCTGCGTCTTGGTCATGTGGTAGATCGAGCCGGGGTTCGGCGGGAACAGGATTTCCTGCTCGGCCGGGCCGAAGTCGGTGTCGACCGTGACCTTCAGATAGCCCTCGGGGATGCGCAGACCTGCGGTCGTATAGCCATAGACCCCCATCGTCCCCAGGTGCGCCAGATGCACGTCCAGCCCGCTCTCGACGATGGCGGCCAGCAGGTGGTTGGTGGCGTTCAGGTTGTTGTCGACGGTGTAGAGCTTGTGCCGCGCGGACTTCATCGAATAGGGCGCGGCCCGTTGTTCGGCGAAGTGGACGACGCTGTCGGGGCGTTCTGTGCGGATCAGATCGACCAGGCGGTCGAATTCCTTGCCGACCGTCATGTTGACGAAGCCCATGTCGCGGTTCGAGACCTCTTTCCACGTCGCGATGCGCTCGCCGATCGGGCGGATCGGCGTCAGCGACTGGACTTCCAGTTCATTGTCGATGTTTCGCCGGCTGAGATTGTCGACGATGACAACGTCCCAGCCACGCGCCGAAAGATGCAAAGCCGTCGGCCAGCCACAAAAGCCATCGCCGCCCAGAACCAGAACCTTCATCGCCGCCGCTTCCTCTTATCGTTCCGTCCTGACTAGCGGAACGGGCGGCGGGGGCAAAGCGCGGCGTGGTGTCGTGCCTAGCGCGGGGCTCGCTTGGCGAGGATGCGCTGAAGCGTGCGGCGGTGCATGCCCAGGCGACGCGCGGTCTCTGAAACATTGTGGTCGCACAGCTCATAGACCCGCTGGATGTGCTCCCAGCGCACGCGGTCCGCGCTCATGGGATTCTCGGGCGGTTCGGGCGCATCCCCGGTGGCAAGCAGCGCCTTGACCACGTCATCGGCGTCAGCGGGCTTGGACAGATAGTCGACCGCGCCGGCCTTTACCGCCGCAACCGCCGTGGCGATGGCCCCATAGCCGGTCAGCATGACGATGCGCGCGTCGTCACGGCGTTCGCGGATCGCCTCGACGACCTTGAGGCCATTGCCGTCCTCCAGCCGCATGTCGAGCACGGCAAAGGCCGGCTGCCGGGCGCGCAGCGCTTCGGTCGCCTCGCCGACGGAGGACACCGTCGTTACCTCGAACCCGCGCGATTCCAGTGCGCGGCCAAGCCGGGTCCTAAGCGCCTGATCATCATCCAGAAGCAGCAGCGAGCGATCATCAAGGGCGGCGATGCGCTCTTCGACGGACGGAGTGGCGGCGGCGATGGCCATGACGGAGTTCTCCCTTGCCGTCGAAATCGGCGGTAACCCGAACGATTTCAAGCGGTGCGGCGATGCGTCGCCTTCGGAAAGTGTATCACACTTCGAGCGCCTCGCGCGGCCATCGGATCGTGACCCTCGCGCCGCGATTGCCTCCGGGCCCACCGTCGCCATGGCCGACCGCCACCTGTCCTCCGGTCCGCTCCAGAAGGGTGCGGGCGATGAAGAAGCCCAGACCCATGCCGCCCTGGCTGGGGGCGATCTCGGCGAGCGGCGGGGCCACGACCGGACGGCCCTTCTTGGCGGATCGGCTGGCGTCGCGGGCCGCAGCCAGCTGCTTGGCCACGTCCTGACGCGCCTTGCTGTTCGGCCTGGACGTCACATAGGGCTCGCCCAGCCGGGGCAGGATGTCGGGTGAGAAGCCCGGGCCGTCGTCCAGCACGGTGATGGTGATCCAGCGCTCCCCTGCGCGAGCCTCCACGCGCACCGAGCTGGCGGCGAAGTCCGCAGCATTCTCGACGATGGCAGACAGGCCATGCACGACCTCGGCAAAACGCTTCACGTGAGGCTCGGGCACGCCGGGCGGCGTCTCGACCGAGACCGTGATGGCGATATCGAACCCCTCGTGGGGCTCGACCACTTCGTTCAGAAGAGCCTTCAGACCGATTTCGACATAGAGCTGGTCCCCGTCCTCGGGACGGGTCGACAGGCGCTTGAGAATGTCACGACAGCGGTCGGCCTGGGCCAGAAGCAGCCGCGCGTCCTCGGCCACGGGGCTGTCGGGCGGCGATGCCCGCAGCAACTCCTTGGCCACGACCTGGATCGTCGCCAGCGGCGTGCCCAGTTCGTGCGCCGCCGCCGCCGCAAGACCGCCCAGCGCCGCCAGCCTCTGCTCGCGCTGCAGAACGTCCTGGGTCGTCGCCAGCGCCAGCTCCAGCGTCTCGGCGTCCGCTGCCACGCGCCAGGCATAGGCCGCGGTGAAGACCACCCCGGTGATCAGCGCCAGGCCGATGCCGAAACGATAGAGCGCCGGCAGCTCCAGCTTGGTCCCCGCCTGCCAGGGAAGAGGCATGGACCAGAAGAACAGGGCGATGGTCGCGATCAGAACCAGCAGGCCGAGAAACAGGGCCTGACGGCCCGGCAGCGACGCCGCCGCCACGGTCACAGGCGCGACCAGAAGCAGGCAGAAGGGATTCTCCAGCCCGCCGGTGAAGGCCAGCAGGGCCGTCAGCTGCAGGATGTCGAAACCAAGATGGATGGCCGTCAGCCGCCCATCGGGCAGGCGGCCGTCCACCTGCCGCAACCGCGCCATGGCCATCAGGTTGACGACCACGCTGGCGAAGATGACGGCCAGGCACTCCCACAGGGGCAGGGGAAAGTGCAGGCCGACGACCAGAACGATCACCGTCGCCGTCTGACCGGCGATGGCCAACCAGCGCAGGATGATCAGGGTGCGCAGGCTCAGGCCACGGCTGCGGCGCGGCAGGCCGGGCCGCCCGCCGGGGGCGACAAGCGGCTGCGACGAGAGGCTGGCTTCGCTAGAACTCACGACCGGTCTATAGACCGCCGCCCTGCTTCTGTCGGCCCCTTCGTCCGGAGACACGATGCCACGCCGTTCCATCCTGCTGTTCGCCGGTGCCTGCATCGCCATCGCTGCCGCACTTGCCACCGTGACCGTGGTCGTCGTGACCGGGCGCGAGCGCGCCAGCGCGTTCTCTGAGGGAACCGCGACGGGCCAGCCCAGCGTCGGCGGCCCCTTCCAGCTGGTCAACCAGGACGGCCAGACGGTCGATCAGACCCTGCTGAACGGAAAGTGGAGCCTGGTCTTCTTCGGCTTCACCTACTGCCCGGATTTCTGCCCCACGACGCTGACCGCGCTCGAGGCGACCCGCAACCAGTTGGGCGGCACGGCCGACGACCTGCAGATCGTCTTCATCACGGTGGATCCGGCGCGCGATACGCCCCAGGCGCTCAAGGACTATCTTACGTCGGATGGATTCGCGCCGGGCGTGATCGGCCTGACCGGGACCGACGAACAGGTCGCCGCTGCCGCCCGCGCCTATCGCGCCTTCTACGAGAAGGTCGGCGAGGACCAGGACTATACGATGAACCACTCCCTGACGGTCTATCTGATGGGGCCGGACGGCCAGTTCCGCTCGGCCCTGGCCCACGACCTTGGCCCGGAGCCCTCGGCCGAACTGATCCGTCGCGTGATGGCGCGGGGGTAGGGATTGGGGAGTGAGGGCCTCTCGGTCCCCCGGGATGATGCGTGACCTGCGATCGGCTTGAGCGCGGCGGCCCTAATCCCTAATCCCTAATTCCCAATCCCTACCGTCCGACAACGGAGGCCCCATGGCCGACCTCCTCAAGACTGCCCTGATCTACGACTTCGACGGCACGTTGGCCCGGGGCAACATGCAGGAGGTGACCTTCATCCCTTCGGTCGGGATGGGCGTTGGCGACTTCTGGGGCGAGGCCGATCGCCTGACCAAGTCGGCCGATGGCGACAACATCCTGATGTATATGCAGCTGATGTTGCAGAGGGCCCGCGAGAACGGTCGGCCGGTGACCAAACAGTTGCTCAAGGAGCACGGCGAGGACGTCAAGCTGTTCGACGGCCTGAAGTCCGACCTGACGGGCAAGGGCTGGTTCGAGCGGATCGACGAGATTGGCCGGAAATACGGCCTGGAGATCGAGCACTACATCATCTCGGCCGGGCTGGAGGAGATGATCGACGGCTGCCCGATCCGCCCGGCCTTCCGGCACGTCTTTGCGTCCAAGTTCGCCTATGACGACCACGGCGTGGCCATCTGGCCGGCGGTCGGCGTGAACTACACGACCAAGACCCAGTACCTGTTCCGCATCAACAAGGGGGTGCTGAACCACTGGGACCACGAGCGCATCAATCGCTTCGTGCCCGACGATGCGCGCGCTGTGCCGTTCGAGCGGATGATCTTCCTGGGCGATGGCGACACCGACGTGCCGACCATGAAGATGATGCACACCAAGGGCGGCTTCTCTATCGCCGTCTATGACCCGAGGAACTCCGAGCGCGACCAGGAGAAGATCTACGGCCTGATCTCGGAGGACCGGGTGAACTTCGTGGCCGCCGCCGACTATCGCGAGGGCCAGCCGCTGGACCTGATCATCAAGGGTCTGCTGGGCCGCATCGCGATTAACGCCGGAACGATGGCGGAGGTCTGAACCTTCAGTCGTCGCGTTGCCCGGCCGCGCGACGGCCCTGTTCGGCCAGAGCCGCGTTGACCGCCGCCTGATCCGGATCGTCGTCGGAGCCCGAGGCCGATCCGCCCTGAAGGGAACCCGCGCGGGTGTCGGAGCCCATGTCGCTGCCGGACAGGGCCTCGACGAGGGCGTCGGGCGTGCGGCCGAGATCGGGGCGTTCGCCCATGTCGTCGGCTTCGCGGGCTTCGTGCCTCTCGGGTCTGGCGTCGGTCATGGGATCGCTCCTTCGCCTGAGGAAGCGTCGCCGGACCCGACCGGTTCCTTCCTGCGAGCCCGGAGGAAGTCGACGAAGGCCTTGAGCGCGGGCGGCGGGTGACGGCGGGAGGGGTAGTAGAGGAAGGGACCGTCGAACGGGGGCTGCCAGTCGTCCAACACGGCGACCAGCCGCCCTGACGCCAGGTCGTCGCGAGCCCAGGCCTCGAAGGTCGCGAAGAAGCCCAGGCCGTCGCGCGCGGCATGCAGGCCGAGGTCCGCCGAGGTGACCGTCAGACGGCCCTGCGGCTGGAAGCGGATGATCTCCCCAGACTTCTCGAACTCCCAGGCGATCAGGCCGCCGGGCAGGCGCAGGCGGATGGCGGGCAGGGTCCGAAACTGATCGGGATGCGAAGGCAGGCCGACGCGGTCGATCAGCGACGGCGCGGCCACCAGGACGAACCGCTCGGGTGCGCCCAGCGGCACGGCGATCATGTCCTTCGCCAGCGCCTCGCCGTAGCGGACGCCCGCGTCGAAGCCGTCGGCGACGACCTCGGTGAAGGCGTTGTCGAAGACGACCTCCATCGACACGCCGGGATGGCTCGCCATGAACGGGCCGAGCAGGGGCCCGAGCGCGATCTCGGCGGCGTCGGGCGCATTGATCCGCAGCCGCCCGACCGGCGCATCGGCGGCCAGCCCCACGGCGGCGACCGCACCCTCGATGTCGGCGAGCGCGGGCGCGATCCGGGCCAGCAGCGCCTCACCGGCCTCGGTCGGGCTGACGCTGCGGGTGGTGCGGTTGAGCAGCCGGGCGCCCAGCGCGTCTTCGAGCGTCCGGATGCGCTCCGAGAGGCCGGACGGCGACAGCCCGGCCTCGGCCGCCGCCTTGCGAAAGCCCCGGTGGCGGGCGACGGCGGCGAGCAGGGCCAGGTCGTCGAGGGACGGCGTCATTGTTCGCTGATCCGCACAGTTCATGCGGAGATTGCCGGATTATCGAACAGGAGGGCAAGGCGTAGCTGGATGGCCTCACTTCAGAGGAGCGACGCCATGACCCCCCTCCCCACCCGCCGCCTGGGCTCCACCGGCCCCGAAGTCTCCGTGATCGGCCTCGGCTGCATGGGCATGTCGGACTTCTACGGCCCGGCCGACCGCGACGAGAGCATCGCCACCATTCACGCCGCGCTGGAGGCCGGGGTGACCCTGCTCGACACCGGCGATTTCTACGGCATGGGCCACAATGAGATGCTGATCGCCGAAGCGCTGAAGGGACGTCGCGAGCAGGCCCTGCTCAGCGTCAAGTTCGGCGCGCTGCGCGATCCCGACATGGGCTTTCGGGGCTATGACAGCCGACCCGAGTCGGTGCGGAACTTCGTGACCTATTCGCTGCGGCGGCTGAACGTCGACCACATCGACATCTACCGGCCCTCGCGGCTGGATCCCGCCGTGCCGATCGAGGACACCGTCGGCGCCATCGCCGAGCTGGTCCAGAAGGGCTACGTCCGCCACATCGGCCTGTCGGAAGTCGGCCCCGAGACGATCCGCCGGGCCGCCGCCGTCCACCCGATCGTCGACCTGCAGATCGAATACAGCCTGGCGTCCCGCGGCATCGAGGCCGCCATCCTGCCGACCTGTCGCGAGCTGGGCATCGGCGTCACGGCCTATGGCGTCCTGGCGCGCGGCCTGATCAGCGGCCACTGGTCCAGGGATCGCTCCGTCGACCGCACCTTCCGCGCCCTGAGCCCGCGCTTCCAGGGCGAGAACCTGGACCGCAACCTGGCCCTGGTCGAGGCTCTGCGCGGCGTGGCCGAGGCGCGCGGCGCGACGGTCGCCCAGATCGCCGTGGCCTGGGTGGCGGCGCAAGGCGAGGACATCGTGCCTCTGGTCGGGGCGCGTCGCCGGGACCGGCTGGCGGAGTCGCTGGGCGCCGTCGCTCTGACCCTGACGCCGGAAGACCTCGCGGCCATCGAGGCGGCCGTGCCGAAGGACGCCGTCGCCGGCGCCCGCTATCCGGAACAGCTGCTGCGGTTCATGGACAGCGAGCAGGGCTGAGCCATCTGACAAAGGAAAGGGGCCGCGATCACTCGCGGCCCCTCTTGTTTGTTGTCGCTAACGCTCGCGTCGCGGACGCTCGCTGCTTGAGCGAGCGTGTTGTCGCTAACGCTCGCCGCGCGGCGGCTCGCTGCTTGAGCGACGGCTTACGCCGCCTTCTCGAACAGCTTCTGCCAGCGGCGCGGCTCGCGGGCCTTCCAGGCACCGCGGTGATAGGCGTCCGAGCCGATCAGCGGCACCACGGTCGTCGCCTCGGCGAAAACCATCTGCTCATAGGTGGTCGAGACCTTGCCCCACGAGGCGGCTTCCTTGAGCGTCGAGGACGAGCAGGCCCCGTCGCGGACGTCGGCGACCGTGATCTGGACCGCGTATTTGTGCATGTCGGCTTCGACGCCGAGGATTTCGGCGCAGACGACGGTGTCCTGGGCGAAGTTCTTGGGAACCCCGCCGCCGACCATGAACAGACCGGTGGTGCCCGCCGCGATCTTGATGTCGGTCAGCTCGCGGAAGTCGGCGATGGCGTCCAGCATCATATAGGGCTGGCCGGCGGCGGCCCGCTCCTTCTGGTGCTTGACCAGGCCGAAGCCGGCCGAGGAGTCGACGAAGGCCGGGCAGAAGATCGGCACGCCCATCTCATAGGCGGTCTGGATCAGGCTGCCTTCCTTCTTGGCGTTTCCTTCCGACAGCCACTTGCCCATCTCCCAGATGAACTCGCGGGACGAATAGCCGCGCGGCTCCAGCCGGTTGGCGATCTCCAGGATGGTGTGGTCGCAGGCCTGGAGCTCTTCCTCGTCGATGTAGGTGTCGTAGATGCGGTCGATGTAGTTGTCGCGCAGCACATTGTCGTCGACCGGGCCGGCCGCCTGATAGTGCTTGAAGCCGAGCGCCTCGAAGAAATCCATGTCGACGATGGACGCGCCGGTGGCGACCACGGCGTCGATCATGCCGAACTTCACCATGTCGCGGTACACATGCATGCAGCCGCCGGCCGAGGTGGAGCCCGCCAGGATCAGCCAGGGCGAGCAGTCCTTGTCCTCGATGGCCATCGAGAAGATGTCGGCGGCACGTGCGGTGTCTCGGCTGGAGAACGACATCTTGCGCATCGAATCGATGATCGGACGCGCGTCAAAGCTGGTGATGTCGATGTGCTCCACGGTGTTCTGGAGCAGCTGGGCCTTCTGGTTGGACTGAACGGGAGCGTTCATTGCAAGGGTTTCCCTTTGGTTTGAGCGCCCGTCGTCAAAAACATCAGCGGCCCGGACGGAGCGACGGGCCGCTGCGATAGTCTTCTGATCCTCTAGCCGCCAAACGTGACGGAGATCAGACTTTCTCGACCAGAACGGGCGCCTCGGGAGACCGTCGGGCCGCGTTTTCTTCGTTTGCCACCCTGATCCAGCGGGGGATCAGAAAGGCGTCGACGATCCACCAGATCATCATGGGGACCCCCACTGAGGGGACCAAAAGGCTGGTCAAGATCCAAGTCACGAAGCCCGCCGCCGCCATGCCGAGCCCGGACTTCCACCGGCCGACATAGAAGCGGTGCGCGCCGACCGACCCCAGGAACAACCAGAGCACATAGCCGATCAGCACGGTCCGGTTCCCGTCCCATGGTTTGGCGTGGGCAGGGTCGGAGGCCATGAACTCCCGATGCCGCTGGTCGTGCATCATCTGGAAGTGGTCGGGCGCGCTCGACGAGTGGTCGATGCCAGGCCCTGGATCGTGTGAACCGTGCGCGTCCGACATCTGAAACCCCCCAAGCCTTGCCGTTCGGAGAGCCGTGACACCGATACAGCCGGTTCACAAGACCACGATCTCTGACCCTTAACGGCGACCCTTCCGACGCTGACCTGCCTTGCCTTTGGGGCGCGACAGACGGACGACCTTGCGGGCCTGCTCTTCCGCCGTGGTGCGCACGGTGGGGATGGAGCGGGGCGCGAGACCGTAGAGCGAGGCCATCGGAGCGTCCTCGACTGCGGCAACCTCATGCTCGCCGTAGCCGTTGAAGCCCGTCGACATCGCCACCCCATAGGCGCCGAGCATGCCGATCTCGATGAAGTCGCCTTCCTTGATGTCGGCCGGCAGCCAGAACGGGCCGGGCATGTGGTCGATCGAGTCGCAGGTCGGTCCATAGAACTGGAACGCCTTCTTCTCGACCGAGCTCTCGCCGTCCCGGACCAGCTTGGTCGGGAAGGGCCAGCGCGAGTGCGTCGCATCGAACAGCGAGCCGTAGGACCCGTCGTTCAGATACAGGCAGTCGCCCTTGCGCAGCTCGACCCGGGCCAGGACCGAGGACGACTCGGCCACCAACGCACGGCCGGGCTCGCACCACAGCTCGGTCGTTTCCGACACCGGCATCTCGTTGAAGCCGCGATGGATCGCGTCGGCGTATTCGCTCATGTCCGGCGGGACCATGCCCGGGTAGACCGAGGGGAAGCCGCCGCCGACATCGACGATGTCGACGAACACGCCCGCCTTCATGATGGCGCGACCGACCTGGGCCATCGCCGCCTCATAGGCCGAGGGGCGCATGCACTGGCTGCCGACGTGGAAGCTGACGCCCATCAGACCGTCCTTGACGGCCCGGCGGGTCGAAAGCAGCAACGACGGAGCCTGGTCGAGGGAAACGCCGAACTTGCCCGACAGCGTATAGGCTGCACCGTCCGCAGACACGGCCATGCGTACGAGCAGGTTCAGGTCCGAAGCCCCGCCCGTGGCGTCGAGGATCTTCTGCAGCTCCTCCTCGCAATCGAGCGAGAAGGTTCGCACACCATGATCGAAGTAGGCGCGCGTGATTGCCGACCGGCTCTTGACCGGGTGCATGAAGGCCAGACGCGCGTCGGGACTGACCGAGCGCACGAGCTCGGTCTCCGCCAACGAAGCGACATCGAAACCGGTGACGCCCGCCTCGATCAGGGTCTCGATGACCCAGCGCGACGGATTGGCCTTCACCGCATAGAAGACGTCGGCCTTGAGATTATCCTGGAACCAACGGGCCGCTACGGAAACCGAGCGCGGTCGCACGAGGGCGACGGGACGCTCAGGAGGCCGCTCACGGACCAGGTCCAGGGGAAATTGGTACGTGCGCAATTCACGTAACCCCCTGCTAATTGTTAACCCAGACCGGCGTTAGCAGCGCGTAACGGTTAGACCTACGGGGTCCGCCGGAAGCGGCCATATGGGGTCACGCGACTGTCATGTAAAGCGGTTTTTTCGAGGCGTGGCGCTGTGGACAGAATTCCGTTCCGGGGGCGGAAGGTCTGTGATTTCAACGTCGCGATGCGGGGCCTTCCACGGCGCTTTACGCATCGCTCGCCCGCGTGGCATTAAGACTTGCCGGAACGCGATCCTCGCGGCATTCGGCGCCTGTTCCGCAGCCGCCGTCAGCGAGTCCATGAGTTCATCCGCCGCAGCCACCGCCGCGCCCGGCTCCCTCGCGACCAGCCTGGTGCTTGCCCGCGACGTGTCCAAGACGTTTGGTCAGCGCAAGGCGCTGGACGGGGTGTCTGTGTCCGTCGCCTGCGGCGAGATGGTCGCCCTGATCGGGCCGTCCGGGTCGGGCAAATCGACGCTGCTGCGGTCCATCACCGGGCTGCAGTCGATTGACAACGGCCCCGGGACCATCAGCGTCTTTGGCCAGACGGTGCAGTCCAACGGTCGGGTGGCCGGGACGGTTCGGGCGACCCGCAGCCGCCTGGGCATGATCTTCCAGCAGTTCAATCTGGTCGGACGGCTGAGCCTGTTTTCCAACGTCATGCTGGGGGCGCTGGGGCGTCTGCCGGGCTGGCGCGGCGTCCTCGGAGCCTGGCCGTCCGCAGACAAGCTCAAGGCCATGCAGGCCCTGCACCGGGTCGGGGTGTCCGACTACGCCGCCCAGCGCGCCAACACCCTGTCCGGCGGCCAGCAGCAGCGGGGCGCCATCGCGCGCGCCCTGGTCCAGGGGGCCGAAGCCATTCTGGCCGATGAACCCGTCGCCTCGCTGGACCCGGTCTCGGCCCGCAAGGTGATGGAACTGCTGGTCGAGCTGAACAAGCGCGATGGGCTCGGCGTCATCGTGACCCTGCACCAGGTCGACTACGCCATCCGCTATTGCGACCGCGTAGTCGCGCTGAAGGCCGGAAAGGTCGTCTACGACGGCCCGTCGACGGGTCTCGACACAGCCCGGCTGATCGACATCTACGGCCCTGAATTCGAAGACGCCTTCTGGGAGACCAAGGCATGAGCCTGACCCGCTTCACCCGCCCTGCCGGCCTTGTTGCCGCCGCGTCTGCCCTGCTCGCCCTGTCCGCCTGCGGCGGCGGCGAGGAGAAAGCCGCGTCCGGCGCGCCCGAGACCATCACCTTCTCCATCCTGTCGGCGGAAGGCCAGGCCTCGGCCGGCCCGCTGTGGGAGCCGCTGCTGGCGGACATGGAGGAGGCCATCGGCATCCCGGTCGAGCCCTTCTTCGGGTCCAACTACACCGTCCTGGTCGAGGCCATGCGCGGCAACCAGACCCAGGTCGCCTGGTTCTCGGCCAAGCCGGCGCTGGAAGCCATCGACCGCGCCGACGCCGAAGTCATCGCCCGCACTGTCAACCGCGAGGGCCAGGACAGCTATCGCGCCACCCTGATCGTCAAGACGGGCTCGGGCATCACGCTTCAGGACGTCCTGAACTGCGGGCAGCGTTATGACTTTGGCATCGGCGACGCCCAGTCGACGTCGGGCACGCTCGCGCCCATGGCCTTCCTGTTCAACGCCCAGACCCCGCCGATCGTCCCGGCCCAGTGTTTCGCCACCGTGCGCGCCGCCAACCACCAGGCCAATGCCTTTGGCGTGGCGACGGGGGTGCTGGACGTCGCCACATCCAACACGACCAACACCGTCTTCCTGCTCCGTCAGAATCCTGCCGTGGCAGAACAGATCACAGAGATCTGGCAGTCGCCGCCGATCCCCGAGAGCGGCATTCTGGTGCGGGGCGACCTCGATCCGGCGACCAAGGAGAAGATCAGGAGCTTCTTCCTGACCTATGGCCAGGGCGAGGGCGTCGAAGCCGAGCGTCAGCGTCAGGTGCTGGCGGGGCTCGAGTATTCGCAGTTCCGCGCCGCCGACGACGCCTATCTGAACCCCGTGCGAGAGCTGGTCGCCGACCAGAAGCTGACCGAGGCTCGCGCGCGCGGCGACAACGCCGCCGCCGCCGAAGCCCAGGCCGAACTGGACCGGTTGCGCGCCCTTCGTGAGGTCCAACCTTGACCGACGCCTCCCCGACGGGCGGCGCGATCCCCAAGCCGCCGTCCAAGTCCCTCGGTGCCTGGCTTCTCGACGTCCTGATCTGGGGCGGCGTGGCGTCAGTGCTGATCTACAGCATTGGCGACGTGAATCTCGTTGATCTGTCGAAGTTGTTCTCCAACTCGGAGAACACACGAACCTTCGCCCAGGAACTGGCGAGACCGGACTTCACCGATTGGCGGCTCTTCGTCGAAAAGATGTGGGAAACGGTCCAGATCGCGCTCTGGGGCACCTTCATCGCCGTGTTCGCCGCCGTGCCGATGGGACTGGCCGCTGCCCGCAATGTTGCGCCTGGATGGCTGGTGTTTCCTGTCCGTCTGGTGATGAACCTGCTTCGTTCAATCCCCGACCTCGTCATCGGCCTGTTGTTCGTTGTGGCGGTCGGTCTGGGGCCCCTTCCCGGGGTTCTCGCGATTGCGCTGAACACGGCGGGGGTGCTGGCCAAGCTGTTCTCCGAAGCGGTCGAATCGATCGACAAGGGTCCCGTCGAAGGTGTGCGGGCGACCGGCGCCTCCGGCCTGCACGAGATTGTCTGGGGCATCGTGCCCCAGGTGGCGCCGCTCTGGACCTCCTTTGCGCTCTACCGCTTCGAATCCAACAGCCGGTCCGCAACGGTGCTGGGCCTGATCGGGGCGGGCGGCATCGGGCAGGTGCTGTTTGACCGGATGAACGCCTTCGACTTCCGCGACGTGTCCGCCGTGGTCATCGTTGTCGTCGTTGCCGTCACCCTGATCGACATGCTGTCACAGGCCATGCGCAAACGTCTGCTTTAAGCGTCGTCGAATCGTCGCTTCTCCGGAAAACGCCTGCATGCCTTCGACCTTGCCTCGCCGTCTGTTCGTGGCCGGTGCCGCCGCCGCGGCCCTGATCGTCGCCGCCTGTGGCCAGCAGGCGCAGCAGAGAAACGGCATCTGGGCGGCGGGGTCCTCGACGGTCTTTCCCTTCGCCACGCGCGTGGCCGAGAACTTCGGCCGCAACTTCCCCGACGGCGCGCCGCCGCGGGTCGAGGCGCTGGGCACCGGCGGCGGGATTCAGGCCTTCTGCCAGGGCCTGGGCCCCACGACGCCGGACATCGCCAATGCGTCGCGCCGCCTGAAGGCGTCGGAGTTCGATCAATGCGCCGAGAACGGCGTGACCGAGATCATCGAGATCAAGATCGGCTATGACGGCCTGGCCATCGCCACCGCCCGTACCGGGTCGGACTTCGTGCTGGAAGGCGGCGATCTGTTCCTGGCGCTGGCCAAGGAAGTGCCGGGACCAAACGGGGAGTTGATCCCCAATCCCAACCGCACCTGGGCCCAGGTTCGGGCGGGCCTGCCCGACGTGCGAATCCAGGTGTACGGCCCGCCCCCGACCTCGGGCACGCGCGATTCCTGGAACGAGCTGGCCATGCTGCACTCGGCCGAATCCGTGCCCGCTCTGGCCGCCCTGGCCGAGAGCGACCCGGACCGGTTCGAGTCGGTGGCACAGACGCTGCGCGAAGACGGCGGCTGGGTCGATTCCGGCGAGAACGACAATGCCATCGTCCAGACCCTGACGCGCACGCCGGGGTCCGTGGGGGTGTTCGGCTATTCCTTCCTGGAAGAGAACTTCGGCCAGGTGAAGCCCGCCTCGGTGAACGGTGTGTTCCCCACGCTGGAGACCATCGCGTCGGGCGACTATCCGATCAGCCGGTCCATGTTCATCTACGTCAAGAAGGCCCACATCGGCGTCACGCCGGGGCTCCAGGACTTCCTGATCGAGTTCACCTCTGAAGCCGCGACCGGCCGGGGTGGTTACCTGCAAGATCGCGGAATGGTGCCGCTTCCGGCCGAAGAGCGCGCCGCCCAGCGCGCCGTCGCCGCCAATCTGACGGTCATGAGCAGGCCGGAAGAGTAACCAGACGCCGCGTCAGCGGCGGCTGCGCGCCAAGGCCACACCCACGTCGGCCAGTCGCCATAGCGACAGATAGTGGTCGCCATAGACTGGCGGGGGCAGGTCATAGGGCGGGGCCGCCAGATCCAGCTCTCGCGAGGCCCCCGGGGCCAGCATCTCCAGCTCCAGGTTCTCGTAGCCTGTGTTGGATGTGATCAGCAGCCAGGTCGAACCCGAGGCGACCATGTTGCGCAGCGCCGATCGAACATCCCGTTCGTAGAGGTGATTGACGAGATCCTTGCAAAGGATCAGGTCGGCGCGGGGCGGGACCTCGGTGACGATGTCCAGGACCACGAAGGATCGTCCCGGGTGCATCCGGCCGTTCCGGGCGATCAGAGGCTCGACAATGTCGTAGCCGACATACTCCACTCCGGGGTGCTGGATCAGCGTCTGGCCCATCCAGTGGAAATCTCCGCACGGGATGTCCGCCAGCGTGCGGACCCCCAGCTCGGGGATGAAGCGGTGAAGCAGCAGGGCCGTGTGGGCGACGGACCCGGATCCGTGGTCTGATCCCGGCCCGGACACGGATTCTCCCGTTGCCCAGCGGCGGGTCTCGAACACCCGCGTAAAGCGCTCCCGGTTCGTCGGGTTGCTCTCGCCATAGGGCCGCCGCTCAAGCCGCTTCAGCCAGTCCCAGCCCAGCATGGTGTCCTCAGGCCGCCGCGCGGCGGCGCAGACGAGTGATGCGGCGCAGGCGGCGCCAGAACCGGCCGCGCTGGGGCTCCGGATAGGGCTCCAGATTCTGCACGAACTGCTCGGCCGATGCGCGCCAGCTGAAGGTCTCGGCATAGGCGCGCGTGGCCCCGCGATCGCACTCAAGCGCCTTCATGCAGGCCGTCTTCAGGTCGTCGTCGATGGCCCCGGCGTTCGATCCCGGGATCAGGTCGATCGGACCATGCGCCGGATAGGCCGCGACCGGGGTGCCCGTGGCCATGGCTTCCAGGATCACCAGGCCGAAGGTGTCGGTCCAGCTGGGGAAGACGAACACGTCGGCATCGCGGAAGCACTGCGCCAGTTCCTCGCCGAAGCGGGCCCCCAGAAACTTCGCCTGGGGGTAGCGGGCCTCGAGATCGGCGCGCGCCGGACCGTCGCCAACCACGATCTTGGTGCCGGGCAGGTCGAGCTCCAGGAAGGCCTCGATGTTCTTCTCGACCGCGACCCGGCCCACATTCAGCCAGAAGGGACGCGGCCAGTCCTTGCCGCCCAGTTCGGCATAGATCGGATCCAGATCCGGGCGGAACAGCTCCGTGTCGACCCCGCGCGACCAGGGCGAGATGTTCTTGAAGCCGTGCTCTTCCAGCTCCTTCTTGAGCGTGGGCGTGGCGACCATCAGGCGGCCAGACGGCTTGTGGAACCACTTCATGTAGGCGTAGCCGACCTGCACCGGCACGGGGAAGCGGGCGGAAATATATTCAGGGAATTTCGTATGATAGCTGGTCGTGAACGGCAGCTTCCATTCCACGCAGATGCGTCGCGTGGCGATGCCGATCGGGCCTTCCGTGGCGATGTGAACGGCCTCGGGTTCCAGCGCGCGCAGCCGCTCGCGGATCTCTTCCTCGGCCCCCAGCGCCAGCTTGATCTCAGGATAGGTCGGGGCCGGGATGGTCTTGAACTGGCTGGGTTCAATGACCTCCACCTCATGACCCATGGCGCGGCATTCCGCGACGGTGCGGGTCAGGGTGCGGACGACGCCGTTGACCTGGGGCTCCCAGGCGTCGGTGGCCAGAACGATGCGCATCGGGGACGGGCGGCTCTCACCGTGAACGGGATGGGACGATCTAGCGGGTCGGAAGCCTCTTGGCGAGACGGGTCGCCAAGACGGGGGTCAGCGAGGCCAGCCACCGGCCCGGCTGAGCGCGCTGGGTGTCGGTCTGCCAATGCGCTCTCCGATCCAGCGGGCGGTATCGATCAGGGCGTCGAGATCATAGCCGGTGGCGTATCCCGCGCGCTCCAGCATGTAGACGAGGTCCTCGGTCGCCACATTGCCCGTGGCACCGGGCGCGAAGGGACAGCCGCCGATGCCGCCGACGGAGGCGTCCAGCACATCCACGCCCGCCTGAACCGCCGCATAGGCATTGGCGACGCCGGTGTTTCGTGTGTCGTGGAAATGCAGGCGCAGGATCGCGTCAGGTGCAGCGGCGCGGGCAGCCGCGATCTTTCGCGTGACGCTCCACGGATCGCCGACGCCGATCGTGTCGGCCAGGCCGATTTCCTTCACACCCAGCCGAGCAAGGGCCCCGACCACCGCCGTCACCTGCTCAACCGAGACTTCCCCGTCGAACGGGCAGCCCCAGACGCAGGACAGGGTGGCCGAAAGCGACGGCACCGGCGTCTCGCCGCCCGCAGAGTTGGCGCGGCCGGCAAGGATGGCCTCCAGCATGCCGATCTGGTCCTTCGTCGCCAGCCCCTGGTTCTTCAGGCCGAAACCGTCGGTGACCGAAAGGGAGACGTTGACCTCGTCCACCCCGGTGCCGAGCGCCCGGTCATAGCCCTTGCCGTTCAGGACCAGACCGATACGGCTGCGTCCCTCGGCCGGAGGCAGCGCCGCCATGACCTCCTCGGCCCCGGCCATCTGCGGCACCAGCTTCGGGTGGACAAAGCTGACGGCCTCGATCCGACGGGCCCCCGCCGCTTCCAGACGCAGTACCAGTTCGGCGCGGACGGCGGGATCAAGGATCGCCTTTTCGTTCTGCAGACCGTCGCGGGCTCCGACCTCGACGATCTGGATGGCGCGGCTCATCGCCCGGCCTCGCGCGCCGCCTGCGTGTCCGGAGGAGCGTAGAGGGTCAGCCGCACGTCGTCGCCCGAGGAATAGTTGTGGCCCGTCACGACAGCCACAGCCGTTCCCGGCACCCCGGTCTCGACCGTGGCGGCGAGGAAGGCTTCGGCGTCACGGCCCTCCACGATGACGGGTCGGCCCTCGGCCAGGGCCCGCGCTGCACCGGCTGCGTCGGTCAGCTGGGTGTCGCGGCCGGTCAGGAAGACGAAACTGGGCTCATGGAAGGTGGTGATGGCGACCGGGCCTTGCGTCAGGCCCTGACGGGGGTGCAGGCCGTTCTCCTCCAGAGCCTTTTCCAGCCGGGGCGCGATGGCCAGCGGACGCAGCTGCCGGATGGTTCCGGCCAGCGTCGCGTGGGCGATCACGCCGAACACAAGCGCGATCAGCACTCCGGTGACGGCCGCCCTGTTCAACAGCAGGAATCCGCCGATCAGCGCGGCCATGACGGCGCAGACCACTGTGATCGTCGCCCAGGTCTGGGCCGTCGAGGTACCGAAGGCGGTCAGTCCATAGACGGTGATGCCGCTGACCACGACCGCGGCGAAGACGGCCAGGACCGCGCCGGACCAGCGCGAGATGCGGCCGATCGGCTGGGTAAGCGCCGCGGCCATCAGGAGCGTGATCGCCCCGAAGGTGGGCAAGGTGTAGTGCCACAGCTTCGTGGGCGCGATCTCGAACACCAGCCAGGCCGGGATCAGCCAGCACACCAGGAACCGGATCGCGGGCTCCGCCCGGCGGCTCCAGCCCGTCCACAGGGCGGCCGGCAACATCAGGGTGGCGGGAAACAGCAACAGCGGGCTCAGCAGAAGGTACATGCCCGGAAGGCCGCCGTGGCTTTCCTGCGCGCCCGCGATCTTGGGCGCCAGGTCGCCGCCGATGGCCTCGCGCCAGAAGCCGCCGTCGGTCGCGATAGTGATGGCGATAGCCCAGGGCCCGACAATCAGAGCTAGCAAGGGCAAGCCCCAGCCCCAGCCCAGACGCTTCAGCCAGGCGAAACGCCGGTCCCACAGGCTGAGCATCAGGACAGCGGGCACGACGACCAGCAGGCCGATGGGCCCCTTGATCAGGATCGACAGGCCCAGCCCCAGCCACACCATCAGCTTCCACGGCCGCTGGCTCGGGTCACCCTTGATCAGGGTTCCGGCGCGGGATGCCATGTAGAGCCGCCCCAGACCGGCCATGGCGAGCGTCACCGAGGCGCACAGCATGGCGTCGGTCTTGGCGATGCCGGCCTCGGACGACAGCAGGAAGGTCGCCCCCAGCATAGCCCCGCCGAGGAAGCCTGCTCTTGCGCCGAACAAGGCTGCGCCCAGCCACGCCGCCGCCCACGCCGCCAACATGGCCCCGAGCAGCGACGGGATGCGATAGGGCGCGATCTGCCGGTCGGCGACGTCCGACGTCAGACCCACGACCACAGCCTGCATCCAGTAGATGCCGATGGGCTTCTTCCAGCGCGGATCATTCTGAAAACGGATGTCGACATAGTCGCCACTCTCCAGCATCTGGCTGGTGGCCTGGGCGTAGCGGCTTTCGTCGCGGTCGAGCGGCGGAAGAAGCAGCATGGACGGCAGGCCGGCCAGCAGCGCGACCAGCGCGGCCAGGAGCGGTCCGCGCCAGCCGGCGATGTAACGGTCAAGGTCGGGGCGCGCGATCATTCGGTCTTGCTAACACGACAGGAAGCGGGCCGTCAGCCGTGGCGCGAAACGCCGAAATCCGGCACAGAGCGCCAATGACCGCCGACGCAGCGCCTGACATCTCCATCGTTGTCCCCGTCCATGACGAAGCCGGGGCCGCAGGACCCCTGGCGCGCGAGATCGCGGCCGCCTTCGCCGGGCGTTCGCATGAGATCATCTTCGTCGACGACGCCAGCCGCGATTCGACCCTGGCCGAGCTTCGCGCGCTGACCGCCGAACTGCCCACGCTGCGGGTGCTGGGCCACGCGACCAACGCGGGTCAGAGCCGGGCCGTGCGAACCGGAGTGCTGGCGGCGCGCGGTCAGATCGTGGTGACGCTGGACGGCGACGGCCAGAACCCTCCGGCGGACGCGCCCCGGCTGGCCGACGCCCTTCTGGCCGCCTCGCCCCAGGTCGCGCTGGTCGGGGGCGTGCGCCAGAAACGACAGGACTCGGAGGCCAAGCTGTGGGCCTCGCGCTGGGCCAACCGGATCCGCAAGCGGCTGCTGGGCGATGACGCGGATGACACGGGCTGCGGGCTCAAGGCGTTCCGGCGGGACATCTTCCTGCGCCTTCCCTACTTCGATCATATCCACCGCTACCTGCCGGCCCTGATGATCCGCGAGGGGTATGAGAACCTCTATCTGGCGGTCGGACACCGGCATCGCGACACGGGCCGGTCGAAGTACACCAACTGGGGCCGTCTGAAGGCTTCAGTGTCGGACATCCTGGGCGTCATGTGGCTCAAGTCCCGCTCGCGCCGGCCGGGACCGGTCACGGAGTACTAGGTCGCCTTGGCCTGGCGCGCCCTGGCACCGAGGCGATCGATCCTGCGGGCGAACAGGCCTGCGCGTGTTGAGCGAAGACCGTGGCCCGACGGCGCGAACCGGGATATGCAAGCTCAACACGCCCGGCTGTGACCGTGAGAGGACCGAACCATGCTGATCGCCATTCCCTTGCTGATCATCCCGGTGGTGCTCTACAACATCGTCATCCTGTTCGGCGGCGGCGGCGGGGGCATGGCTGCGGCGGATGAAGTTCTGCGCCAGCCGATATTCTCCATCCCCATGGCCTCGGGCGCCAGCTGGCAGGTCGGGGTTGGCGACCTGATCCTGTTCCTGTCGCTGATCCTGCTGTTCTTCGAACTGCTGAAGTCGACGTCGAGCCAGAAGGTGGCCATCGTCAACCACGCCCTGTCGATGATCCTGTTCGTCGTCTGCCTGGTGGAGTTCCTGCTGATCCGGGGATTCGCGACCTCGACCTTCTTCCTGATCACGACCATGGTCATGCTGGACGTGCTGGCCGGCTTCATTGTCACCATCATCTCGGCCCGCAAGGATCTGGATTTCGGCCAACCGACCTGATCGACGACGTCCCCATTCGGCCTATTGGTGCCGCCTCGCCTGATCGGAAAACCGCTCACACTTTTCCGGGCAAGGCCGTAGAGAGACGCCCATGCGCCTCGCTTTCATGGGAACCCCCGACTTCGCCGTGCCGTCGCTGGCCGAGCTGATCGCCTCGGGCCATGAGGTGGTCGGCGTCTGGTCCCAGCCGCCACGTCCGCGCGGACGCGGCCAGAAGCTGACCCCCTCCCCGGTCCACGCCTTCGCCGAGACCATGGGCCTGCCCGTCTTCACGCCCGAGAGCATGAAGTCGCCGGACGCGATGGCCCAGTTCATCAACCTCGATCTGGATGCCGCCTGCGTCGTCGCCTATGGCCAGATCCTCAAGCGCGACGTGCTGGAGGCACCCCGGTTGGGCTGTTTCAACCTGCACGGCTCGCTCCTGCCGCGTTGGCGGGGTGCTGCGCCGATCCAGCGGGCCATCATGGCCGGCGACCGCCAGACCGGCGTGCAGATCATGCGCATGTCCGAAGGGCTGGACGAGGGTCCGATCCTCCTCAGTGAGGTCCTTCCCATCCTGCCCGACGATACGTCCGCCACCCTGGGCCAGCGCATGGCCGCGACCGGCGCGACCCTTTGGTCCCGGGCGCTCGCCGCCATCGAGCGCGGCGGGGCAGTCGAGACCCCCCAGGTCGGTGAGCCCACCTATGCGAAGAAGATCACCCCGGCCGAGGCCCGCATCGACTGGACCCGGCCGGCTGTCGAGATCGACGCCCATATCCGGGGCCTGTCTCCCGCGCCGGGTGCCTGGTTCGAAGTGGCCGGTGCCGACGGTCAGCCGACGCGCATCAAGGCGCTGATGAGCCAGGTCAGCCTGAAGGCCTCGGGCGCGTCGGGCCAGGTGCTGGACGGCGAGTTGCGCATCGGCACGGGCACCAATGGAGACGGGGGTGCAGTGCGTCTTCTGCGGGTCCAGCGCCCGGGCAAGGCGGCCCAGGACGCAGCCGAGTTCCTGAACGGCTTCCCGCTGCCGCCGGGCACGGTTCTGGGTTGATGCCGCGCTATCGGCTGACGGTCGAATACGACGGCTCGGGCTACAACGGCTTTCAGGCCCAGACCGAACAACCCACGATCCAGGGCGCGATCGAGACGGCGGTGACGGCGTTTTCCGGCCAGAGCGTGCGCATCGCCGCCGCCGGCCGCACCGACACAGGTGTCCACGCGACCGGCCAGGTGGTCCACGTCGATCTCGACAAGGACTGGCCGGCCGCCACGGTCATGAACGCTCTGAATGCCCATCTGGTCCGCGAAGCCGTGTCGGTGCTGGACTGCGCCGTGGCCGAGGGCGACTGGCACGCCCGCTTCTCGGCGACCGGGCGGCGCTATCTCTATCGCATCCTGAACCGGCCCGGACGGCCCGCGCTGGACCGGGGACGTGTCTGGCACGTCAAGCGGGCTCTGGACGTCAAGGCCATGAACGCTGCGGCACTGGTCCTGGTCGGGCAGCACGACTTCACCACCTTTCGCGACATGGCGTGCCAGTCCGCCTCGCCGGTCAAGACGCTCGACGTTGCTCGCGTTGAGCGGGTTGGCGACGAAGTCCGACTGGTGTTCGCGGCCCGGTCCTTCCTGCATCGTCAGGTTCGCTCGATGACGGGGACGCTGGTCGAGGTCGGGCTGGGGCGATGGTCGCCGGACGAGGTCCGCACGGCGCTGGAAGCGCGCAATCGGGCGGCCTGCGGACCCGTCGCGCCGTCGGACGGGCTCTATCTGACCGGCGTCGACTACGGCTGAAAGTGCGTTAACCCAACGGCCCTAGTTTGGGCCGAAACAGGCTTCACATTCGCGTGAGAACAGTGGGGCGTTCCAGACCGGCGTTCGGCGCGCTATGAGCGGCCGGGCGGGCTTCAGAGGATATCGATGGCGGGTCCAGGTTTCGGTCGCGGACAAGGGCCGAGAGGTCCAGCACAGGGTGGCGCGGCGGCGAGCCGGACGCCCCTTCAGCGCGCGCTCTATTGGGCAGCGGTCCTGGGCGTCTGGGGCCTGATCTTCCTCGTGGTCTTCTTCGCCGTGTTCGCGCGCGGCCTGCCCGACACCTCGGCGCTGTACGACGTCGATCGCCAGCCTTCGATCACCTATCTGGACAGGAACGGGGCCCTGATCGCCACGCGCGGCTCCCAGCAGGCTCCGCCCGCCGATCTGGAGGCCCTGCCCGACTATGTGCCGGCGGCCTTCATCGCCATCGAGGACCGCCGCTTCTACTGGCACCCGGGGTTTGATCCTGTCGGCATGCTGAGGGCTGTTCAGGCCAATATGCGGGCCGGGCGCATCGTCCAAGGCGGCTCGACCCTGACCCAGCAGCTGGCCAAGAACCTGTTCCTTACGCCGGACCAGAACATGCGCCGCAAGGTGCAGGAACTGATGCTGGCCGTCTGGCTGGAGCTGAAGTTCTCCAAGGAGGAGATCCTCGCCCTCTATCTGAACCGCGTCTACTTCGGGGCAGGAGCCTATGGCATCGAGGCGGCGTCGCAGCGCTATTTCGACAAGTCGGCGCGGGAGCTGACGGTTGGCGAAGCTGCCCTTCTGGCGGGACTGCTGAAGGCCCCCAGCCGCTATTCCCCTCTGTCCGAGAGCGAGCGCGCAGCGACCCGAGCCACCGTCGTCCTGAACGAGATGGTCGAGGCCGGCGTCATCACGCCCGAACAGCGCGCTGCCGCTGTGCTGGAGCCCGTGCGGGTGTCGCGCACCCTGGCGACCCAGCATGCCCAGTATTTCATCGACTGGCTGGATCAGGAGATCCGGGGCCTGGTCGGTGAGCCGACCGAGGACATGATCGTCGAGACGACGCTGGACCTGACTCTCCAGACCGCTGCCGAGCGCAACGTCCGTCGTATCCTTGACCGCGACGCCTCGCGCGGCGTCGAGCAGGCGGCGCTGGTGGCTCTGGACGGCGACGGCCGGGTCCGCGCCATGATCGGCGGAGCCTCCTACGCTGACAGCCAGTTCAACCGGGCCGTGGACGCGCGTCGTCAGGCGGGCTCGGCGTTCAAGCCGTTCGTCTATCTGGCGGCCATGGAGGCCGGCTATACCCCGGAGACCCCGGTGGTCGACGAGCCGATCCGCATCGGCAACTGGAGCCCCCGAAACTACTCCGGCACCTTCATCGGCGAGACGACCATCGGCAACGCCGTCGCCCAGTCGACCAATACGGTCGCCGCCTATGTCGCCGACCAGATCGGGCGTGACAGCGTGGCGCGCGCCGCGCGCAGACTGGGCATCACCTCCCGCATCGGGCTGGAACCAGCCATGGCGCTCGGCGCGGTCGAGGTGTCGCCCATCGACATGGCGACGGCCTACGCCGCCTTCGCCAACGGCGGTCGCCGGGTCGAAGCCTATGGCATCAGCCGCATCCGCACGCCCCAGGGTCGGGTGATCTATCAGCGCGCGGCGCGCGATGCCGCCGGCGGCCAGGCCATCAACAACCCACCGCTCTACTATATGAACCAGATGCTGCGGGGCGTGGTCGAACGTGGCACGGCGCAATCGGCGGCCATCCCCGGTCGCGATCTGGCAGGCAAGACCGGCACGACCTCGGACTACAAGGACGCCTGGTTCGTTGGCTACACGGGCGGCTTCGTCACCACCGTTTGGGTCGGCAAGGACGACAACACCGCCATGCGCGGCGTGACCGGCGGCGCGGCCCCAGCCGCGATCTGGCGGGGCTTCATGGAAGCGGCCCTGCCACGCCTGGCGGTCCAGCCCATCCCCGACGGCCCGCCCATGCCCGAGGGATGGGTCGCACCCGACCCGGTCGGCGATTTGATGAACTCCATCGAGGACCCGTTTGGCGACAGCCGCGTCATTGACGGCGTGGATATGGACGCTGGCCAGCCCTACGACCCGGCGGCTCCGGCTGGCGACAATCCCCGCCCGGCCGAGGCGGCGGAACCGCGCCGCCGCGAGGAACCGCCTGCCCAGAACCCGGAGCCGGCCCAGCCCCGCGAACGCGAGCGCGACCCGCTGTTCTTCTGAGTGGCCGGCCGGCCCTGGTCGTTCAGGCCTCGAGTGCGGCCTGAAGATCGGCCAGGTAACGCTCCATGTGCGCCCCCGGCGGAGCGACCAGACGGCCGATGACCCGGCCAATCGGCGAAGCGATGGTGACTGTCTCCGTCATGGTCAACCGGGTCGTATCCCCTACTGAAACGAAATGACCTGTCCACCGCCCTTTGAATCCTTGCGGCGACTCGTACTCGATGACGTAGGCCTCGTTGGGTCTCGACTCGATCAGCCGAAAGGCGATCTCTACGCCCGATCCCGTCGTTTCGCGCCACGTCAGGCCATTCTCCGCGACCTCAACCCGCTCAACATCGCTACGCCACCGTGTCTGATCGGCAACGTCAGTGACTGTCGCGAAGACCGTCGGCACAGGCGCCCGGAGCAGTGCCTCGCGTTCTGATCGGGTGGTCGCCGGCAGCAAAACACCGACGACCACCAGGACGAGACCCGACGCCACGACGACGGCGAGGCCGATGAGCGTGATCCTGAGCACCTCAGGACTCCCCAAGGCCCGCAGCACGACGCGCCTCATAGTCGAAAACGGCCAAGTGCTTGCGCAGCGGCGAGACCTTCACGCCCTCGGCCTCCAGAAGCATCTTCTGGCGCTCGACCCCACCCGGAAGCTTGGGGTTGAGAAAGCCACCGCGCTTCAAAAGCCGCCACCATGGCGTGAGCTGATCCGGTGACCGACCGGCATGGCGCAGCTCCTCGGCCGCGCGGGCCGACATTCCGGCGAAGATGGCCGTCGAGACCGGGCAGGCGGTTTCCACGCCGTGACGGCGGGCCAGAGCCGCCCTCAGATCGTCCAGCGTGGCGACCTCGCCCGGCCTGATCCGGCGTACCATTTCATCGACCTCGGCGGGTGAGGAGACCACCATCGCGCCGCCGTTCGCCTCCCGATAGCCGGGCGCACCGGGCGGGATGACGTGGATGATGTGCGGTTCACGCCCGCTGTTGAGAAGATCGAGAGCTGATTTGGCCTCGCCCATGGGGACCTCCGTGCCGTCAGGAAGCACGGCCTCCACGCTAGGACAATAAGATGGGTTTGTTCCCGGTTTGACCTCAACGGCCGATGGCGTGGAGCGCCGCGCCGTTGGCCCTCAGCCAGGCGCGATGGGGCCGGGGGTCCCCGACGAGGCCTCTGACCACCGACCAGTAGGCCGGGCTGTGGTCGGCGTGGACCAGATGGGCCACCTCATGCGCGGCCAGGTAGTCCAGGATCGTCGGCGGGGCCAGAATCACCCGCCAGGAATAGCGGATCGACCGCGTTCGCGGCGTGCAGGAGCCCCAGCGCGTTCCGGCGTCATTGATGGCGATGCTGACCGGCCCTTGTCTCAGGGCCAGACGGTGAACCTCGGTCCGCTCCGCCAGCCGCTCGCGCGCCAGCCGCTTCAGCAGGTTCATGACGCGCCGGGCATAGGCCTCGCCCTCGCCACCGGACACGATGCGCGGACCGTCAGGACCATCGATCAGTCGCGCGGCCCCGTTCCCGGGTGTCGCCTCCAGCCGAACAGGCCGCCCTTCCACCGGAACGACCGCCCCCGGCTCCAGCACCGCGCCGGCCGGGCGGGCCGACAACCGCTCGGAAATCCAGTCCGACTTGGAGCGGGCGAAGGCGACGGCGTCGGCCAGACGTCGCTCGGACGGCGCGACAGCCACCGCCTCGCCGCGACGGCCATCGATGCGGATGGAGATGCGCCGCGCCCTCGGATTGACGCTCAGCCTGAGGTGGCCGCCGCCCTCAAGCGGCAGTCGCTGACCGGTCCGATACGTCGGAGAGCTTTTCATTGGCGGCGATGAAGTCCCGGGCGCGGGGGTAGATGTCCTCGCGGAACCGCCGCCCGTTGAAGACGCCGTAGTGGCCGACCTCGGGCTGGACGTAAAGCACCCGCCGGTCGTCGGGAATACTGGTGCACAGGCCATGCGCCGCCTGGGTCTGGCCGACACCGGAGATGTCGTCCTTCTCGCCCTCGACGGTCATCAGGCCGATGTCGGTGATCTTGGTCAGGTCGACGCGCCGGCCCCGATGTTCAAGCAGGCCGCGCGGCAGCAGGTGCTGCTGGAACACGATGTCGATGGTCTGGAGATAGAACTCCTCGGTCAGGTCCAGCACCGACAGATACTCGTCGTAGAACTGATCGTGCTTCTCCACCCCGTCGCCATCTCCCTTCACCAGGCTGGCGAAGTAGTCCCAGTGGGCATCGGTATGCCGCTGCTCGTTCATCGACATGAAGCTGTAGAGCTGGACGAAGCCCGGGTAGACCTCGCGCCCGAACCCCGGATAGGGCCAGGGCACGGTGTGGATCATGTTGGACTGGAACCAGGTGAAGGGCTTGGCCTCCGCCAGCTGGTTCGTGACCGTCGGCGACAGGCGCGCGTCGATCGGCGAGCCCATGAAGGTCATGGACGCGGGCCGGTTCGGATCATTCTCGGCCGCCATCACCGCGGCGGCGGCCAGCACCGGCGGTCCCGGCTGGCAGACGCCGACGACGTGGGCGCGCGGACCGATCTGGGCCAGCATCTCGCGGACGTGGTCGATGTAGTCGTAGAAGTCGAAACGGCCTTCCAGCATCGGCACCTGACGGGCATTGACCCAGTCGGTGACGTAGACGTCGTGATCCTGAAGGAAGGTCTCGACCGTTCCGCGCAGCAGCGTCGCATAGTGGCCTGACAGCGGCGCGACGATCAGCACGCTGGGGGCCGCCACTGCCTTCCTTGCCCGTTTCAGGTCGCCCACGTTGCGGGCGAACCGGATCAGCCGGACCCAAGGGCTCTGCCAGATGACCTGTTCCGTGGTGCGAACGGGATGGCCGTCGATGTTGATGACGTCCAGTCCCCAGGCCGGCTTGCCATAGCGGCGTGTGACGCTCTCGAACAACTCGGCTGAGGCATAGGCGGTCCTGCCAAGGGCCGTCTGTGACGCCGGATTAAAGGGCGATTTCCAGAACTTGCGGGCAAACTGGGCCCCGAACCGGAATGGCTGCGCCGAAGAATAGGCGAGCTCGTGAAGCGCGTAGAGCATGGGATCCTTGAGACGGCCCTCGCCGGAGCGGCAAGGCAGCATAGAACGCGCTTCGCTGCAAAAGGATTTATGGGAAGCGAGGGCTTGGGGTTTGGGTAGGGCTGTCGATCAATGGGTATCCGGATCTCGCAGTTTGGCAGCGCGGGGACTGATTCTGGTTGAGGCGGGTGAGCCGGACCCTCGCAACGCTATGGATACCTAAGCCCTACTCCCTAAGCCCTACCCTCGGCGAGTTCAGGCTCGGCGGCGGCGCCTTCAGCCTCCAGAGGCAGGTGCAGGATGAAGGCCGCGCCCTTTCCGGGTTCGCTTTCGACCTCGGCCCAGCCGCCGTGCAACTCCACCAGGGCCTTGACCAGCGCCAGACCCACGCCCGGCCCGCCGCGCTCGCGCTTGACGAAGCGATCAAAGACATGGGCCTGCAGATGGTACGGAATGCCCCGACCGGTGTCCTCGACCCGAATGCGAACCTCGGTGGCGTTGGCTTCCGCCTTCAGGATCACCGCACCGCCTTCGGAGACGGAGCGGGCGGCGTTGTCCAGAAGATGATCGATCGCCTGCCCCAAACGCCGGGCATCTGCGCGCAGCATGGGCAGATTCGCGGTCGCCATGGCCTTCAGGCTGGCGCCCCGGCCCTCGATCCTCGGACGATGCCGACCGACCGCGTCGCTGAACAGGTCCCTCAGACGCACGTCGCCGAGCGACAGCTCCATCTCCCCTGCGTCGATCTGGGCCATGTCCAGCACGTCGTCGATGGAGGCAGCGAGCTGTCCCGCTGCGACGCGGATCGCGCCGGCATGCTGACGGCTGCGTTCCGGCAGGTCGCCCATGGATTCCAGCAGTTCGGAATAGCCCACGATGGTCGTCAGCGGCGTTCTGAGCTCATAGCTGACCGAGCCCACGAACTCCCGCTTCAGGGCCTGGCTTTCCTTGAGCGCCGCCTCACGCTGGGCCAGCGCCTGTTCCAGCTCGCGCCGGGCGGTCACGTCGGAAAAGGCGACCAGGGTCGCGCCATCCGGCAGGGGGCGGGTCTGCCAGGCGGCGATGCGGCTGTCGGTCGTGCGTCCTTCACCTGAGACCGGGATGCGGCTTTCCGGGTCGGGATCGGCGACGCGGGCCTTGAGTTCCAGCCACAGGGCCGCATCGGGCAGGTGCGTCTTCAGCAGGGCCGCGATGGCGTCGAAATCCCCGGCATCCCTCAGCTGCTCGGCGGAAAGCCGCCAGAAGTGTTCGAAGGCGTCGTTGTGCAGACGCAGCCGGCCGTCCGAACCGAACACGGCGACGGCGTCGTTCAGCTTGTCGAGCGTGGCCGTCTGGACCTGCAGCTGGGCATTGAAGCGGCTGCGCAGGTTCAGCTCGCCGGTGATGTCGGAGAACAGCAGCAGGATGCCACCCAGCGGATGGGGCTGGCGCACGATCCGCAGCGTGCGGCCGTCGGGCAGGGACCAGCTCTCGTCCGGTGCGGCCTCTGCGGCCCCGTAGAACTCCAGCTCCCGCGACTTCCAGCCTGCGTAGTCGACCACTTCCGGCAGCATTCGGCGCTGGCGCAGCCGGTCCAGCAGCTCCGCATGGGTCGGCCGTTCGTCCAGCCAGGCGGCATCCAGCCCGAACAGGGCCTGGAAGGCGGTGTTGTGGAAGGCCAGCCGCCGCGACGGCCCGAAGATGGCGACGGCATCGGCCAGGTGGTTCAGCGTCTCGTCGTGCGCCTCGACATGGCGACGAAGGGTGTCGCGGGTCTCTTCCGCCTCGGTCATGTCGAGGGCGAAGACCAGCACGGGGCCCCCGGCCCCGCCGATCGGTTCAGCGATGATCTTCCAGGCCCGTCGGCGTCCATCGCCCGGGGTCCAGCGGAAGCCTTCCTGACGCGCCCCGATCCGCCCGGCCTCGGCCGCCAGCTGATCGGCACCGCGATCGAACGAGGCGTGACGCTCCCGCGCGGCCTCCAGGCTGTCGCATCCCGTTTCGGCCAGCCAGGCGCGGTTGGCCCACACCAGCGCACCGTCGTGGTCGAGGACCCAGGCCGGGGAGGGCGAGGCCTCGGCGATCAGGCCTGCGCCCAGCGAAGGCTCTGCAGCGGGTGCCGCCTCGCCCCGCTCGCTCAGTCGCAACCAGGCCACGCCGGCATCGGTACGGCCCTCGATGGTCCAGCCGCTCTCGGGATCGCGCGTGCGGAACGAGGTGCCCTCGGCCAGCAGCCGGTCGATCGCTTCAGCGTGCCGGGCATGCAGGGCCTCGGCGATCACGACCGCCGTCGTGCCCTGCGCCTCTCCGGCGAGCGCTGTCCGCGCCGCCGCGATCCTCGATTCGCCGCCCAGAAGGATCGGCGGCTCATCGGGCGTCAGGCCAAGCCGCACCTCATCGAAGGCCGCCACCGCGCCCAGACCCGCCGTCGCCTGACGCTCTGCCGCGTCACGAACCGCTTCAGCTGCGTCCAGCCGGGCACGCGCATCCTTCTGGAACCGCCACGCCCATGCGCTGACGGCGAGCGCCAGTCCCGCCGCCCCCGCCGCTGCCGCGAATGCGATATCGGCCTCCGCCATGCCGTCCCGCCCGTTGATGCCGAATCACGACCATAGCGCAGACGCGACCGCATCGCAGGAGTCCGCCTGTAAATCGTCGGCCTTATCGGTCATAAGCCGCGCTCAAGCAGCGAGCGACCGCGCCGCGAGCGGTAGCGCCCACCAATCCGCGCTCAAGCAGCGAGGCTCCGCGAGCCGCGCGTTAGCGCCCACAAGAATGCGTCGATGAAATTTCTGGACCAGGCCAAGATCTACATCCGCTCCGGCAACGGCGGCGCGGGCTCGGTGTCGTTCCGGCGCGAGAAGTTCATTCCGAACGGCGGGCCGGACGGCGGCGACGGTGGCAACGGCGGCTATGTCTGGATCGAGGCGGTCGAGGGGCTGAACACCCTGATCGACTATCGCTACCAGCAGCATTTCAAGGCCGGCACCGGCGGTCACGGCCAGGGCCGCCAGATGCACGGGGCAAAGGGCGAGGACGTGGTGCTGAAGGTCCCCGTCGGCACCCAGGTGCTGGATGAGGACAAGGAGACGGTGGTCCTGGACCTCGTCGAGGCCGGCCAGCGCGAGCTGCTGCTGTCAGGCGGCAACGGCGGCTGGGGCAATGTCCGCTTCAAGGGGCCGGTCAATCAGGCCCCGCGTCACGCCAATCCGGGCCAGGACGGTCAGGAGCGCTGGATCTGGCTGCGGCTCAAGCTGATCGCCGACATCGGTCTTGCGGGCCTTCCCAACGCCGGCAAGTCGACCTTCCTCGCGGCCGCCAGCGCGGCTCGGCCCAAGATCGCCGACTACCCCTTCACAACGCTCGCGCCCAACCTGGGCATGGTCGACCTCAGCCCCGGGGAACGCTTCGTGATCGCCGACATCCCCGGCCTGATCGAAGGCGCGTCCGAAGGGGCGGGGCTGGGAACGCGGTTCCTCGGCCACGTCGAGCGCTCCGCCTCCCTGATCCACCTGGTCGATGGCACCCAGGACGACGTGGCGGGGGCCTACCGCATCATCCGGGGCGAGCTCGACGCCTACGGCGAGGGCCTGGCCGACAAGACCGAGATTCTGGCGCTCAATAAGATCGACGCCCTGACGCCCGAGGCCCGCGAGCAAAAGGCCGCCGAACTGGAAGCCGCCGCCGGCAAGCGCCCCATGCTGGTCTCCGGCGTCTCCGGCGAAGGCGTTCCCGAACTCCTGCGCGCCGCATGGGCCGAGGTGCGCAAGAACCGGGGCGAGATCGACGAGGACGGCGAGGAACGCATCGCCACCGGCGGGTGGGAGCCCTAGACCTTCGTCCACTCCATGATCCAGTTCCACTCCCAGGTGGCCCCGCCATCGCGCGAGACACCCTGACGCCAGCGGTGCGAGGTTCCCGTGATCTGGTCCCACAGGCCGCGCACGATCGTCGGGCCCTGGTCGTCGCGGTCTTCGGAATCGAAAACGCCCTCGCCGTTCACGAACCGGCCCGCGACACCTTCGCCGCCCAGTTTGCCGACCTTGGCGTTCATCCAGTAGTCCAGCCAGACCCCGGCCTCGGGATCCAGCGTCCTCAGGCCGAGGCCCGAAAAGTCGCGGACCGGGATGCGTAACTCCTCGACATGGGCGCGCCCACCCAGAATCGACCAGCAGGTCGCCTCGCCCTCGAACACGTCCCAGTCGCCGGGTCCCTTCAGCCGCCGGTGCGCGATGCGCCAGTCTCCGTCCAGCCAGGCGAACTGGCCGGGTTCGGCCGGCGTCGGCGTCTGGGCCTCGGCCTTCGTGGCTACGAGCGCGGTCAGTCCGGCGGCGGCGATCAGCACGTCGCGGCGGTCGGTGGTGGTCATGGCGGTCTCCCCTGATCAGGGCATCCAGCCTGGACGACCCCTGCCGCCACCCTCCTGTCAGCAGCCTGCACTTTCGACAGACACCGCCGCCCGTGTTAGCTGCCGTGAGTTAGCTCCATAGTGAGCATAAGACCCGTCGCCGAGAGCCCCGCCCTGTCCTTCTTTCACGCCGGACCCGCGCCCCAGGCGATCGGCCCCCGCCCGGGAGTGCTGCGCGACGGGCTGGGCCTGATGCCCGGGATGACGGTGGGTCTGTTTGGCGGCTCCTTCAATCCGGCCCATGACGGCCACGCCCATGTCGCCGAAACGGCATTGCAGCGGCTCGATCTGGACCGCGTTGTCTGGCTGGTCTCGCCGCAGAACCCGTTGAAGGACACCGCGCAAACCGCCCCGCTCGCCGAACGCCTGGCGTCGGCCCGGATGTGGGCGCCGGGTCCGCGCATGATCGTCTCGGATTTCGAGACCCGGGCCGGGACGCGCTGGACCATCGACACCCTGCGGGCCTTGAAGGCGCGCCATCCGGGGGTCCGCTTCGTCTGGCTGATGGGATCGGACAATCTGGAGAGCTTTCACCGCTGGCGCGGCTGGACCGACATCATGCGCATGATGCCCGTCGCCGTCATCGCCCGCCCAGGCTCGCTTCTGGAAAGCCGGGCCGCGCCGGCCGCCCGCCGGTTCGCCGGTCACAGGGTCGCGGCAACGGAAGCCCGGCTGCTGGCGCGCATGCAGGCCCCGGCCTGGACCTATCTGACGGCCCCCTTGAACCCTTCCTCCTCGACGGCGTTGCGGGGTCGGAGCCGCACAGGGTGATTTCCGGCGCGGCCCGTGCTAGAGAACCGCTTTAGTGACCACTCCCGGAGCCCTCCGCTGACCCCCCCGCCCGCGCATGACGCGCAACATGACGCCGTTTCCAATACGGCCGACGAGATGGACGCCATCGACCCCCTCCATTCCGGGGATGGCGCCGACGAAGATTCAGACGAAGATTCAGACGAAGATTCAGCGGCCGAGGACGACGAGTCGTCCGACTACTCCCTGTTCGGCACCGGCTCCGAGGGCAACGACCCTGACGAGGACCACGCCCCCTTCACCCGCGACGCGCCCCTTCCGGTCGGCTCCACGCCGATCGAGCAGGCCGTTCTGGCCAAGCTGGACGAAGACAAGGCCCAGGACATCGTCCTGATCGACCTGAGGGGCAAATCCCCGATGGCCGACACCATGATCGTGGCGTCGGGCCGGTCTCACCGCCACGTCGGCGCGCTGGCCGACCACCTGCTGCGCACGCTCAAGGATCACGGTCTGGGCCGCGCCAAGGTCGAGGGCCTGCCGCATTGTGACTGGGTGCTGATCGACGCCGGCGACGTCATCGTCCACCTGTTCCGCCCCGAAGTCCGCGTCTTCTACAACATCGAGAAGATCTGGGCCGTCGACAGCGCGCACCGCGGAGCAGGCGCGGCTTGACGCTTGGGTTTCCTTCTCCCCTTGCGGGAGAAGGTGGCCCGCAGGGCCGGATGAGGGGTGAAACTCCGGCGGTAGACCGTTAGCCTCTGCTAATGCTGCCGCTTTCTCTGATCAATCGAACAGCGCGCGACCCGGTGTGGGTCCACATCAGATGACGGCGTTTCACCCCTCATCCGACCTCGCTGTGCTCGGCCACCTTCTCCCGCAGGGGGAGAAGGGGCGCCCATGAAGCTCGCCATCCTCGCCATCGGCCGACCCGGACGCGGCCCGGAGGCGGACCTGGCCACCGACTATGCCGGCCGCGCGACCGCTGCGGGCCGTCCCCTGGGCCTTGGGCCGCTGGATCTGGTCGATCTGGACCCGAGGAAGCCCGGCAAGGGCCCGGAGGCGGAGCTGATCCTTGCGGCGGCGGAGGGTTCGCACCTGATCGCCTGCGATGAGCGCGGCAGGACCTATTCCAGCCGCGCTTTCGCCGACCATATCGCGCGCCTGCGGGACCAGGGGGAGCGTCGGCTGGTCTTCGCCATCGGTGGCGCGGATGGACTGGACGCGTCGGTGTTGTCGGCCGCCCGCTCCACCCTCGCCTTCGGGCCCCAGACCTGGCCCCATGCGCTCGCTCGCACCATGCTGGCCGAACAGCTCTATCGCGCGGTAACGATCCTGGCCGGATCACCCTATCATCGCGGCTGATGAAGCGTTTCGCCCTCCTCGCCGCCATCCTGCTGGCCGCCTTGCCGGCCTCTGCAGCCGTGCAGGAGGATCTGGAGCAGCTTCAGGCCCGCTATCGTGATGAACAGGTGCGCGCCCGACGCCTGCGCGCCGACGCCGAGGCCGCCCAGGGCGAACTCGCCGCGCTAGACCGGGAACTGGCCACGCTCCAGCGGGATGTGGCCTCGGGCGACCAGGAACTTTCGGCCCAAAGGGCCCGGCTGGCGGCGCTGGGCCGGCGTGAAGCCGCCATCGTCTCCGAGCTTGCCCGCGCCCGCGACAGCCAGATGCGGCTGCTCTCGGCGCTCCAGCTGATGAGCCGCCGGCCACCCCCGCCGCTGCTGATCCCGGCCGACTGCGCTGTGGACACCGTCCGCGCCGCCATTCTGATGAAGGCCATGGCCCCTGACCTTCGCGCCCGCGCCGACGCGCTCGCCGCCCGTCAGGCCGAGGTCGGCCGCATTCGCCGCCTCGCGGTCCTGTCGTCGGAGCGACTGATGACGACCGAGAGCGCCCAGGGTGACCGTCGCGCCGAGATCGAATCCCTGTCGGCTCGGCGCACCGCGCTTCTGGCCGTTCTGCGCGCCGACGCTGACCGGGCCGAGCGTGCCGCCCGGTCGCTGGAGGCCCGCATCCGGGCGCTGGGCGCCACGCCTGTGTCCGCCGCCGAAGCCGCCGATGCACCGGCCAGCCGCCTGCCCGCTGGCCGCAACCGCCTGACGGCCCCCGTTCCGGGCAGCCCTTCCGTCCGGTTTGGCCAGGGCGGCGACGGCGCGCGGTCGCAAGGCTGGCGCTGGAGCGCGTCCGGCGACGTCGCCGCGCCTGCGGGAGCGCGCGTCGATCACGCCGGACCGCTCAGCGGCTGGGGCGAGGTGGTGATCCTGGATCTCGGCGACGGTTGGCGGGCGGTTCTGGCCGGCCTCGACACCATCGCGGTCGAACCGGGCCAGAGGGTCGCCGACAGCCAGACGCTGGGCCGGGCCGAAGCCGGTGGCGAGGTCTATCTGGAACTGCGACGCGGCGACCGCCCGGTCGATCCGGCACCGTTCTTCTGACCGGGTCGCCACCACACGACCGGATTTGGCGCACCGATCGATCATCATCCCCTGGACGCAGCGACAACGGGGAACCGCTGACCTGAGAGAAGTGAGAGTGACTCCCACCCCGAGACACGACTCTCACGCCCTGCGTGCGGGAATTCCCTTCCCTCCGCCGCATGACGCTGATTTTATCCACCGGACGCGGGGCCGCCACGATTGATCGCGACGATCCCGCTCCATCCTCCCTCCGTCCGCCTCGGCGGATGCCGAAAGAGACCGAATGCGCAGACTTCTCGTCGCCGGAGCCGCCGTCGCGGCCCTCGGCCTCTCCGCCGCCGCGGTGGCCAGCCAGACGCCCCGGAACGAGACCTTCCGGATGCTCCAGCTGTTCGGCGACACCCTGGCGGTGATCGAACAGGCCTATGTCGTCCCGGTCGACAACAGGAAGCTGATCGAGGCGGCGCTGGCCGGCATGATGACGGCGCTCGACCCGCACTCGAACTACCTCCCGCCGGCCGGCTTCGACGACCTGCAGGAGCGGACCTCGGGAGAGTATTCCGGCGTCGGGCTGACGATCACCACCGAGGGCGGCCTGGTGAAGGTCATCTCTCCGATGGACGACGGCCCCGCCGCAAGGGCTGGGGTCCAGGCGGGCGACGTCATCTCCGTGATCGACGGCCAGAACGCGGCGGGCCTGACGGTCTCTGAAGTGTCCGAAAAGCTGCGCGGGGCAATCGGCACCTCGGTCAGCGTCACCTTCCTGCGTGATGGGTCTGACCCGCTGGAGGTCACCCTGGTGCGGGAGGTCATCACGGTCGACAGCGTCACCGGCAGAATGGAGGGCGACTTCGGTTATCTGCGCATCGCCACCTTCAACGAGAACACCGGGCGGGAGCTGACCGAGGTCATCGAGCGGCTGAAATCTCAGAACCCGGGCATTCAGGGCTACGTCCTGGATCTTCGAAACAACGGTGGCGGCCTGCTGACCGCAGCTATCGACGTGTCCGACACCTTCCTGGAACGCGGCGAGATCGTCAGCCAGCGGGGTCGTCGTCCCGACCAGATCGAACGTTATGCCGCCCGGCCCGGCGACCTTACAGGCGGTCTGCCGGTCGTGGTCCTGATCAACTATGGATCCGCGTCGGCGTCCGAGATCGTCGCCGGCGCCCTTCAGGATCAGGAACGGGCGACGCTGGTCGGCCTGACCAGCTTCGGCAAGGGCTCGGTCCAGACCGTCATCCCCCTGCGCGGCGGCCAGGACGGAGCGCTGTCGATCACCACGGCGCGCTACTACACCCCCTCGGGTCGCTCCATCCAGAAGATCGGCATCGAGCCGGACCTTGAGGTCGCCCGCACCGAGGCCGAGGCGCGGATCGTCTCCCGCTCAAGCTTCGTCTACTCCGAGGCCGCCTATGCCACCGCGCTTGACGCCTCCATCGGCGCGGAGCGTCGTGGACCGCACACGCCGCGCGAGGCGCCCGGTCCCGACTACGACGAAGACGCCGACTACCAGCTCCGGCGCGCGCTGGACGTGCTGCGTGCCCGGGGCGATCTGACCCTGCTGGCGGCGGCACCCGAAGGCATCGTCGTCACCGAGCCGGGGGCCCCCGCGATCGAAACAGCGACGCTGGAAGACACGACCGAGGAAGAATAGAAGGGCACACGCCCGGCGTTTCTCCTTGCATCTTCGTCCGCCCTTCGGAATCCTGCGTTATCCGGAGGGGTGGGGCGATGTTTTTTCTGGCCGTGGCCGCATTGGTGCTGATGCCCCAGCCGGCGGGATTCACACCGGCGGGCAGTGACGGTGAAACGTCCTGGTCCTACGCCTCGCAGATCCGCGAGGATCCGACGACGGGCGACCTGATGACCCGGATCGCCGCCACCTATGCCTCGCCGCAGTCACGGTCTGACGGTGCGAGCGTCAGCTACTCAATCTGGCCGGTCGACATCGATTGCGGCGGTCAGATCGGCTGGGCTCCGGGCACGGACTATACCGCCGACGGCCGTCCCCTTGGGCGAGCCCCTGATCGTCCAGCGACTCTTCGACGCGATGCGTCTCCTGGCGTCCAGGCCACGGTCGATCAGATCTGTCGCAACGGCGCGAACGACGAGTAACCCGACACCTAACCCTCGCACTTGAAAACGGAGCGTATCGATGACCCTTGCCTTGCTGAGCTTTCTGGCGACCGCTCTGGCCGCTCAGGAATCCTCCGACGCCTATGAGGGCATCGCCCGGGATGACTTCGCGGCGTGGTCGTACACGACCGGCCAGGTGGTCGCCAACGGGGACAGCCGGACGACGTCGGTCATGGCCCGCTACGTCAATCCCCTTCCGGTCCCCAACAGCAGCCGAACGGTGGCCTACTCGATCCACGAGATCACCTTCCACTGCAGTGCGCGGAACTCCGACTGGTCAGCGGGCGCGAACTACGACGCGGACGACGCCGAGATCGGATCCGGAACCGCCAGCACCGCCGAAGCTTGGAGTGACAGCACCCCGGGCTACGTCCAGTTGGCGGAAACCGTCTGCAGTATGGCCGGGACCACCTGATGGCCCAACATGGCTAACGGCGCGTTAGGCTTTCTTAACCGCCGCCCGGCATTCTGACGTCGAAAAGGCCGTCCGGAATCCGTCCGGCGGTCGTCCAGAGCGTTCGACGTCGTCCATGTTCGCCAAGCGCCAGTCCGCCCTCGCCGCCGCCGCCGGCAGGCCTCCGCCCTCGCGGATGCCCAAGATTGACCTCAAGGCCGTCCTGTCTTTCCTGAAACGCCCGCCGGTCGCCGTCGGCGCCGCGGGTCTTCTGCTCTTCGCGGCCATCGCCCTGTTCCTGACCGTTCTGGGCGACCCGAGGGCCGGCACGCCGTCCGCCCGCGTGGCGCTGAAGCGGGAGGCCGCGCCGGCACCCGCCGCCCCGACGGGTCTTGAAGCCTTTTCCATGGGTGGGTTCGCCGCCTGGCAAGGTCTGTCGGATCCGGGGCTGCTCGGCGAAGGCGGAGCCGCTGGAGGCGAGGCCCTGATCACCCTGCCGGACGGCGCGACCGTCGCCGGCGGTTCAGCCATCGCCGCCCCGATCATTCCGGCCCAGCCCCTGACCCCGGCCCCCATCGCGGGTCTCAGCCAGCCCGGTCCGAACGGTCCCCTGCCGGTCATCGCCACCGATGGCCGCGTGCCGGCCCAGGCCTATGCACGGCCCTTCACCCCGAACGGCCGTCCGCGCGTCGCCCTGATCGTCGGCGGCCTTGGACTGAACGCCGTCACCACCCGCGCCGCCATCGAGCGTCTGCCGGCAGAGGTCACCCTGTCCTTCGTTCCCTATGCCGAAGATCTCCAGGGTTGGATCGACCTCGCCCGACGTCAGGGCCATGAGGTCCTGATCGAGATCCCAATGGAGCCGACGGGCTATCCCAACAACGATCCCGGCCCCCAGACCCTGCTGGCCAACGCCACGCCTGAAGACATCGACGCCCGCATGGCCTGGCTGCTGGGTCGCGCCACCGGCTACTTCGGAGTGACCAACTACCTCGGCGACCGTTTCGTGACTTCGGACACCGGCATGAGCGCGTTTCTGGGCATCCTGCGCCAGAGGGGTCTCGCCTTCTTCGACGACGGCGTCGCGCGCCGCCGCCCCGGGGCCTGGTCGCGCGCCTCTGCCGACACCATCGTCGACGAAACCCAGACGCCCGCAGCCATCATCGCCCGCCTGAACGCACTGGAAGCCGCCGCCAAGACGCGCGGCGCGGCGCTCGGCACCGGCTTTGCCTATCCGGTGACCGTCGAAGCCGCCGCGCGCTGGACCGCCGGACTGGAAGCACGCGGCGTCCAGTTGGCCCCCGCCTCCGCCATGGCGGCACGGCCCGGGCGCTGATCGATCATTGACGTGGTGGATGTGAGCGGAGATGGGGACGCCATGCCCTCGTCCGATCTCCCTCGTCATCGGCCCAATGTCGGTGTCGTCCTGTTCAACGCCGAGGGCCTGGTCTGGTATGGCCGCCGGGCCGGCATGACCGAGGGCCACGCCTGGCAGTTCCCGCAAGGCGGTGTCGACGCCGGCGAGGACCTGGAGGCCGCCGCCCGGCGGGAACTCGAAGAGGAAACCGGCGTCACCTCCGCCGAACACCTGGGCCGCACCGAGGGCTGGATCGTCTACGACTTTCCCGAAGCCCTGAAGGCTCAGCACGCGCGCGACGGACGCAAGCCCTGGGACGGCCAGAAACAGGTCTGGTTCGCCTTCCGCTTCACCGGAGACGAGCGGGAAATCCAGCTCGACCGACACGCCGAGATCGAGTTCGACGCCTGGCGCTGGGGCCCCCTTTCAGAGGCCCCGGACCTGATCGTGCCCTTCAAGCGCGACGCCTACGAGCAGGTCGTGGCCACCTTCACCAGGTTCGCGAGCCCGTCAGGGCGTTAGCCTCCGGCGGCCGGGTTCATGACGGTGAACAGGATGCCCGCCTTGCCCCAGTTCGATCCGGCCGGGGGTACCAGCACCGCCACCATGCCCGTCTCGGACCCGATCGGCCCGGTATAGGTGGTCTCTCCCTTGCCGGGATCATTGGCGATGGGGTTCCAGCCGTCCGAGTTGGCGGCAAAGGCCGCCTGGATCGCCGCGACATCCGAGGGCGCGACATTGATCGCTGCGACACGACACGAGCCGGCCTCATCCGCCCCGATCACGATCTGGCCAGACGCCGAAGCCACGGCACCGTAGTCGATGGTGACCGGCATGTCGTGAAAGGCACCCCGAACGTCCGGATCGGTTCCACCGTCGATGAGCATCACTCCGGTCGCGTCCAGCGCCGCCGACGGGGTCAGAGGCAGCTCACCGAACGCGTTTCTTGCGCAGACCTGTGTCACGGCGTGCACAAAGGCCTCGGTCGGTGTGGCTGTCGCGGTCTGGGCCCAGGCACCAGCGGGTGCGAGGGCGACAAGGGCAGTGGCGAGGGCCAGGGAGCGGAGTTGCATGGTGGCGGTCCTTTCGTCGAGGCACCGACCTTGGCGTGGATTTCGAAGACGCGCGAGTCGGAAAACGCCGGTTGGCGAGCAATTGTCTTCGCTGGCCAACCGGTGTCGCAGCGATCGCAACGGGTCTGCCCGCCCAGGGTCTCAGGGGCAGGTTTGACGGTTCACTCGCGTGGTGCTGGACGGAAAGCGGTCCAGCAACGACGGGGGCCGGATCGGCCGGGCGGAGAAGCCTCCGCCGCAGTTGGGGCAAACCCCTTTAAGCGGACCATCCACGCACGACGCGCAGAAAGTGCACTCGAACGTGCATATCCGCGCATCCGGACTGTCAGGTCCCAGGTCACGGTCGCAGCATTCGCAGTTGGGGCGCAACTCGAGCATTGCCCCGAGCCTAGGCGTTGGAAGCGGCCGGTGCCAAGCGCATCAGAACCAATCCGGTCAGGATCAGTCCGGCGGCAGCCACCCGCATAGGATGCACGCCCTCATTGAGCCAGATCACGCCGACGACGAAGGCCCCCACGGCCCCGATGCCCGTCCAGACCGTATAGGCTGTCCCAAGCGGCAAGGTCTTCATGGCCAGCGACAGCAGGGCGAAACTGACACCCATGGTCCCGAGGGTGATCAGGCTGGGAACAAGGCGTGTGAACCCGGCCGACTGCTTCATGGAGTAGGCCCAGACCACTTCGAGCAGTCCGGCGAGAACGAGATAGACCCAGGCCACGGTCGGCCCTCTCTTTGCGAAAGGCCGGGCCGTCCCGGACTTGGCCCCGGCGACCGGGGGCGAGGACGTGGCCTCGTCTTCAGCGGCGATGTGGGATGGGTCAGCGGGAGATCAAGCCTCTCCCCGCTCACGAACATCTCAGGCCGCTGCGACCTCGGTCGCTTCTTCGGCCAGGATAGTCAGACCCGCCGGCGTCACGTCGGCGAAGCCGCCCTTGACCGTGAAGGTCCGGCGCGACGATCCGTTGATCACCGTCACCTGTCCCTCACGCAGCGCAGTCATGAAGGGCGCGTGGTCGGCAAGGACGCCGAAGTCACCTTCGACGCCCGGCGCGTCGACCTGGTCCACGAGGCCGGAAAAGACCTCGCGTTCCGGGGCGACCAGCGAAAAGTTCAGCTTTCCGGCCATCAGGCTTCAGCCGCCATCTTCTCGGCCTTCTCGACGGCCTCTTCGATGGTGCCGACCATGTAGAAGGCGGCTTCCGGCAGATGGTCGTATTCGCCGGCCACGATGCCCTTGAAGCTGCGGATCGTGTCGGCCAGTTCGACGAACTTGCCCGGCGAGTTGGTGAACTGCTCGGCCACGAAGAACGGCTGCGACAGGAAGCGCTGGATCTTGCGGGCGCGCGAGACGATCAGCTTGTCCTCTTCGGACAGCTCATCCATGCCCAGGATGGCGATGATGTCCTTCAGAGCCTTGTACTGCTGCAGCACTTCCTGGACCGAACGGGCGACGCGGTAGTGCTCCTCGCCGATGACCAGCGGGTCCATGATCCGGCTGGTCGAGTCCAGCGGGTCCACGGCCGGGAAGATGGCCTGGGCGGCGATGTCGCGGCTCAGCACGGTCGTCGCGTCCAGGTGGGCGAAGGAGGCGGCGGGGGCCGGGTCGGTCAGGTCGTCGGCGGGCACGTAGATGGCCTGCACCGAGGTGATCGAACCCTTGTTGGTCGAGGTGATCCGCTCCTGCAGGTTGCCCATCTCAGTCGCCAGGGTCGGCTGATAGCCCACTGCCGACGGGATGCGGCCCAGCAGAGCCGACACTTCCGAGCCGGCCTGGGTGAAGCGGAAGATGTTGTCGACGAACAGCAGGACGTCCTTGCCTTCTTCGTCACGGAAATACTCGGCCTGGGCCAGACCCGTCAGGGCGACGCGGGCGCGGGCACCGGGGGGCTCGTTCATCTGGCCATAAACCAGGGCGCACTTGGAGCCTTCGGTCGAGCCGCCGTTCTTGGACGGGTCCACGTTGACGTTGGACTCGATCATCTCGTGATACAGGTCGTTGCCCTCGCGGGTGCGCTCACCCACGCCGGCCAGGACGGAGTAGCCGCCGTAGGCCTTGGCGATGTTGTTGATCAGCTCCTGCATGGTCACGGTCTTGCCCACGCCGGCACCGCCGAACAGGCCGATCTTGCCGCCCTTGGTGTAGGGGCACATCAGATCGATGACCTTGATGCCCGTGACGAGGATTTCCGACGACGTCGACTGCTCCTCGAAGCTGGGCGCTTCGCGGTGGATCGGGCGGTACATCGTGGTCTGGATCGGACCGGCTTCGTCGATGGGGTCGCCGACCACGTTCATGATGCGACCCAGAACGCCCGGGCCGACCGGGGTCAGGATGGACGTGCCGGTGTCGGTCACGGGCTGGCCGCGCGTCAGGCCTTCGGTCGTGTCCATGGCGATGGTGCGGACCATGTTCTCACCCAGGTGCTGGGCGACTTCCAGCACCAGGCGGAAGGGCTCGCCCGTCTTCTGGTCGACGTTCTGGGTTTCCAGCGCGTTCAGGATGGCCGGCAGCTGACCCGTGAACTCAACGTCCACGACGGCACCGATGACCTGGGCGATCTTGCCCACGCCGGTACCGGCGGTGACCACGGCGTTGCCGGTGGCCGCGGCCGCCTTGGGGGCCTTGGGGGCGGCCGGCTTCTTGGCGGCGGGCTTCTTGGGGGCGACGGTGTCGGTCATCGGGTGCGGTCCGTTTATCGTGTGTCTGTCAGGATCGGAGGATCAGAGCGCTTCCGCGCCGGCGATGATCTCGATCAGTTCGGTGGTGATCTGGGCCTGGCGCTTGCGGTTGTATTGCAGCGTCAGTGAGTTGATGAGGTCACCCGCGTTGCGCGTGGCGTTGTCCATCGCACCCATCTGGGCCCCGAAGAAGCTGGCCTGGTTCTCGAGCAGGACGGCCAGGATCTGGGTCTTGATGTTGCGGGGAAGCAGGGTCTCGAGGATTTCCTCTTCCGAGGGCTCGTAGTCATACACTGCACCGTTCAGGTCGATCGGAGGCGCATTGCCATCGACCACGGCGGGCACCAGCTGTTTGGGTGTCGGCACCTGCGAGATGACCGACTGGAAGCGGCTGTAGAACAGGGTCACGACGTCGGCGTTGCCGGCTTCGAACTCCTGGGCGACCAGTTCGGCGATCGGCTCGGCGGTATTCATGCCGACGACCTTGTGCTCGGAGAGCTCGAAGGTGCGGATGATCTTGTTGCCGTACAGGCGCGTCAGGCCGTCACGGACCTTGCGGCCCACGGCGATGATGCGGACGTCCTTGCCGTTGGCGATCAGGGTGTTGATCCGCTCGCGCGCGGCGCGGATGACGTTGGTGTTGAAACCACCCGCCAGCCCCTTGTCGCCGGTGGCGACGACCACGAGGTGTTTCTGGTCCGCCCCCGTCCCGGCCAGCAGTCGGGGCGCATTGTCACCAGAGATGCCCGCCGCGAGGTTGGCGATGACGGCAGCCATCTTCCGGGCATACGGGCGCGCGCTCTCGGCCTGGTCCTGGGCGCGCTTCAGCTTGGCCGCAGCGACCATGTTCAGGGCTTTCGTGATCTTCTGCGTGGACTTCACGCTTCCGATCCGATTGCGCATTTCCTTGAGGCTGGCCATCGGGCGCTACTCTTTCAGCTGTCCGGGGGTCAGGCGAAGGTCTTGGCGAAGGCTTCGATGGCGGCCTTCAGCTCGGCTTCCAGCTCCTTGGACAGAGCCTTCGTCGACTTGATCGCGTCGAGGATCGGCTGGTGGGCCGAGTGCATCCGGGCCAACAGTTCGCTCTCGAAACGGCCGATGTCGGAGACCGCGACGTTGTCGAGGAAGCCGCGTGTGCCGGCATAGATCGACACCACCTGCTCCTCGACCGTCAGCGGCGAGTACTGGGGCTGCTTCAGCAGCTCCGTCAGGCGCGCGCCACGGGCCAGCAGGCGCTGGGTCGAAACGTCCAGGTCCGAGCCGAACTTGGCGAAGGCGGCCATTTCCCGATACTGCGCCAGCTCGCCCTTGATCGAGCCGGCGACCTGCTTCATCGCCTTGATCTGGGCCGAGGAGCCCACGCGCGACACCGAGATACCGACGTTCACGGCCGGGCGGATGCCCTGGTAGAACAGGTCGGATTCCAAGAAAATCTGGCCATCGGTGATCGAGATCACGTTGGTCGGGATATAGGCCGACACGTCGTTGGCCTGGGTTTCGATCAACGGCAGGGCCGTCATCGAGCCCGAACCGTTGTCCTCGTTCAGCTTGGCCGAACGCTCCAGCAGGCGCGAGTGCAGATAGAAGACGTCGCCCGGGTAGGCTTCGCGGCCCGGCGGACGGCGCAGCAGCAGCGACATCTGGCGGTAGGCCACGGCCTGCTTGGACAGGTCGTCATAGACGATCAGGGCGTGCATGCCGTTGTCACGGAAATACTCGCCCATGGCCGTGCCCGCGAAGGGGGCCAGGAACTGCAGCGGCGCCGGCTCCGACGCCGTAGCGGCCACGACGATGGTGTATTCCAGAGCGCCGCGCTCCTCGAGCGTCTTGACGATCTGGGCCACGGTCGAGCGCTTCTGCCCGATGGCGACATAGATGCAGTAGAGCTTGTCGCTCTCGGGCGCGCCTTCGACGTTGATCGACTTCTGGTTCAGGATGGTGTCGACGGCGACGGCGGTCTTGCCGACCTGACGGTCGCCGATGATCAGCTCGCGCTGGCCACGGCCAACGGGGATCAGGGTGTCGATGGCCTTCAGACCGGTCTGCATCGGCTCGTGCACCGACTTGCGCGGGATGATGCCGGGCGCCTTGACGTCGACGCGGCGACGCTCGGTGAACTGGATCGGACCCTTGCCGTCGATCGGCTCGCCCAGCGGGTTGACGACCCGGCCGAGCAGTCCCTTGCCGACCGGCACATCCACGATTTCGCCGAGACGACGGACTTCGTCGCCCTCGGCGATGGCGGCATCGGCGCCGAAGATCACGGCCCCGACGTTGTCGCGCTCCAGGTTCAGGGCCATGCCCTTCACACCGGCCTTGGGGAACTCGATCATCTCGCCGGCCTGGACGTTGTCCAGACCGTGGATGCGGGCGATGCCGTCGCCGACCGACAGCACCTGGCCGACGTCCGATACGTCCGCTTCCACGCCGAAGTTGGCGATCTGCGACTTGAGGATGGCCGAGATTTCAGCGGCGCGGATGTCCATGGCGGGCTCTTCTTCTCTATCGTCTTCGGGTGGGCCCGGAGGCCCGCGACTATCGGGTTTGAGCGGGTCAGGCCCGCTTGAGGGCGAACTTCATCTGGTCGAGCTTGGTCTTCAGGGAGGCGTCAAACAGCTTCGAGCCAACCTTGACCTTGAGGCCGCCCAGGATCGACGGATCGACGCGCGCGGTCATTTCAGGGGTCTTGCCCAGCGCCTTGGACAGCGTGGACTGGATGTTCTTGGCCTGAGCGGCCGAGAGCGGCACGGCCGAGACGATCTCGGCAGCGACAACGCCCGTATGTGTAGAATACAGGTGTTCGAAACCGGTGATTACCCCCGGCAGATCGGAGGCACGCCCATTCTGGGCCAGCAGACCGAGGAAGTTCGTCGTGGTGACGTCAAACTTGGCCTTGGTGGCGATCGCGACCAGGCCCCTGACCTGATCTTCCGAAGCCATGACCGGCGAGGTGGCGAGGCGGCGCAGGTCGGCGCTTTCGATCCAGGCGGCTTTCAGGGACTTGAGGTCCGCGCGCACGGGCTCCAGGCGGCCGGTCTCCAGCGCCAGATCGAACAGCGCCTGGGCGTATCGTCCACCGACTTCCGTCGTTCTGAAATCGTCAGCCAAGACCTGTCCGTCCGATATGCGGTTTCGCCAAACAACCGGTCGCGAGCGTCGCGCCGGTCAAAGGCTTGTAATGCTTAAGGAAAGCATGGAGGGGGCCGTCTCTTTGGAAACGCCCCTCACTAAGCCGGGCGCCGGATAGCACCCTTTGTCCCGAGGAGCAACCGAGGCAGGAGCGCGCATGCGGACCTTGATCCGACCGGCGGGACATGGCCTTTAGAAGCCCTCCCCTTACAGGACGATCACATGCTCGACGGCCTCGCCCAAATCCTCACCGATCCGGCCGCCTGGGCGGCCCTCGCCACCCTGGTGGTGCTGGAAGTCGTTTTGGGGATCGACAATCTGATCTTCATCTCGATCCTGTCGAACAAACTGCCCGAGCATCAACGGCAAAGGACGCGGCGCATCGGCATCGGCCTGGCCCTGATCATGCGGCTGGCGCTCCTCATGACCATCGGCTGGATCGTCGGACTGACGGCGCCGGTCTTCGATCTCGGTATCGTCGGTCCCTTGAACGAGCACGGCGAACCCGCGTTCGAGACCTCTTTCAGCTGGAAGGACCTGATCCTCATCGCCGGGGGTATGTTCCTGCTCTGGAAGGCGACCAAGGAAATCCATCACACGGTGGACCCCACGCCGTCGGACCATGACGTGCTCGACAAGAAGTCCGTGGCCATCAACAACGCGGGCTCGGCCATCGTTCAGATCATCCTGCTGGACCTGGTGTTCTCGATCGACTCCATCCTGACGGCCGTCGGCCTGACGGATCAGGTGCCGATCATGGTGATCGCGGTGCTGACGGCCGTCACCGTCATGCTTCTGGCCGCCGACCCCCTGGCCAACTTTATCGAGAAGAATCCGACGGTGGTCATGCTCGCGCTCGGGTTCCTGCTGATGATCGGCATGGTGCTCATCGCGGATGGCTTCGGTGTCCATGTGCCCAAGGGCTATATCTACGCGGCCATGGCCTTCTCGGCCCTGGTTGAAGGGCTGAACATGCTGAGCCGAAGGAGTTCGGCGCGGAAGGCGGCCACCACCCCGCCAACGGCCCACTGATGCGCTCTGCGGGCCTTGGTCTCGCGCTCGTCCTCGCCCTCGCGGCGGGGACGGGCACGGCCGTCGCCCAGGGCCAGGCGGTCGCTCCCGCCGCGACCGCCCCGCAGGCTCCACCGACTCCGGCTGCGCGCCCCCCAAGGCAAGGCTACGAGGTTGTCGCCGTCTATCCGCACGACCCGACCGCCTTCACCCAGGGGCTGGTATTCCGCAATGGAGAGCTCATCGAGAGCACCGGACGATTTCCGTCCACGGTGCGGCGGGTGCGGCTGGAAGACGGCGCGGTCCTCGCGCGGCGCGAGCTGGACACGACCTATTTCGGCGAAGGCCTGACCGTGTTTGGCGACCGGGCCCTGTCCCTGACCTGGCAGAACGGCAAGGGCTTTATCTGGAACCCGGACACGCTCGAGCCGATCGGGGAGTTCGCCTACTCCGGTGAGGGCTGGGGCCTGACCCATGACGGCACGCGACTGATCTTGTCGGACGGCACGCCGCGCCTGCGCTTCCTGGACCCCCAGACCTTCGCCGAGACGGGTGGCGTCACCGTGAACTGGCAGGGTCGTCCCGTTGGCCGGCTCAACGAGCTCGAGTTCATCGACGGCGAGGTCTGGGCCAACGTCTGGCAGACCGACGCCGTCCTGCGCATCGACCCGGCGACCGGGAACATCCTGTCGGTCATTGACCTGTCGGGCCTTCTGGCTCCCGGCGACATCCGCGACCCGAATGACGAGGTCCTGAACGGCATCGCCTGGGATCCGGAGACGCGGCGCCTGTTCGTGACCGGCAAGAACTGGCCCAAGCTGTTCGAGATCCGCGTCACCGAGCCGCGCTGAACCCACGCCCTGGTGCGAACCACGGCGCGACCAGCGATCGCTCGCCTCAGTTCGTCAGAATCTGCACGCGCGACCAGACCGAGCCCCGGTTCACGACCTCGATCCGCAGCGGCCCACCCCGAGGGCGCACGATGGTACAGACCGGATAGTGGTCCATCGAACTGTCTGAACACAGCACCGTCCCGGCGCGGTCGCGGAGCACCAGATCAATGTTGGTGTCGCCGTCGCCGATTGCGGCCACGCGGAGAACCTCGTTGGGTCGCGCCTCGATCTCAAAGCCGAAGGTCTCGCGCGCCCGGACCCGACGGACAAGTACGATAGGTCCCGGACCGAAGGCCGAGGCCCGCACGCCCTTCTCCTGCGTCCGAAGCCTGAGGATTTCGGCCCGAATGGCTGGATCCCCTCCCGCCATGCGTTCGACTTCCTGCAGCAGAGCCTCGGCGGTCAGGAAAGGCTCGTCGCCGCTCTGAGGTCGGGTCCGGACCTCGTCGAGCATACGGGCGGCGACCAGAAGCGCGTGGACGTCTTCATGCGCGCGGCCCCAGGCAGCGACCTCAGCGGCGGTGACAATCTGGGCGATGGCCGCGGCTTCCGCGTCCGGATCGGGCGGTGCCAATTGCCGGGCCTGACGACCGCCGGGAGAAGCCGCGAGACTGACAACAGCCAGAAGCATGGCCGTCGCAACGGTCGCCCGTCGCGTCGCGACAGCCCGATCCGAACCTCTCGCCATTGCGGCCTGTCCCCCTGTCGACCGCTGAGCGCGGCTCAGCATCGGTAGCGATGCCCCTGCGGCGCGGACAGTGACCGAAGATGATTGGCCCTTCAAGGGCTTGGCGACGCCGACTCAGTTGGTCAGGGTCAGTGCACGGCCGCTGTCAGGATGCGACGATCCCCGGTGGCCTGGACCAGAACAGCCACGCGCTCATCCGGCCCGACGGCCTCGGGTAGATCCAGCAGAATCGGACGCCCTTGCCATTCCCCCAGCCGTGTCAGGCGGCGCACGACGTTGACGTGACGGACCTGCTGGCCCCGGTTGTCGCCCTGCTGGACCGTCACGGTCTGGGGTCCAGGAACGAAGGCGACCGCCCAGATTTCCGCGCCGCCCGGCGGGGCCCTGCCTGAGCCTATGCCGACCGCATCGCCGCTCTCCCGAAATTCGACTTCGGGCGGAAAGACGCGGCGTTGACCTTCGACTTCAACGGCGGCTTCGATGGCCTCCCCTTCGGCACCTGACATCTGTTGACGCCCGTCAATCACAACCTGCGGCGTATAGATGTTTCGCAGTCGCATGGCGGCCTGATAGGCGCGCTGTCGCTGTTCGAACTCAGGACGGGCGAAGGTGTCCTCCCAGCCCAGATAGTCCCAGTAGCCGACGGCATAGGTCAGGGCGATCACGCCGGGAGCCTCGGCAAGCGCCTCAACCGCGCGATTGGCATGCGGGCAGCCAGAGCACCCCTGGGCTGTGAAGAGCTCCACCACTACGGGCTCGACCGGTGCATCATGGACGCTGGCACGCGCGCCGACCGGCTGGGCGAGGCTCGCCACGCCGCCGACGAGCGCCAGCGCACACACAGTCCCGATGATCCAGCCCCTGGGCGTCATGGCGGCGATTGGTAGACCGCCCCGGCCGGTCACGCCGCTCATAAGTCCGTGAGAATCGCGTCAGTCCATCAGCTGCTGGGCCAGGTAGGTGTAGTGACGCGCCCAGCGACGGGCGTTGGCCACGGGATCGGCGTCGTTGGAATGCCCGCCCGCCGTCTCCTCGTAGTAGAGGTGGTCGTGGCCCTGATCCCCCAGCCGAGCGGCGAACTTGCGCGCATGACCCGGGTGCACCCGGTCGTCGCGCGTGTTGGTGGTGATGTAGACGCGGGGATAGTCCGCATCGGGCCGCAGTTGCTGATAGGCCGAGTACCGAGCGATGAACCCGGCATCGCCCGGAACGCGGGGGTCGCCATACTCGCCGATCCATGAAGCGCCGGCCGGCATCTCCGGATAGCGCAGCATGTCGATCAGGGGGCTTTCGATGACCGCCGCATTAAACAGTTGCGGGTTCTGGGTGATCGACACCGAGGTCAGAACCCCGCCATTCGACCGGCCATAGATGCCCAGACGGCGGGGCGAGGTGATCCCCCGCGCTTCCAGATCCCGAGCCACGGCGGCGAAATCGTCGAAGGACCGCTGGCGGTTCTCGCGTAGCGCCGCCTGGTGCCAGGCCGGACCGAACTCGCCGCCGCCCCGGATGTTGGCCTGAACGAAGACGCCGCCGTTCTCCAGCCAAAGCCTGCCCATCTCGGGCTTGTAGGCAGGCGGGAAACTGATCTGGAAGCCGCCGTAGCCGAACAGGATGGCCGGGGCCGACCCGTCCATCGCCATCTCGCGAGGGCGAACGACGAAGTAGGGGATCATCGTCCCGTCGCTCGACCGGGCCTCGAACTGTTCCACCACATGGGTCGAGGCATCGAACAGGGCGGGGGCGGATTTGACCGGCTGGCTGGCGGCCGTTGCGACGTCGATCAGTCCGAGACTCGGCGGCGTCAGGAAGCCCTGCTGGCTCCAGAACAGCCGCCCACTGCCCCGGCTTGTGTCACCCAGGCCGACCGCGGCGTTCTCCGGCACCTCGACGGCGGTCTCTGGCCAGCCGAACTCGCCGCGATCACGGAAGACGGAGATCCTTCCGCGCACATTGTCCAGAATAGACACCACGATCCGGTCATCGAAGACTGCGACGTCCTCGACCGATTGGCGCGGCCCCGGTGCGAAGACGGTGGTTGCGGCGTTCGTAATCGTCCGGCCGTCGTTCGGCTCGAGTTCCCAGAGATTGACCGCCATCAAGGTCCCGGCAGGACGAACGTTGGCGTACCAGCTCCAGTCCTCCTCGACCGTGAAGACGAGCTTGCCGTTCAGGATCCCGTGCAGGCTGGCGCGGGTCGGCAGGTTCAGCTTTTGAATTCCACCGTCCTCAACCCGCCACCGCTCGGCACGGAACGTGTCCAACGGCCGGTTGACGATGATCGCCTGAACCCCGCCCTGACCGTCGCGGAACACGGAGGCGCTGACTCCGTAGCCGCCGTCGGACTGATCGCCGCGGTAGACCTCGGTCGCCTCGGCGAGGCTCTGGCCCCGCGTCAATGTCTTGACGATGAAGGGGTATCCGCTCTCGGTCAGGGTCCCGGGACCAAAGTCGGTGGCGATCAGCAGGGTGTCGCGATCCAGCCAGCTGATCCTGTGCTTGCCTTCGGGAAGGGAGAAACCGCCCTCGACGAAGGTCTTCGTGGTCGTGTCGAACTCTCGCACCACGACCGCATCCTTGCCGCCGTCCGACAGGCTGATCAGGCAGCGGGTTTCTTCGGGCGGCAGGCAGCTGGCCCCCTTCCAGACCCAGTCCACGCCCTCGGCTTCGGCCAGGGCACCGACGTCGATCAGTGTCTCCCACTGCGGCGCATCGGTCCGATAGCTGTCCAGCGTCGTGCGCCGCCACAGGCCCTTGGGGTGCTCGGCGTCCTGCCAGAAGTTGCCGATGCCGTCGCCGAGGAAGGACGGCCCCGGAATGCGCGCCGTGGACGACAGCACCTCGAACGCCTCCGCCCTGAAGGTCTCATAGCGGGCATCGCCGGTCAGGGCGGCCAGCGCCCGTTCGTTGGAGGCCCGCACGAAGGCCATGGCCTCCACGCCCTCGACCTCCTCCAGCGCGAGATGATCATCCGCCGCGCGGACACCCGCCGGAGACAGGTCAGTGGGCAGGTGCGGCAGACTCTGGGCGAAGGCCGGAGCAGCCAGAACAGTGGCGATGGCAGTCAGGACACTTAAGCGCATTCTTCTACTCCGTCATCCTCGGGCTCGACCCGAGGATCAGACTGTCAGGGTCGCAGGACAGAGGTGCGGTCACACTCCGCCGCTGCCCGGGCGCATCATTCGTGGACCCTCCTATCCTCGGATCAAGTCCGAGGATTTCGGAGGCGTTGTTACATCTGACTCAGTCCATCAGCCGGCGCGACAGATAGGTATACTCCAGCGCCAGACGCCGGGCGCTCTCGCGCAGGTTCGCCGCCGCGCCGTGGCCACCGTCGGTGTTCTCGTAGAACAGGACCGGGTAGCCCAGGTCTTCCAGGCGCGCGGCTGCCTTGCGCGCATGACCCGGATGCACGCGATCATCCTTGGTGGAGGTATGGATGAAGACCTCCGGATAGGGCTGTCCCGCGCGCAGGTTCTGATAGGGGGAATAGGCCTGGATCCAGGCGCGCTCTTCCGGGATGTCGGGGTTGCCGTACTCCGCGATCCAGCTGGCGCCCGCCAGCAGGCGGTGGAAGCGCAGCATGTCGAACAGGGGCACCTGGATGACGGCCGCGTTGATCAGGTCGGGGCGCTGGGTCAGCATCGCGCCCATGAACAGCCCGCCCTGGGAGCCGCCCATGATTCCCAGGCGCGGCTGGCTGGTGATGCCCCGCGCGATCAGGTCGAGCGCCACGGCCTGGAAGTCCTCATGCGCCCGCTGGCGGTTTTCCTGAAGCGCCGCTTCGTGCCAGCGCGGGCCGAACTCGCCGCCGCCCCGGGTGTTGGCCACGACGTAGACCCCGCCGCGCTCCAGCCACAGCTTGCCCGTGGTCGCCGAATAGCCCGGCAACATGGACACCTCGAACCCGCCATAGCCGTAAAGCAGCGTCGGATTGGAGCCATCCAGGGCCATCTCCTCGCGGTGGACGACGAAGTAGGGGACCAGTGTTCCGTCGGCGGAACGCGCCTCGAACTGCTCGACCGTCAGGCCCTCTGCGTCGAACTTGGGCGGCAGCGACTTCACCGGCTCCACCTCACCCGTCGCGGCGTCCGCCAGAAAGAGCGTCGACGGCGTCAGATAGCCTGCGGCAGAGACGAACACCTGGTCGTCGCGGTCCGACGCCGAGCCGACGCCAACGGTCACGTTCTGGGGCAGATCGAGCCGTGTGCGAGCCCATTCTCCCGCAGGATTGGGACGGTAGACATAGACGCTTCCGCGCACGTTTTCAAACAGGGCGACGACCAGGCTGTTGCGGGTCGCGTTCATGCCCTCGATGGCCTCGCGCTCGCCGGGGCGGATGACCAGCTGCGCGCGCGCGCTCTGATCGGCCAGCCAGTCCGACAGGGTCCAGGCGATGACATCGCCGGTCCGGAACGACTGACCTGACGGCGCGGTCCAGTCTTCCTTCAACGAAACCACCAGCTGGCCCTGGACGAAGGCGCTGATGTCAGCCTTGGCCGGCAGGCGAAGCTGGGTGGTCGAGCCGTCCGCGTTCAGGACGTGCGTCTCGCTTTCGTAGAAGCTGACGCCTCGGTTGAGCAGCACGGCCTGGACCACGCCGTCGGCGTCGCGCAGCGTCGAGGCAGCGACGGACACATCGGTCGGCTGACCCGTGAAGATCGTCTCGGCCTGGTCGATGCTCTGACCGCGCCGGAGCCGCTTGACGATCATCGGATAACCGGAGGTCGTCATGGTGCCTTCGCCGAAGTCCCTGGCGATCAGCAAGGTGTCCTGATCGACCCAGGTCACCCCACCCTTGGATTCCGGCAGTTCGAAACCGCCTTCGACAAAGGTCCGCGTGACGCTGTCGAACTCGCGGACGGTCACCGCGTCCTTGCCACCGTCAGACAGCGAGATCAGGCACAGCCGCTCCTCGGGCGGCAGGCAGTTGGCGCCGCGATAGACCCAGTTCTTGCCCTCGGCCGCCGACAAGGCGTCGATATCGAGCACCGTCTCCCACTGCGGGGCATCCGTTCGATAGCTGTCCAGCGTCGTCCGGCGCCAGACTCCGCGGATGTTGGTCGCGTCCTGCCAGAAGTTGGAGATCATCCCGGAGTGCAGGAAGCCGGGCGCAGGGATGCGGTCACGCGATTCCAGAATGGCCAGCGCCTGGTCATGCAGTTGCTGGTAGCGCGGGTCACCCTGGAGCGTACCGAGGGACTGACGATTCTGTTCCTCGACCCAGGCGAGCGCCCGCTCACCCTCGACCTCTTCCAGCCAGAGATAGGGATCGGACGCATCGGTCGTGGCGAAGGCGACGGTCTCTGTTGCGGGGGCGGCGGTCTGGGCCAGGGCGGCGCTCGTGAGGCTGGTGGTGGCGAGAAGCGCGGCGAGCGCAACGGAACGGATCATCGACGGAACCTTCTTGGGTCTCGGATGGAGGGCACCTTAAGGATTGCCGCGCGGCTGTGAAGCCATTCGCATTGTCACATCCGTCAGCGGCCGCCGGCGCGGACCCAGGCCTCGCGTGCCGCCAGCCAGCGGGACGGCACCAGGCCCTTCAGACCGGCCTGTTCGCGTCTCTTGAGGCCGGTCTCGTTACCCTGCCGCCAGGCGGTGTCCGCCTCGATGGCGAGACCCGCAGCGATGTCGACCACAATCACACGCGCCGGCAGGACGAGCGCTCGATCCAGACGCACCTTCAGCCCGCCATCAGAGGTGTCGGCGATGATGCACGCCATCTCGATGCCGGGCGCGACAACGATGCCCCGCGAGTTGGCGGCGGTTCGGGGCGTCAGGCGGCGGTCGGATGGCGGGGGCTTGAACACAGACACTCAAACGCGGAGGAGGCGCGCAGGTCGCGCACCCCGGTTTGACCCAGACGGGCCTCCGGGTCCAGCGGTGGTCAGTGCTGGCTCTGAGGCAGTCGGACGATCAGGCCGTCGAGCGCGTCGGAGACCCGGATCTGGCAGGACAGACGCGAGTTCGGTTCCACGTTCTCGGCGAAGTCGAGCATGGATTCCTCCATGGCCGAGGCCTTGCCCGCCGCCTCGCGCCAGGCCTCGTCGACATAGACATGGCAGGTCGCACAGGCGCAGGCCCCACCGCAGTCGGCGTCGATGCCGGGCACGTTATTGCGGATCGCGCCTTCCATGACCGAGAGGCCCGGTTTGACGTCGACGACGTGCTCGCGGCCGTCGTGCTCGATGTAGGTGATCTTGGCCATCAGCCCTCAAGTAAGGAAGCGATAGGGCAACGCAACACGCCTTACGCCGCCTGCTTCTTGCGGCCCGGCGCAACCATCAGCTTCTTGGTCTCGGCGATGGCCTTGGCGGGGTTCAGACCCTTCGGGCACACCTGTGCACAGTTCATGATGGTGTGGCAGCGGTAGAGCTTGAAGGGGTCTTCAAGGTCGTCGAGGCGTTCCTGGGTCTTGTCGTCCCGGCTGTCCGAAATCCAGCGATAGGACTGCAGCAGCGCCGCCGGGCCCAGGTACTCGGTCTGGTTCCACCAGTAGCTGGGGCAGGATGTCGAGCAGCAGGCGCACAGGATGCACTCATACAACCCGTCCAGCTTCTCGCGGTCCTTCGGCGACTGCCGACGCTCCTTCTCCGGATCGGGCTCGTCCGACTGGAGGTAGGGCTTGATGGAGTCGTACTGGGCGTAGAACAGGCTGAGATCTGTCACCAGGTCCTTGACCACCGGCTGGTGCGGCAGGGGTGCGATCGCGATCGTGGAGGACTGGCACTCTTCCCAGCCCTTGGTGCAGGCCAGCGTGTTGCGCCCGTCGATGTTCATCGAGCAGGAGCCGCAGATGCCCTCGCGGCAGGACCGGCGGAAGGTCAGGGTGGGGTCGATGGTCGACTTGATGTGGATCAGGGCATCTAGAAGCATCGGGCCGTGATCGTCGGCCGAGACCTGGTATTCGTCCCAGCGCGGATCTGCGTCGACCTCGGGGTCGTAACGGTAGACCTTGTAGGTCTTGACGTTCTTGGCACCCTTCGGGGCCTTGTGGACCTTGCCCTTGGTCGGCCTGGAGCCACGGGGGAGGGAAAGCTGGACCATCGGTTCCTCAGTAAACCCGAGCCTTGGGTTTGATGTACTCAATGTCCTTCGACATCGTGTATTCGTGCACCGGGCGGTAGTCGATCTGAACGCGCTCGGCCGGCCGCTTCCAGGCCAGGGTGTGCTTCATCCACTCTTCGTCGTTGCGGTCAGGGAAGTCCTCGCGGGCATGAGCCCCGCGGCTTTCCTTGCGGTTGGCCGCGCTCTCGATGGTGACGAGCGCCTGGTCGATCAGGTTGTCGTACTCCAGCGTCTCGACCAGATCCGTGTTCCAGATCATGCCGCGATCCGAAGTGCGGATGTCGGCGCCCCGCTCATGGATGGCGCGCAGCTTGGCGACGCCCTCGTCCAGCGAGGCACCCGTGCGGAACACAGCGGCGTCCAGCTGCATGGCCCGTTGCATCTCGCGGCGCAGCTCAGCCGTCGGCGTGCCGCCCGACGCATTGCGGAAGCGATCCAGCCGGGCCAGGTGCGCATCGGTCGTCGAAGCCGGCGCGTCCGGCACGCTTGATGCCTTGTCCACCACCTCGCCGGCGCGCAGGCCCGCCGCGCGGCCGAACACCACCAGATCGGTCAGGGAGTTGGAGCCCAGGCGGTTGGCGCCGTGCACCGACACGCAGGCCGCCTCGCCCACAGCCATCAGGCCCGGCACCACGCTGTCCGGATTGCCGTCGCGCAGCGTCAGCACCTCGCCGTGATAGTTCGTGGGGATGCCGCCCATGTTGTAGTGGACGGTCGGGATGACCGGGATCGGCTCCTTCGTCACGTCCACGCCGGCGAAAATCTTGGCCGATTCACTGATGCCCGGCAGGCGCTCGTGCAGCACCTTGGGGTCGAGGTGATCCAGATGCAGGTTGATGTGGTCCTTGTTCGGACCCACGCCGCGGCCCTCGCGGATCTCCATTGTCATGGACCGGCTGACGACGTCGCGGGAAGCGAGGTCCTTGGCGGACGGGGCGTAGCGCTCCATGAACCGCTCGCCTTCGGAGTTGGTCAGGTAGCCGCCCTCACCGCGCGCGCCCTCGGTGATCAGGCAGCCGGCACCATAGATGCCGGTCGGATGGAACTGCACGAACTCCATGTCCTGCAGCGGCAGGCCGGCGCGCAGCACCATGGCATTGCCGTCCCCGGTACAGGTGTGGGCCGAGGTGGCACTGAAGTAGGCGCGGCCGTAACCGCCGGTCGCCAGGATGACCATCTTGGCGCGGAAGCGGTGCAGCGTCCCGTCGTCCAGCTTCCACGCCGTGACGCCCGTGCAGGCCCCGTCCTGCATGATCAGATCGAGCGCGAAGTACTCGATGAAGAACTCGACCTCGCGGCGCACGGACTGGCCGTAGAGGGTATGGAGGATGGCGTGGCCGGTACGGTCCGCCGCCGCGCATGTGCGCTGGACCGGGCCCTCGCCGTAGTTCTTGGTCATGCCGCCGAAGGCGCGCTGATAGATGCGGCCGTCATCGGTCCGGCTGAAGGGCACGCCCCAGTGCTCCAGCTCATAGACAGCCTTGGGAGCCTCGCGGACGAGGTATTCGATGGCGTCCTGGTCGCCGAGCCAGTCCGACCCCTTGACGGTGTCGTACATGTGCCACTTCCAGCTGTCCTCGCCCATGTTGCCCAGCGCGGCCGAAATGCCACCCTGGGCCGCGACGGTGTGCGACCGGGTCGGGAAGACCTTGGTCACGCAGGCAGTCTTGAGTCCCGCCTGGGCGCATCCGAGCGCCGCCCGCAGGCCCGAACCGCCTGCCCCGACGACGACGACGTCATAGGCGTGATCGACGAACTGGTACGAAGAAGCCATCAGAATGCGAGTCCGGCCGGCAGCGGCGCCGAACCCAGCGCCAGCCGCACGATGAAAAACACGCTGGCCGCCGCCAGCAGAAGACAGATCAGGCCAATCAGGCCCGACAGGGCCCGGTTCGAGCCGGGGACATGGATGTAGTCGTCGACGATGACCTTGGCGCCCATGTTCATATGCCAGATGGAGATCAGCAGGGTCGCCGCCAACAGCGCTGCGTTGACGCGGTTTGAGAACCAGTCGAGCGCACCCTCATAGGCCGTACCGGCGATAGAGAAGCCGCTCCACAGCGCCCACAGCGCCAGGGGGATCAGGATCACCGAGGACAGGCGCTCGGCCGTCCATTCGCCAGCACCGTGCCGCTCCGACACCTTGACGCCCTTCACGAAGGTCTTGGACGAGCGGCTCACAGGGTCACCTTTCCGGTCGCGAACAGGATGGCCCAGAACCCGACGGCGATGATCAACGCGCCCCACAGGCTGAGCCAGGTCAGGCTGGTCGCCGCCTTGGGCGACAGGCCAGAACCGGCGTCCCAGATCAGGTGCCGTATGCCCGCGGTCAGGTGGTAGGCCGCCGCCAGGGTGATCCCGAACCAGATCAACAGTCCGACGGGCGATCCCATCAGGCCTCCGAAGGTCGCATAGGCCTCAGGCCCGAAGGCCGCAGCCGCCAGCCAGGCCACGAAGAAGACCGATCCCACCGACAGGGCCCCTGCCGCCGCGCGGTTCAGGATCGATCCGGTCATGGTGGCGTGGAACCGCCAGACCTGAAGATGGGGGGACAGGGGACGCGGGCGGCCGTTCGGCTGGATCACGAAACGGCCAGTCTTGTCTCCGGTCGGGTCGTTCGACGTATCGAGCGGCGCGCCGGGGGAGGCGTTCGACATGCGAATGGTTCTCAAAAACCTTGGAGGACCAGCCTGTAGGCTGATGCGGGACAGGCTTTAGGGAGCATCGCGGGGGGGTGTCAACGAACCGACGCGCCGCAGGTCGCGTCGAAGTGAAATCTTCGTGCTTAACGTGGCTTCTACGCCTCTCGAGCCGCCGCCCGGCGCCTTTCGCGGGCCAAGCCTTGAGACCGGTTGGCGTTCAGCCGATAGAGGCGGTCATGAGCGACAGCGCCGACATGACCTACGCCCGCTATCTGGACCTTGACCGTCTGTTGGCGGCTCAGAACCCGATCAGCGACCAGCATGATGAAATGCTGTTCGTCATCATCCACCAGGCCAAGGAGCTCTGGCTCAAGCAGATCCTGCATGAAGTGGCGCTGGCCCAGAGCCTCGTGCGCGCCGGGGACCTGGTACCGGCCTACAAGAGCCTCGCGCGGGTCAGCCGGATCCAGGCCGTGATGACCCAGAGCTGGGACATCCTCGCTACCATGACGCCGGCCGATTATCTGCGCTTTCGCAGCGTGCTGGGCTCCAGTTCGGGCTTCCAGAGCGACCAGTTTCGGCGTCTTGAGACGATGCTGGGCCTGAAAGATCCGAAGTTCCTCGTGTTTCAAGCCGACCGGCCCGACGCCCACGCCGCGCTATCGGAGGCGCTCGCTTCCCCCAGCCTGTACGACGACACGCTCGCCCAACTGGCGGCGGCGGGGTTGCCGGTACCCGAGGCGGTGCTGAACCGGGACGTCGCCCAGCCTTACACGCCGTCGGTCGAGGTCGAGGCCGCCTGGCTTGAGGTCTATCGCGATACCGACCGCTGGTGGGCGCTTTACCAGCTGGCCGAGAAGCTGGTGGATCTGGACGACGCCCTGGTTACCTGGCGGCACAAGCACGTGGTGACCGTCGAGCGCATCATCGGCAGGCGGCGCGGCACGGGCGGCACCGACGGCGTCGGCTACCTCTCATCCACGCTTCAGCGCCGGTGCTTTCCGGAGCTCTGGTCGGTCCGCACCCAGCTCTAGGGCGGACCAGTCACGTTTTCGGCAATCCGAACAATGGACGCCTGGACCTGGTCGCTCGTCATACGCACGGCCTCAGGTCGACCCCAGACCGGATCGGGCCAAAGAGGGTCGTCACGACGACGGCCGACCACATGGACGTGCAGCTGAGCCGTGACATTGCCAAGCGCTGCGATGTTAAGCTTGTCGATCGGCTGACCTGCCGCCTCGGCCAGTCTGCGGACCAGGGCACCGGCGCGCACAGTCTCTTCCAGCAGCGTTGCCCGGTCCCGGACCGGGAGTTGCTCGATTTCAGTCACGCCTTCGATCCGCGGGATCAGGATCAACCACGGGAACCGGGCATCATCCTGCAGGCGAACATGGCACAGAGGCCAGTCCACGGCGAAGACCGACCCGGCGTCGAACGCCGGGTCAGGACGAAACCCAGACACGGTCAGTTGAGCCCGTAAACCACGCAGGCCTGGTCGGTCAGCACCTGCAGCGGTGGCTGCAAGGCCAGTCGCGCCGCCTCGATCTGGGCCTCCGACGGCGCCTGTCCCGGCGCTGGGGGTGGGGGCGGAGGCGGAGGAGCCATGGCCATCATCCGGCTACCGGACATCACGATCTCGGAATCCACCGTCGTCGCCTGACCGCCCCCGCCGCCATAGGACGGCCAGCCCGCCAGCACGTCGGTCTGACAGGCCCGGCCGGTGGGATCGATGACCCGGACCGAGCCCAGGTTGGCACCAGCGTTTCGGGCTGCATTCTCGGCCCGGGTCCGAGCGTCCCTCATGGCGGCGGCGGCAAGGTTGGTCTTGGCGACGTTGTCGGGTTCAAGCTGGAAATAGACCTGGCCGATCGATGCCGGCTGGGAGGCGACGACCGTCGCATAAACCCGCTCCAGCACCGCCACATCGCGTACCTGGACCTGAATGGTCGCCTGCGCCTGATATCGTTCAATCCGATCGGGCCGCATGTTGTCGCGGAGCACCCCGTTCTCGTCGCGGTACTGGTCGTAGAGGGGCTGGGTCGACAGTGTCGTCTCGACCCGAACGTTTTCAATGCCATAGGCCGCCAGCGTTTGGCTCAGCGCCCGGATCTGATTGGCGGCCAGCCGGGAGGCCTCGGCGACGCTGCGGTCCACGGTCTGGAAGCTGGCCGAAAACTGCGCCCGGTTGGCCGGCAGTTCGACCCGCACATAACCGATGGAGGCGATGACCGGGTCGCGCATCCACCACGGGGCGGGAACGTACTGCTGTCCGATGATCGCCGGAGGCGTCTGGGCGAGCGCGGGCACCGCCAGGCTGCCCACGACAAGGGCGAGCGCGGGGATCAGAAGGCGTTTCATCGAGATCTCTCCATCAGGGCCATGACCCTGACGAGCGGCCGTACGGATGTCAAAACCGTGGCGACGCCGTCATCCGTCAGGGACCGTCAGGCGACCGTAGCGCCTGTCATCAGGAAGGCATTCAGCTTGTTGCCGTCCGGATCGCGGAAATAGGCGGCGTAGAAGGTATCGCCGCGCGGCCCCGGAGGCCCCTCGCACGACCCGCCATGCGCCAGGGCGATGGCGTGGAGCCGATCGACCTGGTCGCGGTCCTTCGCCTCTAGCGCCACCATCACTCCGTTGCCGACCGAGGCCGCCTGGCCGTCGAACGGCTTGGTCAGGCCGATCCCGGCCGAACCGCCGGGGGCTCCCCAGGCGATGTAGGTCGGCCATTCCATCATCCGCGACGTCCCCAGCTCGGCGGCGATGGCGTCATAGAAGAACGCCGCCCGCTCCAGGTCGTTCGTTCCCAGGGTCACATAGCCGATCATGATTTCTCTCCCTCTCGTCGCTTCACTTGGCACGAACAAAGCATGAACACAAGCCGCCGGTCCACCCTCGTCTTGCCGCGCCGGTTCCCTGCGGCTAGACCGCCCGCCAATCGCTTTTTCACAACGTAACCGACCTCGGAGACCGCCTCATGGCCCGCGCGAAAATCGCCCTCATCGGCGCCGGAATGATCGGCGGCACCCTGGCCCACGTCGCAGCGCGCGAGGCGCTCGGCGACGTCATCCTGTTCGACATCGCCGAGGGCACCCCCCAGGGCAAGGCGCTGGACATCGCCGAGGCCTCTGCGGTCTTCGGTGCCGACGTGGCGCTCAAGGGTGCCAACGACTACGCCGACATCGCGGGCGCTGACGTCTGCATCGTCACGGCGGGCGTACCGCGCAAGCCCGGCATGAGCCGCGACGACCTGATCGGCATCAACCTGAAGGTCATGAAGGCCGTGGGCGAGGGCATCAGGACGCATGCCCCGAACGCCTTTGTCATCTGCATCACCAACCCGCTGGATGCCATGGTGTGGGCGCTGCAGAAGTTCTCGGGCCTGCCCAAGGAGAAGGTCGTCGGCATGGCCGGCGTGCTGGATTCGGCCCGTTTCGCCTACTTCCTTGCCGAAAAGACCGGCGTGTCGGTCCAGGACATCCACGCCTGGACGCTGGGCGGTCACGGCGACGACATGGTGCCGATGGTGCGCCACTCGACCGTGGGCGGCCTGCCCCTGCCCGACGCCGTCGCGGCCGGCTTCATGACACAGGACGAGCTGGACGCCATCGTCGAGCGCACGCGCAAGGGTGGCGGCGAGATCGTGGCCCTTCTGAAGACCGGCTCGGCCTTCTACGCCCCGGCCGAGAGTGCCATCGCCATGGCCAGGTCCTACCTGCTCGATGAGAAGCGCGTCCTGCCCTGCGCCGTCTGGCTGTCGGGCGAATACGGCCTGTCGGACCTCTACGTCGGCGTGCCCGCCCTGCTGGGTGCCGGTGGCGTCGAGAAGATCATCGAGTTCACGACCAACGACGAGGAAAAGGCCATGCTGGCCAAATCCGTCGCCTCGGTTCAGGGCCTGATCCAGGCCTGCAAGGACATCGACGCCTCGCTCGCCTGATCGCCAGTCGAAGACGCCGGCGTCACGTCCGTCGGGACGCCGCGCCGGCTCTTTTCGCTACTCCAGCGAACGCGCCTCTTCCGCCAGCATGATCGGCACGCCGTCGCGGATGGGGAAGGCCAGCTTGGCCCCCTTGGAGATCAGCTCGTTGGCGGCGCGGTCGTAGTCCAGCCGGCCGCGCGTGACGGGGCACACCAGAACCTCCAGCAGACGGGGATCGACCGAAACGGGGGTGTGGAAGGCGTCGCTCATCACTGGACCTGACGGATTGGAGATCATTCGCCGTCACGATACACGAGCGCTCCGCCTGCGCCCAACCCCGGACCTGCGAATGACTGAATACGAAGCCTTCGCTCTGGAACTGGCCGCAGCGGCTGCGCGCGTGACGCTGCCGCTGTTCCGAAACGAGGCGGGAGCGGAAAACAAGGCCGGCGAAGGCGCATTCGATCCGGTGACGGAAGCGGACCGGGGCGCGGAAGCCGCGATCCGGCGACTGATCGAGACGCGCTATCCCGAGCACGGCGTGATCGGCGAGGAGTATGGCGAGGATCGGCCGGACGCCGAGCATGTCTGGGTCCTGGATCCGGTCGACGGAACACGTGCCTTCATCTCGGGCCTGCCGCTCTGGACGACGCTGATCGCGCTGCGACAGGCGGCGCGGCCCACCGTCGGCGTGATCGCCCAACCCTATCTGGACGAGGTCTTTCTGGGCGGTCCTTCGGGTGCACGACTGATCTCACGCGGCGCGGAACAGTCGATCCGCGTGCGGTCCTGCGAAAGACTGACCGAGGCGGTGATCGCGACGACCGACCCGGATCTCTTCACCCCGCCCGAGTTCGGGGCCTGGACCCAGGTGCGGGCGGCGGCACGGCTGGCCCGGTTCGGGTGCGACGCCTATGCCTATGCCATGGTGGCCATGGGTCGGATCGACATGGTGGCCGAAACCGGCCTCAAGATCTGGGACTGGTCCGCCCTGGTTCCAGTGGTCGAGGCCGCCGGCGGGCAGGTGACGGACTGGACCGGCCTAGCCCCGTCCGGCGATGGGCGCATCATCGCTGTCGGAGATGCCAGGGTCCGCGACGACGCCCTGGTCGCCTTCCGGCGCGGGGTCCGCTGAGGCCGGGGCCGCGGGGGCCTCGGTCGGCACCGCCGACGCCAGTGGCGCGAGATCGTTCACCGGGGAGACGTAGTCGGCCATGGCGTCGAACTCGTTCAGGAAGACCGCGCGCATCTCGTCGGTCTCCATGATGACTTCATGCTTGGCGCCCGCCACCTCGACATAGCGGCCGCGCCCCAGCCGCTTGGCGGCCCAGCGATTGGTCTGTTTCCACACCCGGTCGTCCTCGCCGGACTGCACGACGGTGCAGGGGATCGAAACCGACTTGAGCGCCTTGGGCTTCAGCACCCGCTCTCCGGCGTCCAGCGCGAAGGCCAGCCAGCCCCATGTCGGGCCGCCGACCGCCAGGTGGGGGCAGGCGAACAGCTGCTGGTGCCACAGCTCGTACCGGGTCTGGTCGGACGTCAGGGCGTCCTTCTCGAAGGTGTGGTCGAAGGGATCGTCGGGGTCGTCCAGTACGAAATCGCCCGCCTTGCCGTGGCGCACGTTCCAGCGCACCGCCAGCTTGACCGACCACATCGACCGCTTGCCGGTCTTCACCCGCAGCATCGGGCTGGACAGGACAGCACCGGCGAAGCGGCTTTCGCCGGCCTGGAGCGTCAGGAGGTTCAACGCGCCGCCCATCGAGTGGCCGACCATGACCCAGGGCTTTGGCGCACGGGCTTCGAAAGCGTCCATCAGCCGCGCGTAGTCATCCAGGAACTCCTCGACGGCGCGGGCGTGGCCCTTGAGCCGGTCGGGCAGCAGGCGCGCCGACAGACCCTGGCCGCGCCAGTCATGGGCGAGCACGCACCAGCCGCGGGCAAGGAAGTTTCCGATCAGCTCGAAGTACTTCTCGATCGGTTCGGTGCGCCCCGGAGACAGAACCACCGTGCCACGGGGCTTGGCCGCAACGAGCGCCGACGGGGTCCAGAAGGCGGCCCGCAGACGCAGGCCCCCGGCACCCCGGAACCACTCGCCCTGACCGCCGGGTGGGGCGGCGGCTCCAGGAACCCCCATCAGGGGCGCATTGGCGGCGAAGGCGGCGGCGCGGGTCACTCGGGCTTCCGGAACTTGAGGGTCATGCGATCGCTCTCGCCGATCTCGCGGTACGGAGCGGAGTCGAAGGTCGGATCAGGCGGCGAACCGAGCGGTGCGGTCAGCAGGCGCGGCGGCAGGGTCTCGACCCCGAAGGGGTGGTCCTTGGTGTCGTCGGGGTTCGCATTGATCTCCGAGGCCGCCTCGAAGATGAAACCGGCTTCGGCGGCCAGCTGCTTGACGAAGGCTTCCTGGACATAGCCGTCGGCAGCCGCCGGATCCTGGTCCTGATCGGGACCGAGACGATGCTGCTCGATCCCCAGAATGCCGCGTGGACGAAGCGCGGCGAAGGCGTCGGCGAAGGCCTTTTCAGCAGTGCCTGCGGCCATCCAGGAATGGATGCACCGCATGAACAGGACCATGTCGGCCGTACCGGCGGGTGCCACCGGGCCAGTTGTGGCCCCGAACTGGCTGAACTTGACCTCACCGTAGAGCCGGCGATCAGAGCCGAAACGCTGTTCGAAGTTGGCGTTCAGCGCGGCCTGGGCCGGATCGGCACCCGGGCCGTTCGAGAAGCCGACGGCGTAGTATTCGCCGTCGCCCTTGGCGAGGTAGGGAGCCAGGATCTCGGTGTACCAGCCGCTGCCGGGCCAGAAGTCTACGACCGTCATCGACGGCTGGAGACCGAAGAACCTCAGGGTCTCCAGGGGATGCCGCCAGGAATCGCGTCCACGGTCTGCCGCGCGCCAGGCGCCCGCGATGGCCCACTCCAGCGAACCTTCCGGCGGCCCGGCGGGTGCTTCGGGATCGGCCTTCTCTGCCTCTCGTTCGCCGCAGGCTGAAAGGCCGCCGACTGCGATCAGGCCGCAGGCAGCAAGCATCGCCCGCCGTGACGGACCCGCTGCTGCCGAGCGCTCATCGTCCTGCATTCGTACGTCCTGCCCCGCCGCCGCACCCCGGCGACGCCGTCCCGGAAGCGGTTGGGATAGAGGGCTTCGCCCGGCGCGTCAAAGCCGTGAGATCACGCCGGCTTGCGGAAACGAAGCGTCATGCGGTCGCTCTCGCCGATGGCGTCGAACGCGGCGCGCTCGGCTTCGGTCAGGGGCGTCGGCCGATCATTCGGATTGCCTTCGCGCGGAGCCGAGGTGCGGACCGGCGGCAGGGTCCAGACGCCATAGGGATGGTCGCGGTCGTCCCGGGCATTGGCATTCAGCTCGCTGCTGGCATCCAGCACAAAGCCCGCACGCTCGGCGGCGGCGATGACGTGGGCCTCGGACACATAGCCGAACGGGGCCGTGGCATCGGGATTGGAACCCGGCGCGGCGCGGTGCTGTTCGACGGCCAGCACGCCGCCCGGCTTCAATGCGCCAAAGAAGGCGGTCATGAAAGCGTCAGTGCGACCCCCGCGATGCCAGTTGTGAAAGGCGCGCGCCACCAGGACCATGTCGGCGGTTCCCGCCTCGACACCCATGCCCTCGGCCGGGTTGTTGACAGCCGCATAGCGACCGTTGGTCTGGGCCAGGTAGGGCTGAAGGATCGCCGACCACCAGCCAGCCCGGCCGGGCTGGATCTCGACGACGGTTGCGCCCGGCGTCAGACCCCAGAACGTCAAGGTCTCATAGGGATGGCGGTAGACATCGCGGGCCCGGTCGGCCGCCGGGCGGGCCTCGGAGGCGACAGCGGCCTGAAGCACGGCGTCTTCCTGAAGCACGGGCGGAGCAGCGGTGAGAGCGTTGGAGCCGGCCGCCGGCATGGCCTGGGCCGAGGCCGCTGTGGACGCCAGAAGCAAGGCGGCGGTCAGGGCGAGCGAGGAAGCGCGCATGAACAGGATCTCTCGAAGCTTGGATTATTGCTGGCGCGGACCTTACCCACGAAGCTAGCCCGGGCAAGTGACGATCTGGCGACCGGGCGGGTCTTGACGCCGCACATTGACGCACCATCTGTCGACCCGAGAGCGCCGATCCCGGGCTCTCGCGGACGGTTCGGGGCCCAGACGGGACCGGGCGGGTCGATCCCCACCGCCGACCCGGGCAAAACGCGGGGCGGCTCCATCTTGCTGACTGATCAGGAGATCGACATGCGTACCATCGACTTCACCCCCCTCTATCGTTCCGCCGTCGGATTCGACCGCCTGGCGTCCCTGCTGGAGAGCGCCGCGCGCACCAGCCAGGAGAACGGCTGGCCCCCCTACAACATCGAAACCACGGGCGAGAACGCCTACCGCATCGAGATCGCCGTCGCCGGCTTCAAGCCCGATGAGCTGAACATCGAGGTCAAGGAAAACCTGCTGACCGTCACCGGCCGCAAGACCGCCAACGACGACGCAGGTGCCAACCGGACCTATCTGCATCGCGGTCTGGCAGAGCGTGACTTCGAGCGCCGCTTCCAGCTGGCCGACTATGTGATCGTGACCGAGGCCGCGCTCGACAACGGCCTACTGTCGATCAGCCTGAAGCGCGAGCTGCCCGAGGCCCTGAAGCCCCGGCGCATCGAGATCGCGTCCAGCGCCAGCACCCTGATCGAAGGCAAGGCCAAGACCAAGGCGGCGTAAGCCTCCCTTCGGCACCAAGACAGGAGAGGGGCGGTTCTCGGGCCGCCCCTTTTTCTTGCCCGGCGTCAGGCGAACTCGGCCTCGAGGTCGGCCAGCCGCGCGGCCTGATCCTCGGCGATCAGGGCATTCAGCAGCGGATCGAGGTCGCCTTCCAGAATTTGCGGCAGGCTGTGGAGCGTCAGGTTGATGCGGTGGTCGCTGACCCGACCTTGCGGGAAGTTGTAGGTGCGGATGCGCTCGGACCGATCGCCGGAGCCGACCTGGGATTTTCGTGCATCGGACCGCGCCTGGTCCTTTTCCTGACGCTTCAGGTCGTACAGGCGGACCCGCAGGTTCTTCATCGCCTTGTCGCGGTTGACGTGCTGGGACTTCTCGGAGGACGTCACCACAATGCCCGTCGGCAGGTGGGTGATGCGCACGGCCGAATCCGTCTTGTTGACGTGCTGGCCGCCCGAGCCCGAGCTGCGATAGGTGTCGATGCGGATATCCTTGTCGTGGATCTCGATCTCCACGTCCTCGACTTCGGGCAGAACCGCGACGGTCGCAGCGGACGTATGAATTCGCCCGCCGGCCTCGGTCACCGGCACGCGCTGGACGCGGTGGACGCCACTTTCGAACTTCAACCGCCCGAACACACCATCGCCCGTGACGGTGGCGATGATCTCCTTGTAGCCCCCGGCCTCGCCCTCGGTGGCGCTGTCCAGCTCGACCCGCCAGCCGCGCGCTGAGGCATAGCGGCTGTACATGCGGAACAGGTCGCCGGCGAACAGGGCCGCCTCGTCGCCCCCGGTGCCGGCCCGCACCTCCAGCACCGCCGAGGCGTTCTCATCGGCGTCGCGCGGTGCCAGCAACAGGGCGACATCGCGTTCGATGTCCGGCAGCCGATCGTTCAGCGTCCGCAGTTCGTCTTGCGCCAGCGCCGCCATCTCCGGATCCGAGGCCATAGCCTTCAGGTCCTCGATCTCCGCCCGCGCCCGGGCCAGAGCCGTCACCGCGTCGGCCACCGGCTTCATCTCGGCGTGCTCCTTGGACAGCCGGACGATCTCCTGACCGTCGGTGGCCGCGCCCATGCGCGCCTCCACCTGGTGGAAGCGGTCAAGGACCTGATCGAGCTTGGACTGGGGCAGGCGCAAGGGGGCTGAAATCTCGGGTGCGTCGAAGGGCCGGACCCATATCGCGGGCCATCCCGCCTGTCGATGCAGCCGGCTCGGCCCGTCACGGCCGATAACATCGCCGTCATCAACAGTTACCCCGGGCGGTCTGGCGCATTAGCTCAGCCGTGGCGGCACCCGGGGCCGTCATCCCGGGGGCTGAATGGACACCTTTCTGCTATTTCTGCTGGTAGGTGCCCTCGCGCAGGCCGTCGATGGCGCGCTGGGCATGGCCTATGGCGTCATCTCCTCGTCCGTGCTGCTGGCGCTGGGTGTCCCGCCCGCAATGGCGTCAGCCAGCGTCCACGGTGCCGAGGTCTTCACCACCGCCGCCTCCGCCAGTTCCCATGTCTGGCACAAGAACGTGGAGTGGCGGTTGTTCGTCCCACTCGCCATTGCCGGCATGATCGGCGGCGTGCTGGGGGCCTATGTGCTGGCGGGCATCGACGGAGACATCATCAAGCCCTTCATCGTCGCCTATCTGGCCGGCATGGGGCTCTACATTCTCTGGCGCGCGAGGAAAGACATCACGCCGCGCCGGATCCGCCGTTGGAACGTTGCCCCCCTCGGCCTGATCGGAGGCTTCCTCGACGCGATTGGCGGCGGCGGATGGGGCCCGACCGTGTCTTCCACGATGGTCGGCGCCGGGGCAGAGCCACGTCGGGCCATCGGCACGGTCAACACCGCTGAGTTCTTTGTGACCGTGGCCATTTCCGCAACCTTCGTCTGGGCCCTGGTCACAGGTCACTGGGAGGACGCCGGGGCGCTCAACAACCATGCTGCGGCCGTCGGCGGGTTGGTGGTCGGCGGCTTGCTGGCGGCACCCTTCGCCGGCTGGATCACCAAACGGCTACCGCGTCGCGCCCTGACCTATGGGGTCGGTGGCCTTCTGGTCCTGCTGGCGGGCTTCCAGGGCCTGCAGCTGGCGGGCGTGCTGGGCTAGAGCACGACCTCTGTCGTGCGCATGATCTCGGCGCGCAGTTCAGGCAGGCCAATGCCCTTCTCGGCCGAGGTCACGGCAACCGCGGGAAACGCCGCCGGCCGCTTGGAGATGGCCTTGAGCGTCGCCTCGCGCACCGCCTCGCGCTCGTGTGCCTTGATCTTGTCGGCCTTGGTCAGGACGATCTGATAGCTGACGGCGGCGAGATCGAGGGCGTCCAGCGCCTCGGTGTCGACCGACTTCAGGCCGTGGCGGCTGTCGATCAGGAGATAGACCCGCTTCAGGGTCACACGCCCGCGCAGATAGTCCCTGCCCAGGTTCTGGAACTGCTTCACCGTCGACTTCGATGCCTTGGCCCAGCCATAGCCGGGCAGGTCGACCAGCCGCATCTTGCCGTCGAGGTCAAAGAAATTGACCTCGCGCGTCCGGCCCGGCTCGTTCGACGCCCTCGCCAGCTTGTGCATGCCGACCAGGCCGTTGATCAGGCTGGATTTGCCGACGTTGGAGCGCCCGGCGAACGCGATCTCGGGCAGGTCCGGATCCGGCAGCTGCTCGATCTTGGCGCAGCCCATGACGAAGGTGGCCGGGCGGGCGAACAGCACGCGTGCAGCCTCGATCTCCTCGTCCGAGTACTCCGAGATCGAGACCGGCTCGATCACGGACGCGCGATCCCGAAAAGTGGCCGCCGGAGTTCGGGCCCGATCGTGCGCACTAGGCCGCCTTGCTCTTCAGCTTGGCGATGAAGTCGTCGATCGGATTCTCGGCACCGAAGCGGTTCATGATGAAATACTGCTGGGCGATCGACAGCACGTTGTTCCACGCCCAGTAGACCAGCAGACCTGCCGGGAAGACGGCCATGATGAAGGTGAAGATCACCGGCATCCAGGCAAAGATCTGGCGCTGCACCGGGTCTGGCATCGGCGGGTTCATCGCCTGCTGCAGCCACATGGTGAAGCCGTAGAAGATGGCGAGCACGCTAAGTCCCAGGGTGAAGCCACCGCCCGAGTTGACCAGCAGAGAGCCCAACAGCGGAATGGAACCCGGATCCCACGGGATCAGGCCGAACAGGGTCCAGATGTTGGTCGGGTCAGGCGCAGACAAGTCGCGGATCCAGCCGAAGAAGGGCGCATGCCGCATCTCGATGGTGACGAACAGCACCTTGTAGAGGGCGTAGAAGACCGGAATCTGAACCAGGATGGGCAGGCAGCCGGCCAGCGGATTGATCTTCTCGCGCTGATAGAGCGCCATCGTCTCCTGCTGCTGCTTCTGCGGATCGTCTTTGAACTGCGTCTTGATTTTCTCCATCTGCGGCTGGAGCTTGCGCATCTTCGACAGGCTCTCGTAGCTCTTGTTCGCCAGCGGGAACATGATGAGCTTGATCGTGAGCGTCAGCAGCAGGATGGCCACGCCGAAGTTGCCGACCAGCCCCTGGAAGAAGTGCACCAGCAGGAAGATCGGCCGCGTCAGGAAGAACAGGAAACCCCAGTCGATCGCGTAGACGAAGCGCGGCAGGCCGAGCTCCTTCTCGTATCCGGCCAGGATCTCGTTTCTCTTGGCACCGGCGAACAGGCGCTGCTCTTCGGTGATCTGGCGGCCCGGGTTGATGGTGCGGGCTTCCCCCAGCAGGCGGGCCTCGCGCATCTGCAGGCCATTGGCGTCGCGCGCCACGAACTCGGCCTCGACCGTCTCGTTCTGATCCGGAATCAAGGCCGCCAGCCAATACTTGTCGGTGATCCCAAGCCAACCGCCGATCGACTCGAACTGCTCGCGGGGCTTCTTTGTCCAGTCGCCGTACTTCAACTGGGTCGTGGTGTAGCCGCCTGGCTCGCCAAAGGTGCCAATCCCGCCTTCGTGCAGAATCTGATTCTTGCCGAGTGTCTCCGGCACGCCCTGGCGCTCGATGCGGCCATAGGGGGCGATGACGATCGGCGTCGTCCCCAGGTTGGCGACCGTATCGGTCAGGGTGAACATGTAGTTCTCATCGACCGACACCACCCGGGTGAAGCGCAGACCCTGCCCGTTGTCCCACGTCAAGGTGACCGGCGTGGAAGGCGTCAGCGTCGATCCATCGGTCAACCGCCAGACAGTATTGGGTCCCGGAACACCGCCGGCGATGTTCTGGCCGGTCCAGCCGAACTGGGCGAGGAAGGCGTGCTCCATGCCGGCGGGCCTGAACAGCTCGACCGGTGCGGGTTCGCCCTGCACCTCTTCGTATTGGGTCAGGAACAGGTCGTCGATCCGCCCGCCCTGCAGCGACATGGAACCGCGCAGGCTACCCGTCTGGATCGGAACGCGTGCGACCGTGCCCAGGGCCTCGCTGCGATCCTCGGTGAAGACCGCTGCCGACTCGGCCGGAGCCGCGCCGGGCAGCGCCGGCTCGCTGGCGGCGTCCACGGTCTGCGAAGCGGCAGCGGCCTCGGCTGCGGCCCTCTGCTGTTCCGCCTGCGGGCCCAGGATGAAGATCTGGTAGAGGATCAGGATCACCGCCGTCGCCACGACGAAGATCACCATGTTCCGCGTGTTCTCGTTCTTCATTCGGATGAGGCGTCCTGGGCGGGCTGGAAGGCGGTCGGAAGATCACAGATGGGAGCGCGTTCACGTGAACGCGAGGGGTCCGGCGGGCCCGGCTGCGCCAGCCTTGTAAGGGCGGACGCCACATCGTCAAGCAGACGCTCCCACGGTCGCTCCGCCGTGCCCTGACGCGCGATCAGCACATAGTCGGAACCGGGAACGCCGTGGATCGGAAGAAGAGCGCGGGCGGCCTCCCGCAGGCGACGCTTGGCACGGTTGCGGACCACTGCCCCGCCAATCTTCCTGGTCGCCGTGAACCCCACGCCGATGGCCGGATCCTCATCCACTCGGTCGAGCCTCTGGATCAGGACAGCGCCACGCGCCAGAGCAACGCCTTTGGCGGCCGCCAGGAACTGGGGCCGCTTGGTCAGGCGTCGCAATGTGGGTGCGTCAGTCATGTCCCTCCCCGGTCCGGGGAGGACGTCGGGCTTAGGCGGTCAGGCGCTTGCGGCCCTTGGCGCGGCGGCGGGCGACGATCTTCGCGCCGTTCTTGGTGGCCATCCGCGAACGGAAGCCGTGACGGCGCTTGCGCACGAGTCGCGACGGCTGATAGGTCCGCTTCACGGTCGGCTCCTGTGTCAGAATAGGGTTGCGCGGCCGGACAAGGCGTCCGTCGCGGGAAGGGCGGGCGTATAAGGGTGTAGGCCTTGGCTGTCAACGCCGGCGGGCCGCCGAGCCGGAGTGTCAGGCGTTGGAATCACTATGAAGCGCCTTTCGCGGTTTCTCCCCCTTCTGATCCTCGCCGGCGTCATCGCCCTGATCTTCTCCATGGGCTGGCATCGCTACCTGTCGCTGGAGACACTGAAGGTCCACGGTGGCGCGCTTCGGGCCTTTGCGGCGGACAACTATATCCTGGCGCTGTTGACGCTGATGGCGGTGTTTGCCGTGTTGACCGCCAGCGTCGTGCCCGGCGTGTTCTTCGTGACGATCACGGCGGGTTATCTGTTCGGGCCCTGGGTCGGGGGCGTCTCGACCGCCATCGCCGCGACCGTGGGGGCCCTGATCGTCTACGGCGTGGCCCGGTCTGCCTTGGGCGAGGATCTGCGGCGCAGGGCTGAGGTGGACAAGGGGATGTTCGCCAGGGTGTGCGCCACCATCGACAAGGACACCTTCTGGTATGTGCTGGCCTCCCGACTGGCCGTCGTGGTGCCGTTCCACATGATCAATGTCGCCGCCGGTCTGATGACGGTCCGGCTGCTGCCATACTCTGTCGCCACGGTGATCGGCCTTTTGCCAGCTCACATCATCTACTGCTGGATCGGGGCGCGGCTGAACATGCTTCTGGTCAATGACCCGGACCCGGACATTCAGGCCCTGTTCGGCCAGTTCTGGGCACCGATGCTCGGCGTATTCGTCCTGGCGGTCGTCCTTCCCCTGGCGCTCAAGGCCATGCAGCGCCGCCTGCCTGGAGGGGCCGCGCCATGACCCCGCGCGATCGGCTCAATGACCTGCTGGAAAGGATCCGCCGCTGGCGGCCGACCGCGCCGGACGGTTTGCAGTCGCGCCTGCTGATCCTGACGGTGTTGTTCACCCTGGTGGTCGAGGCCCTTATTCTGCTGCCCAACGCCGCCAACTTCCATGAGACCTGGTTGCAGGACCGGCTTCAGGCGGCCGAGCTGGCCTCGGTCGGGGTCGAGGCCCTGCCCTACAACGCAGTCGACGAAGAGACCGCGAACCAGCTGCTGCGCATAGGCGGCGTGTCGGCCGTCGCCATTTCGGACCAAGGGGTGATGAGCCAGCTTCTGCGCGCCCCCGATCTGCCCAGCGCACCGGATTTCATCGACCTGAGGGCCCGAAACACCGGGGCCCGGCTTTGGGAACCGTTCGAGACCCTGATGGGCCACCCGGACCGGTCCATCCGGGTCCGGGCCGGGCCCCGTTATCGGTCTGGCGACTTCATCGACGTCGTCGCCCCGGCCGAGCCTCTCAAGCAGGAGCTGCGGGCCTTCCTGCTGAACACCCTGATCTTCTCCCTGCTGATCTCTGCGGCGGCAGGCGGACTGCTCTATGCGGGTCTGGCCTTCCTTGTCCTGCGCCCCTTGCGCCGGGTGACCCGCTCCATCGAGGGTTTCGCCGCCGACCCGCTCCAGCCCGGACCTGAACCTTCGGATCGTCAGGACGAGATCGGCCGGGTCGAGCGCGAACTGGCGCGGATGCAGGAGGAAGTGCGCCAGTCCCTGAAGTCCCGCGCACGGCTCGTCGCGCTTGGGCAGGCCGTGGCCAAGATCAACCACGACCTCAGGAACATGCTCACGTCGGCCCAGATGGCCTCGGAACGGCTGGCTGCCTCGCCCGACCCCCAGGTGGCCAAGGCGCTCCCCCGGCTGGAACGGGCGCTCGGCCGCGCCGCCGCTCTGGCGCGCAATGTGCTCGACTACGGCAAGTCCGAAGAGCCCGCACCTGTCCTGGATCGCCTCGCCCTGACGTCGGCGGTCAGTGCGGCTGCGGAGGACGCGGGGCTCGAACCGACCGGCGTCCGGCTCGTCCGGGACATTCCCTCCCGGTTCATGGTTCAGGCCGACGGCGACCAGCTGCATCGCATCCTGGTCAATCTGATGCGCAACGCCCGACAGGCCATCGAGACCGATCCGACCCGCAAGCCCGGCCGGCGCGGGTCGCTGGGCTCCATCACGGTCGCCGCGTCGGAGGAGCCGGGCTGGAGCGTCATTCGCCTTTCGGACGACGGTCCGGGCATTCCGCCGCGCCTTTCCGAACGCCTGTTCGAACCCTTCGTCAGCGGCAGCGGGTCCGACGGCACCGGACTGGGCCTGACCATCTCGCGCGAGCTGGCGGCCAACCACGGCGGCGATCTTCGTCTGGTCGAGACCGGACCGACCGGCACGACCTTCGAGCTGCGGCTGCCAGCAGGTTCGGCTGCCTAGATTTCCTGGTTGTAGGCCCCGACCTCTGGGTAACGGGCCAGGCGCGGCTTCACTTCCTCCCGGAACAGGGCGCGCATGTCATCCTCGGAGCGCATGCTTTCGACCACCACCACCAGCTCGGGCTTGTTGGAGGAGGCACGCACCAGGACCCACGACCCGTCTTCCAGATGGACACGGGCTCCATTGACGGTGATGACCTCGACGATCCTGCGCCCAAGGATCGATCCGCCGGCTGCCGCCTGGGCCTCATACTCCGCCACGATCCTGGCCAGGACGTCGTACTTCAGCTCGTCGTCGCAGTGGGGCGACATGGTCAAGCTGGTCCAGGCGTCGGGCAGCGCCCGCTTCAGTTCGGACAGGCGCTTGCCAGGATTGCGATCCAGCATCTGCAGAACGGCCGCCGCCGCCACCAGGCCGTCGTCGTATCCGCGCCCGATCGGGTCGGCGAGAAAGAAGTGGCCCGACTTCTCGAATCCGGCCAGTGCGCCGAGTTCCGCAGTCTTGCGCTTGATGTAGCTGTGGCCGGTCTTCCAGTAGACGGTGGTCGCGCCGTTGGCCGCCAGGACCTCGTCGGTCTTGTAGAGCCCCGTCGACTTCACATCGACGACAAAGGTCGCATTGGCGTGCAGCGCCGACAGGTCGCGCGCCAGCAGCAGGCCGATCTTGTCGGCAAAAATCTCTTCGCCCGTGTCGTCGACCACGCCGCAGCGATCGCCATCGCCGTCGAAGCCGAGCGCCAGGTCCGCCCCGGTCTCCCTGACCTTTTGCGCCATCTGGACCAGCATGGCGTGGTCCTCAGGGTTCGGATTGTACTTGGGGAAGCTCCAATCGAGATCGGCATCCATCTCGATCACGTCGGCACCCATGCGCCGCAGGGCTTCGGGGGCGAAGGCGCCGGCCGTGCCGTTGCCGGTGGCGCAGACCACTTTCAGCGGGCGCTTCAGCTTGATGTCCCCGACCACCTCCTGAAGGTAGCGTTCCCGAAAGTTCTCCACCCGCTCAATGCGACCGCCGGGCCGGGGAACACCCGTCCCGGACAGCACGATCTCCTTCAGCCGCCCGATCTCCTCGGGGCCGAAGGTAACCGGCGGATTGGTGCCCATCTTGACCCCGGTCCAGCCGTTTTCATTGTGGCTGGCGGTGACCATGGCCACGCAGGGCGCTTCGAGCGCGAACTGGCCAAAGTAGGCCATGGGCGACAGGGCCAGACCGACGTCGAGCACCTCCATGCCACCCTCCATCAAGCCGATGATCAGGGCGTGCTTCACCGTCGAGGAATAGGATCGGAAGTCGTGGCCGACGACGATCCGGGGCTTCACACCCTGCTCGTGGACGAAGGTGGCGATCGCCAGGCCAAGGGCCTGAATCCCGAGGAGATTGATCTCCTTTTCCAGGATCCAGCGCGCATCGTACTCACGGAACCCTGTGGGCTTCACCAGCGCCGTAGTCTCGTACTCGAACGTATTCGGGACCAGGTCCTGACGGGGCTTAAGCATGCGGCGTTCCTCTGGATCGGGCCTGGGCCGGACCGGCCGGGGTATAGACGGGGGGGGCGGAGCCGACAACAACGGCAGCGGCGGCCAAAAGGGTCCCGGCTTGACCCCCGCATGGGGCACGCCTACCCCAACCCATCCGAGATTTGCGGAGAGCCCATGCCTCGCCTGATCCTGCTGCGCCACGGCCAGAGCCAATGGAACCTGGAGAACCGCTTCACCGGTTGGGTCGATGTGGACTTGACGGCTGAGGGCGAAGCTCAGGCCCGGCGAGCCGGAGAGTTGATCGCGCAAGCGGCCTTCCATCCCGCCGTAATGTTCACCTCGGTCCTGACCCGGGCAAAGCGCACCGGTGCCCTGGCGCTCCAGTCCGCGGGCCTGAAGGACGTGCCCGTCGTCGAGGACTGGCGACTGAACGAGCGCCACTACGGCGGCCTGACCGGGCTCGACAAGGCCGAGACAGCCCGCAAGCACGGCGAGGATCAGGTCAAGGTCTGGCGACGCAGCTACGACATCCCGCCGCCGCCGCTGGAGGCCGGGTCGGAATGGGATTTCGATGATGATCCCCGCTACGCCGGCCAGACCATACCCAAGACCGAGAGCCTGAAGACCACCCTGGATCGGGTCCTGCCCTACTGGAACGACGCCATCGCCCCGCGACTGGCAGCCGGCGAGGACGTCCTGATCGCGGCACATGGCAATTCGCTTCGGGCCATCGTCAAGCACCTGTTCAGCGTGCCGGACGACCAGATCGTCGGCGTGGAAATCCCCACCGGCAACCCGCTGGAGATCGATCTGGACGCGGACCTTAAGCCAATCGACGCCCGTTACCTGGACGCTGACCGCGCCCAGCCCCTGCCTGAGGCCGCATGAGCGACGACGACGCCCGCTTCATGGCTCGCGCCATCGAGCTAGCCCTCGCGCGTATGGGCGAGACCTGGCCCAACCCTGCGGTCGGGTGTGTCCTGGTGAAAGACGGGCAGGTGGTGGCCGAGGCCGCCACAGCGCCAGGAGGCCGGCCCCATGCCGAGGAGCAGGCCGTGCCCGCAGCCGGCGACGCGGCCCGGGGCGCAACCGCCTATGTCACTCTGGAGCCATGCGGGGCCCGGTCCTCTGGCCGCGCCTCCTGCGCCCAGTTCCTGGTCGAGGCAGGCATCGCTCGCGTGGTTGTCGCCGCCCTCGATCCCTCGCCGTTTGCGTCGGGCCGCGGCACGGAGCGACTGCGTCAGGCCGGACTGGTCGTTGAGGCCGGCCTCATGGAGGACGCTGCGGGGACCCTGTCGGAGGGCTTTCTCCACCGGCTGGAGACCGGTCGCCCAATGGTTCGCGTCAGCGCGGACGGCACGGGCTTCGACGCCCGCTTCGCCGCAAGCCCGCGCGCCGATCTGGTGACCGAGCTGAAACGGCTCGGCGAAGCCGGCTACACGCGTCTCTGGACCGGACCGGGCGAGCTGGCCGATGCGCTGGCCGAACAGGGCCTGCTGACAGCCTGAAAAATTTGTTGGGAACCAGGGTTTCCGAAAACCTTCCTTAAGTGCCGATGTCCCAGGATGGGACCATGTCAGCGGTCCAGGAAGGCGTCCTCAGACGCCGCATCAGCCAGCAGGAGCTCGACGCCATCTGCGCCCGGCACGACCGGCTGTGGCAGGCGCGGCCCGGCGGCGCGCGCGCGGTCTTCGCCTGGATGGACCTGTCCGGCCTGAACCTGAAGGGCCGCAACCTCGCCGACGCCGACTTCTCGGCCGCCTGCCTGATCGGAGCGGACCTGACGGGCGCGCGGCTGGATAACGCCGCCTTTTTCGGGGCCGACATGCAGGACGCCGTTCTGGTTGACGCCTCGCTGCGTCGGGCAGATCTGCGCGGGGCCTGCCTGAAGGGTGCCGACCTTTCAGGCGCGGATCTCTTCGAAGCCGATCTGCGAGAAGGCGCGCTCGCAGCAGCCGACAAGTCGGTCGGCTTCCGGATTGTAGCGTCCCAGGAGCGGAACCCGACCGAGGCCCAGGGCGCGAGTTTGGTCGGTGCCAATCTGCAGAGGTCGCGTCTTTCGGGGATTTCAGCCCAGGCGGCCGACTTCTCCGACGCCATCATGAAGGACTGCAAGCTCGTTCGGGCCAATCTGAAATCGGCCAACTTCCGCGGCGCGGATCTGGCGGGTGCCGACATGTCGGGCGCGGACCTGACCGGTGCAGACCTGCGCGACGCCGTGCTGGTCGGCGTGACGGCGGTCATGTGGCGGACCGACGGGGCCAATCTTGAAGGGGCCCTGACCGACAGTCACTCGTCGGGCGCGCCGGTGTCCAAGCTTCCGGCGGCAGACATGCTGCATGAACACGCCGTCTGGTGCGAAACCGGGGGGATCGAGGGCCAGCCGTCGGTCTTCGACGATGTGGACCTCCGGGCGCTCGGTTCGATCACGGGCCTCAACCTTACCGCGCTCTCCGCGAAGCGGGCGGTGTTCTACGGCCTGAACATGGAGGGCGTTCAGCTGCAGGGCGCCCATCTGGAGGGCGCTGATCTGCGCTCGACCAACCTGCGCCGGGCCGACCTGAGGGGCGCGCGCCTGGCGGGGGCGCGGCTGAACGGGGCGGATCTGCGCGAGGCCCAACTGGGTCCGCTCATGCTGGGTCGTGAACGCCTCCTGCCCGCCGACCTGACAGGCGCAGTCCTTCGCGGGGCCGACCTGTCCGGAGCGGACATCAAACGGGCGGTGCTCGTCCGCGCAGACCTAACACGCGCGATCCTGCATGGCGTCCAGACGCGGCACGCCGATTTCGCCGACGCGATCCTGACCGGGGTTCGCGGCCTTGAACGGGAGGAGGCATCCGCATGACGATCAACCGCCGCCGCCTGGGCCAGGGCGATTTCGACCTGTTCGCCGCCGCCCACGAACGGTTCGTCTCGGGAAAGCCGGGCGGACGCAAGCTGTCGCTGAAGTTCGTCGATCTGACGGGCGTCAGCATGGCGCATCGCATCCTCGACGACGCCGATTTCTCCGGCTCGGTTCTGCAGAACTGCAACATGGCGGGAGCCCGTCTGGAGCGCGCCGTCCTGTTCGGCTGCGACCTGCGTGGAGCTGATCTGACACGAGCCCGGCTGGTGCGGGCCGACATTCGCGGAACCTGTCTGCAGGGCGCTGACCTTTCCGAAGCCAACCTGACCCAGGCAGACTTCCGCGAGGGCGTGATCGCGGTGCCTCACGAAACCAAGGGTCTCGCTGCCGCCCGCCACGAGACACGGGGCGGACAGGCTGACGGCGCACGCTTCTCTGGCGCGACGCTGGACGGATCGCGCATGAACGGCATCAGCGCGACCAGGGCCGACTTCACCGACTGCTCACTGCGGGGCGCGAACCTGACAGGGGCCAACCTCAAGGATGCGGACCTGTCCGGAGCCCAGATGGAACGCGCCGCCGTCGCCGGTGCCAACCTGGCCGGCGCCAAGCTGTGCGGCGCCATCCTCAGCGGCGTGGCCATGGAAACCGCAAAGCTGGACCGGACCGACACCACCGGCTGCATCCGCGAACCCGACCCTGCCGCCGTCGTCCGCGCCGAAGAGCTTCTCCAGATGGCTCTGGATGCCAATGCCTGGGTGGAGAGCGGCGGCGCGCTGGGTGGCGCGGCCATCTTCGACGGAGAGGACCTTCGCCCGCTCGGCGACCGCCTGAAGGGCCTCAAGCTCTCGGCCATGAGCGCAAAGGGGGCCTGTCTGGCTGGCCTGGACCTGCGGGGCCTGGCCCTTCAGGGAGCCAACTTCGAAAACGCGGACCTCAGGGGCGCACGGCTCGGCAAGGCCGATTTGCGTGGATCACGCATGGGCGGGGCCTTGATGACCAAGGCAGACCTGACCTCAGCGGACCTCAGCCCCCTCCAGCTTGGTCCCAGCCGATCCATTCCGACCAACCTGACGGGAGCTCGTCTCCGCTATGCCGAGCTGGGTCGAACCGATTTCGCCTCTGCGGTGTTGATCGGTGCGGACCTGTCCGGGGCCGATCTGACCGGTGCCAATCTTGCCGGGGCCGACCTGACCGATGCGCGGCTGGACCGGGCAGCGGGTTTGCCGGAGATCGCGGCGGCCTGACATCAGCCGTCGACGGCGATGACCTCGACCGTCTGACCGGCCACCACCGCCTCGCCCCCCTGACGCTTGCCGATCAGGGCGCGTGCCAGAGGTGACACATGGCTGACCGAGCCGTGCGCCGGATCCGCCTCGTCTTCCCCGACGATGCGCCAGGTCTGGGTGCGGCCGTCCTCGCGTTCGATCGTCACTGACCCCCCGAAACGCACCCGCCCGTCGGCCGGCATCTCCGTCAGCTGGGCAGAGGCCCGACGCGCCGACCAGTAACGCAGATCGCGCGTCGCCCGCGCCATGGCCGTCCGGTCCGCCTCGATCGAGCCCTTGGACTGGGCGGCGGCATAGGCGGTGCGCGCGCCGGCCAGAGCGGCTTCGATGGCGGCCAGCCCTTCGGGCGTCACAAGATTGGGGTGCGGAGAGACGGGGCGGTCGGGAAGATCGGCGGCCGTGGCCTCCAGATCCTCCTCGCGGGTGAAGGCGACACTCATGGGACCCAAGCGTATGCCGCGCTGGGACGTTCCGCTGCAAGGGTGGCCGGTCTAAGGGGTGCGCATGAGCATCTCCGATCCCGTCCATGTCATCGGCGCCGGCCCCGCCGGCCTGATGGCCGCCGAGACCCTGGCACGCGGCGGGGCGCGGGTCGTGGTCCACGACCGCATGCCGTCGGTCGGGCGCAAGTTCCTTATGGCGGGGCGGGGTGGGCTGAACCTGACGCATTCCGAGCCGGTCGAGGTGTTTGCGCGTCGCTATGGAGATCGGCAGGGTCATCTCGCCCCGTGGCTCGACGCCTTTTCGCAGGCTGATCTGATCGCCTGGGCCGAAGGCCTGGGCCAGCCGACCTTCGTCGGGTCGTCTGGACGCGTGTTCCCCCGGGCTATGAAGGCCTCCCCTCTGCTCCGGGCCTGGCTCGCCAGGCTGGACGATCTTGGGGTCGAGGTGCGGACCCGGTCGCGCTGGACCGGCTGGGACGCGGATACCCTGGTGTTCGACACACCCGGCGGCGAACGCCAGGAGCGACCCTCCGCGACTGTGCTGGCGCTGGGCGGGGCCAGCTGGCCCCGTCTGGGTTCGGACGGCGCGTGGGCCCCGTGGCTTGAGGGGATCGGTGCCGAGGTCGCACCTCTGGTCCCGGCCAATGCCGGCTTCGACGTCACATGGTCGCCCGTCCTGGTCGAACGGTTCGCCGGGGCCGTGCTGAAGCCTGCGTTCCTGACATTCGGCGACCGGCAGGTGCGGGGCGAGCTGGTCGTCACCCGCTACGGGATCGAAGGCGGTGCGGTTTACACCCTCTCGTCCGCGCTGCGCGACGCCATCGCACGCGACGGCTCGGCCATCCTGACCGTCGACCTCCGACCAGATTTGACCGAGACCGCGCTGGCCGAGAGGCTGGCGCGTCCGCGCGGCAAGGACAGCCTGACCAATCACCTGCGCAAGGCCGGCGGCCTTTCCCCCGTGGCCGTCGCCCTGCTGCGCGAGATCGGTGAAGTCCCGACGAACCTCGAGAAGCTGGCGAAACGGATCAAGGCGATCCGGCTGAAACTGACCGGAATGCAGGGCTTGGAGCGCGCCATTTGCTCGGCGGGCGGTGTCCGGCTCGAAAGCCTGGATCCATCCTTGATGCTGCGGGCCCGGCCGGGCGTCTTCGTCGCGGGCGAGATGATCGACTGGGAGGCCCCGACCGGCGGCTATCTGCTCCAGGCCAGTCTGGCATCGGGCGTTGTGGCGGGCCGTGCCGCGCTGGAGTGGCAGGCGTCGCAAAGCGCGGCTAGGGAAGGCGCATGACGACCAAGCCTGACATCTCCGGCCACTGCCCCGATCACCTTGCTGCGGTGAAGGATGCCTTCGCCGCCAACTTCGTCGATGCACCCGATGGGCTGAACGAACAGGGCGCACGCTTTTCTGTGGTGATCGAAGGCGAGACCGTCATCGACATCTGGGCCGGCCAGGCCGATGCCGCAGGGGCCGAGCCCATGTCCGAACGGACGCTGGTGCCGGTGTTCTCGACCGGCAAGGCTGTCATGGCCATCCTGATGGCCTCAGCGGTCGAGCGCGGCAAGCTGGCCTATCAAGAAGCGGTCTCCGCGCTTTGGCCCGCCTTCGCGGCCCGAGGCAAGGACCGGGTCACGGTCGCCCAACTGCTGTCGCATCAGGCCGGCCTGCCCGGCTTTTCGGAGCCCGCTGATCCGGCCATCTGGTTCGACCGGCAGGCGGTGCTTGACCGGCTCGCCGCCCAGGCACCCATGTGGCCGCTCGGGACGGGCTCGGGCTATCACCCCATCACCGTCGGCTATCTCGCCAATGAAGTCTTCCGCTTGGCCGACGGTCGGACCATGGGCCGGGCACTGGCCGAGGATTTCGCCCGGCCGTTCGGTCTCGACCTCTGGATCGGCTTGCCGGAGAGCGAGCACGGTCGGGTCGCGGCGCTCAGAAAGCCCGCCAAGGCGACCGACCTTGGAACCCTGGACGCCATCAAGAAGGCCGCCTTCCTCGACAAGGGCTCGGCCCCGGGCGGGCGCGGCTCGGCCGAGTGGCGCTCCATCGAGATTCCGTCGGCCAATCTGCACGGCACGGCGCGGGACCTGGCCCGCATCCTGGGCGTCATCGCCAACGACGGTCAGCTGGACGGACGGCGCATCCTGTCCCCTACCGTGGTCGCCGAGGCGACACGCGAGCGCGTGGCGGGCCAGGACAAGGTCCTGCCCTTCGTCATTAGCTGGGGCGCGGGCTTTACGCGCAACGCCGGTTTGAGCATCTTCGGGCCCAACCCCGAGGCGGTGGGTCACTGCGGCTGGGGCGGGTCCTGCGCCTTCGCCGACCCGGCGCGCAGGCTGTCGGCCGCCTACACCATGACGCGGCAATCGCCCTACCTGGTCGGCGATCCCCGAGCACAACGGTTGATCCAGGCCCTCTACGGCGCGCTCTAGACCGGCAGGGCTGCGTCCTCGGCCGCCCGGCGGGCCGCGCGCGCCCGCATCAGGGCGGCCGCGGCGAACACACCCGCACCCAGCCAGATGAAGGCGAATGAGACACCGCGCAGCACCGTGAAGTGCTCACCGGTCGCCAGACCGACGCAGAACTGCAGCGTCGGCGCGAGAAACTGGATGAAGCCCATGGTCGACAGCGGCATGCGGCGGGCCGCGAAGGCGAACAGCGCCAGTGGCAGGACCGTTGCCGGGCCATTGAGCAGGGCCCAGCCGAAGCCTTCCAGCGATGAGAATCCGTGACCGAGACCCGAGGCCTGCAGCCAGACCACATAGGCGATCCCGAACGGCAGAAGGATCAGGCACTCGATGAACAGCCCGGCCTGGGCCTCGACCGGCACGCGCTTCTTGATGACGCCGTAGGCCCCAAAGCTGAACGCCAGGATCAGGGAGATCCACGGCGGTCGGCCCAGCGCCAAAGCCTGAAACAGCACCCCGACGGCCGCCAGGCCGATGGCGACCCAGCCCCAGCGGTCGATCCGCTCGCGGAACAGCCACAGCCCCACGACCATGTTGAGCAAGGGATTGATGTAGTAGCCGAGACTGGCCTCCAGCGTCGCCTGATGGGTGGTGGCCCAGACGTAGACGCCCCAGTTTACAGCGATCAGCACGGTGGCGAGCACCAGCCAGGCCAGTGTGCGGGGCTGGCTCAGCGCGGTGCGCACCTGCCCCGACTGGCTGGCCAGAAGCACCAAGCCACCGGCGAACAGCACCGACCACAGGGCGCGATGAGACAGGATCTCCAGCGACGTGAAGCCGATCGCCGCCTGTCCCATGAACAACAATGGCATGAAGCCCCAGATGACGTAGCATCCGAGCGCCGACAGGAAGGGGGCGCGCGCCTGGGAACTCACGTCCCTCTCCTCGCGGGAGAGGGAGGCGGGCTCATACCGCGATCGACCGGTAGCCGCTTCTGGGCTTGATCGTTCCGGTCTCGTCCAGCAACTGGGCGATCTGGACGGCGTTGAGCGCGGCACCCTTTCTCAGATTGTCCGACACCACCCAGAACGACAGGCCGTTCTCGACCGTGTGGTCCTTGCGGATCCGGCTGACATAGACGGCGTGGTCACCCGCAGCGTCGACGGGGGTGATGTAGCCGTCGTGCTCCTGCTTATCGACGACCAGCACGCCCGGCGCCTCCCGCAGGATGGCGCGGGCCTCGTCGGGGCTGATGGGCTTGTCGAACTCGACCGTCACTGACTCGGAGTGGCCGACAAACACCGGCACGCGCACGCAGGTCACCGTCAGCTTGATCGCCGGGTCCAGCATCTTGTGGGTCTCGTCCCACATCTTGGCTTCTTCATCGGTGTAGCCGTCGTCGCGGAAGGCTCCGATGAAGGGAATGACGTTGAAGGCGATCTGCTTGGGGAACTTCTTCGGGCTGGCGTCGCCCAGGCCATAGATGGCCTTGGTCTGGTTCCACAGCTCGTCCATCCCTTCCTTCCCGGCGCCCGAGACGGACTGGTAGGTCGAGACCACCGCGCGCTTGATCTTCGCGGCATCGTGCAGGGGCTTCAGCGCCACGACCAGCTGGGCGGTCGAGCAGTTGGGGTTGGCGATGATGTTCTTCTTGCGAGCATCCTTGATGGCGTCCGGGTTCACCTCGGGCACGATCAAGGGAACGTCCGGGTCCTTGCGGAAGGCCGAGGAGTTGTCGATCACGATCGGTCCCATCTTGCCGATCTTCTCGGACCACTCGCGCGACACATCCCCGCCCGCAGACATCAGGACAATGTCCACCTTGGACCAGTCAAAGGTGTCGATGACCTCGCAGCGCACGACGCCGTCCTTCCAGGCCACCTCAATGCCCTTGGATTTGCGCGACGCCACGGCATGCATCTCGGCGACCGGAAACTCGAGCTCCTCGAGGATGGTCAGCATTTCGCGTCCGACGTTGCCGGTCGCGCCCACGATGGCGACGTTGTAGGCCATTCTTGTCAGTCCTTCGGACGCGCCAGCGCTCGCCGTACGGCGGCTCGCGGCTTGAGCGCGGTATGGGGGTTTGCGGAACCGTGGTCCCGCGCCTTCGCATTTATGCCTTCGCGTGTGCGAAGCAACCGCTTTCCTCCAGACAGACGCCCGGCTAATCCCCGGATCCATGGGATCACGCACCCGCGCCGCCTATGAAAACCGGCTCAAGTCCGGCGTCCTGACGCGCGACCCGGCGCAGGGGCAGGCTGTGGAGGCCCTGGTTCGGCTCGAAAAGAATCTCGGGCGGCGCGGCCTGTTCGGCGGGGTTCCGCAGGTCCTTGGCCTCTACCTTTGGGGCCCTCCGGGGCGCGGCAAGTCCGCACTGATGGACCTGTTCTTTGCCAGCGCGCCCGAGAAGCGAAAGACCCGCGCTCATTTCCACGCCTTCATGGCCCGGGTCCATGACCTCGTCCGCCAGTGGCGCGAAGGCGACCGCAAGGCGCGCCAGCGTGTGTTCGGGACGCACAAGGGCGACGATCCGATCGAACCGGTTGCCGCCCTGATCGCCTCTGAGGCGCGGCTGCTCTGCTTCGACGAACTGCAGGTCACCGATATCGCCGACGCCATGATCCTGGGTCGGCTGTTCGACGCCCTGTTCGCCCGGAAGGTCGTGGTCTGCATCACCTCCAACCGGGCACCGAACCAGCTCTACAAGGACGGCATCAATCGCCCCCTGTTCGTGCCTTTCATCGACCGCATCGTCGAACGCTGCGAGGTCGTGGAGCTGAAGGGCGCGCGCGACTGGCGACTGGACCGGATGCGGGCGTCGCGGGTCTGGTACAACGGCGAGGCAGGGTCCCGCCGCGACGGTTTCGAGCAGCTGTGGTCAGATCTCAGGGGCGGAATGCCGGAGTGCCCCACGACGCTGCACATCCTCGGGCGGGAAGTGACGATCCAGAGGACCGCAGGCGGGTTGGCCCGGGCAACCTTCGCCGAGCTGTGCGACCGGCCGCTGGGGTCGCGCGACTATCTGGCCATCGCGGCGCGCTTCCACACCCTGTTCATTGAGGACATCCCGCTCCTGACACCGGACAATCGCCAGGCGGCCAACCGGTTCGTGACCCTGATCGACACCCTCTACGAGGCGCGACGGAGACTGGTGGCCTTCGCGGCGGGCGCGCCCGAGGCCCTCTATCCCAAGGGCGACGGCGCCTTCGAGTTCGAGCGAACCGTCTCGCGCCTGAACGAGATGCAGGGGGCGCCGTGGCTTGAGCAGGCGTCGACCGAGACCATCGACGCGCCCGTCGCCGCTTCGCCGCAATCGGCGCTAGACTGAACCGCTGTAATCCGGGGACCCCTCCATGAAGCTGACCGCCCTGATCGCCGCCACCGCTCTCGCCCTGGCTCTGCCCGTCACGGTAAGCCACGCCCAGGACGCGGCGAGCGCCCCTGCCGGGCGCTGGACCGGATTGCCGGTGTCGGAGATCACCGGGCGCCTCACCGCCGCCGGTCTGACGGTGTCAGAGCCGCAGGCGGCGGGCGACCGCATCTATCTGCGGGTCGATGACGGCCCGCTGCGCTGGGTGCTGACCCTGTTCTCCTGCACCGACGGACGGTGCCCGGACGTGCAGTTCACCGCCGCCTTCACCGGTCCCCAGGCCACCGAGGCCATCATCGGTCGCTGGAACGGCGAGCGTCGCTTCGTGAAGGCCTTCTACGCCGCCCCCGAGGAAGGATCGAACGTGCCCGGTCAGGCGGTCGCCCAGTATGATGTCCTTCTGAACGAGGGCGGGGGCGCGGCCCAGCTGGACGATCCGATCCAGGTCTGGCGCAGCCTCGCCATCGATCTCGGCCGCACCGTTTCGCCACAGGTCCAGTAGTCGGCGTACACCCTCCTGACCGTCAGACGGGCTCGCCCCGCAGCAGCCGGGGCAGATCCCCCGTGGCTCCGCCGGCCTCGCCCATGAAGGCCTTTCTCAGCGGTGCGATCCGGTTGACCGCGGCCATGCCCAGATCGCGCGCCATGCGAACCGGCGCGAGGTCGTTGGAGAACAGGCGCACGAAGCCGTCGAACCCGGCTGCCAGGGCGAAGGTGTCGAACCGGCGCCAGCGGGCATAGCGATCCAGCACCGTCTCGGACCCGATGTCTTCGCCGAGACGAGCCGCCTCGACCAGAATTTCGGCCAGCGCCGCCGTGTCCTTCAGACCCATGTTCAGACCCTGACCCGCCACCGGGTGCACGCCGTGGGCGGCGTCGCCCAACAGCGCCGTACGCGGGCCGGTCAGCCGGGTCGCCAGCTCCAGGGACAGGGGATAGACAAAGCGCGGGCCCTCGGGCCGGGCCTCGCCCAGAAACTCCCCGAACCGCCGCATCAGATGGGACCGGAAGGCGGCGTCCGAACAGTCGCGCAGGGCCTCGGCGGCGCGCGTCGTCTCTGTCCACACCAGACTGGCCCTCTGTTCGGTCAGTGGCAGGATGGCGAAGGGGCCGTTCGGCAGGAAGTATTCGTGGGCCACGTTGCCGTGGTCGTGGTCCAGACGCACGGTCGCGACCACGCCGGACTGCCCATAGCCCCAGCCGACGGTATCGATCCCGGCGGCCTTGCGGACCAACGACCCCCGACCTTCTGCCCCGACCACCAGCGGAGCCCCGAGAACGCGACCGTCCTTCAACGTCACCACCGCAAGGGGGCCTGTCCCATCGACCGCCTCCACGGCCGCCGGGGCCATCAGATCGACCGGGCTGTCTGCCAGAACCTCGGCCAGCGCCGCCCGGATGCGGCGGTTCTCGACCATATAGCCGAGGGGCTCGCCACCGGTCGCGTCGCCGACCTCTTCGGAATCGAAGCGCAGGAAGGCGGGCGAAGCCGCCTTGGACGCCGCCCCCGGCCGCCGCCCGTCAGTCACCAGAATACGATCCATCCGGCAGGCATGCGGTCGCAGCCGCTCGCCGATCCCCAGCGCGTCCAGCATGCGAAACGTCGACCAGGCGATCGCGGTCGAACGCCCATCGAAGGTCTCGGCCTGTTGCACCTGGAACGGCTGCGGATCGATCAGCGCGACCCTCAGCCCGCCACTCGCCGCCGCCAGCGCGAAGGTCGCGCCCGCGAGCCCGGCGCCGGCCACGATGACGTCATGGGTCTGGGGAGGGGTCATTGACTTCGGGCTTAGGGCTTAGGGGATCAGGGGCTAGGGATAGCACATTGGAGGATGCTGTCCCCGTGGGCCTTCGCCCTGCGGCGATGCGGCAGGAACCCCCACTCCGTACTCCCTACTCCCTAAGCCCTACTCCCTAAGCCCGAAGCCCTCCCCCTCAGGTAAACAGCCCCTTAACCCTGACCGCCTCACACTGCGGGCTCCATTGTCCGGAGCCATGAATGTCCGCCGCCCTCGCCATCGGTCAGCGCGCCTGGCAAAGCGCCGTCATCCTGTGGGACGCGCCCTTCGTGGTGCGGTTCCGGGGCGTGCTTCAGGCATTGCTGGCGACCCTGCTGGTCATTGCCCTGGTCTCCTGGAACCCGGCGGACCCCAGCCTGAACGCCGCGTCCTCGGCCGCCCCGACCAACTGGCTGGGTGCGAATGGGGCCCTGTTCGCCGACCTGTTCATGCAGTCGATCGGTCTCGCCGCCTGGCCTGCCGCGGCCCTGACCGTCGCTTTTGGCCTCGCCGCCGCCATCGGCGACGCCATCCAGCAGCGGCTCAAACCCACGCCGCTCAAGGCGCTCGCGGCCACCGGCGGTGTGTTGTCGCTGGCCGGCGCCCTTTCGGCGCTCGCAGCCCCCGCTGTCTGGCCCCTCGCTTCGGGCCTCGGCGGCCTCTGGGGAGACGCCGTCATCGGCCTGTTCGACAGCCTGTTCCGCAGCCTCGATGTGCCCGGCGGCACGATCGTCGGCGGCGTCCTCTTCCTCGCCTTCAGCCTGTGGACCTGCGCCTACGCGGTCGGTCTGAGGACGACCGACGTCGCGGATACGGCGGCCTGGCTGGGTGGCCTGCGTCGCGCCCCGACCCCGTCCGCGCCCGTGCCGGCCCGCCGCCGCCCGATCATCGAGCCCGAGATTGCCGTCCCCCAGAAAGCCGCCTCTCCGCGACGACCCGCCCGGCTGGAACTGCCCGACGACGATGAGATCGTCGCCCCCCTGCCGTGGGACGAGCCGACACCCGAGCCGGCGGTGCCGTCAGCCCGCACAGCCCCCGAACCGCGCGTCGCCGCGCCCAAGCCGTCCAAGACGTCGAAGAAGGCCGTCGACGATGCCCAGGCCGCTTTCGACTTCGCCCGGCCCGAATGCGACTTCGACCTGCCGCCGCTGGCCATGCTGGCCAAGCCCCAGGCTCGCACGTCAACGGTTGACGAAACGGCGCTGAAGCAGAACGCCAAGATGCTGGAGGGCGTTCTGGCCGAGTTCGGCGTCAAGGGTGTGATCGACCAGATTCGCCCTGGCCCCGTCGTCACCCTCTATGAACTGGTCCCCGCCCCGGGCGTGAAGCACGGCCGCGTCGTGGCCCTGTCCGACGACATCGCCCGGTCCATGTCAGCCCGCGCCTGCCGCATCTCGGTCGTGCCGAACCGCAACGCCATCGGCATCGAACTGCCGAACCTGAAGCGCGAGACCGTCTATCTGCGCGACCTGCTGGCCTCGTCGGAATACGGCAAGCCCGCCCACCTCCTGCCGCTCGCGCTCGGCGAGACCATCGGCGGCGAGCCCTATGTCGCCGACCTGGCACGCATGCCGCACCTGCTGATCGCGGGCACCACCGGCTCGGGCAAGTCGGTCGGCGTAAACGCCATGATCCTGTCGATCCTGTACCGGCTCTCGCCCGCCGAGTGCCGCTTCATCATGATCGACCCCAAGATGCTGGAGCTGTCGGTCTATGACGGCATCCCGCATCTGCTGGCCCCCGTCGTCACCGATCCCAAGAAGGCCGTCGTCGCGCTGAAGTGGACGGTGCGCGAGATGGAGGACCGCTACCGCCGCATGTCCAAGCTAGGCGTGCGCAATGTCGCCAGCTACAACGAGCGCGCCCGCGAGGCCCAGGCCAAGGGCGAGCATTTCGAGCGCACGGTCCAGACCGGTTTCGACGAACAGGGCCGCCCCGTCTTCGAATCCGAGAAGATCCGCCCCGAGCCCATGCCCTATCTGGTCGTGGTCATGGACGAGATGGCCGACCTGATGCTGGTCGCCGGCAAGGACGTGGAGGGTGCGGTCCAGCGTCTGGCCCAGATGGCGCGCGCCGCCGGCATCCACCTGATCATGGCCACCCAGCGCCCGTCGGTCGACGTCATCACCGGCACGATCAAGGCCAACTTCCCGACCCGGATCAGCTTCCAGGTCACCTCAAAGATCGACAGCCGCACCATCCTGGGCGAGCAGGGTGGTGAGCAGCTTCTGGGCCAGGGCGACATGCTCTACATGGCCGGCGGTGGTCGGATCACCCGCCTGCACGGCCCGTTCGTGACCGACGGCGAGGTCGAGGAAGTCTGCAAGCATCTGCGCAGCCAGGCCGAGCCCGACTACCTTGACCTGATCACCGACGATCCGGACGGCGACGGCGACGCGGCCTTCGACGACGAAGGCGGCGGCGGCTCGGGCGACGACCTCTACGACCGCGCCGTGGCCGTGGTCACCCGCGACCGCAAGGCCTCGACCAGCTACGTCCAGCGCCGCCTCCAGATCGGCTACAACCGCGCCGCCTCCCTGATCGAGCGTATGGAACAGGAAGGCGTCGTCTCGCCCGCCAACCACGCCGGCAAGCGTGACGTGCTGGCCGGTCCGCCGCCGATGGTGTGAGGTTGAGCCCTAGCAGTCGGGTGGACGTTTCCGGATTGCGCTCATCACCTCGCGCGCGTGCTTTTTGCGCGCTCGCTTGTCGGGGCCGGAGGTGGACTTTCTTTGGATGCTCAAACGATGCTCTCGGCACCATTGATTGAAGTCAGCGCAGTTCAAAAGGCTCACAGCCTCGTTCTGCGAGTAGCTCAAGAAACTCACGCTTTCGCCTCACGTCGTTAGGTGAGCCTCTTGTTTAGGGCCGCAATCAACCCACTGCAAGCGTCTGACATCTCACGTAGAACGTCCGCAATTTCGGCTGCCTCGTCGCTGGACACCTTGTTCTTTTTTTGAACGGGCATCAACGCCGAAGACAGCCGAGAGTTAGCCTCTGTCAGCTTAGTGAGCTCGGCATCTTCAGTCTTCGTGAAATCTGAGGCCCAAGCATGCATCGTGCTGATCACAGAGAGTTCGCTAGGAGTAATATAAAACACACTCTCTGCACTCACGTTGGCATCAACGTCTTCCTTGATGTCTGCATAAAGCTCATCAAGTCTCTCTCGGAGTGACGTAAGTTGCAGCTTGGCCGACTTTCTGTAGCCGTTAAGCTGCGCTATATCTTGGTTTCGAATGCGTGCGAAATCTAATCGGAAGGCCAAAAGCGCAGCGCCTACGCTGGCGGCGACGGTAGCGATCGCTCCAAGGATGTCACCGAATAGGGATGAACCCTCAGGGGAAGCAGTCACCGACATGGCTCGACTCCAGTGGACTCCGCTGGAGTCCTTATTTTTGATGGTTCGCCAGTTTGGTCAACAAAGGATCAACATGCCGACAAGGAAATTCAGGGTCACCATTCAGCTTTCCGAAGCTGAGTATCGCTCTGCCAAGGCATTGGCTCGAGCGACCGAGCGACCCATGTCATATGTAGTGCGAGACGCGCTGAGAACCCGATTAGAGGCCACGGCCACATTCTCCGAAGCACGGGGTCCACGCTCGCCTTCCTAAGCGGCAGTTCGGTTCGACTGATGTGCTACCGCCTCGGATCGAGCAGCACGCCCGACACCGTCGTCGCCAGCATCCGCGCCGCGAAGGGCAGGCGCGCGACCTTGCCCAGCACATGGTCGCGCACCCACGGCAGGACCTTTCCGTCAGCCTGATAGAAGGGCGTGAAGCCCCAGCTCAGCGCCTGATAGAGCCGGATGTGCCAGCGCCGGATGCGGGCATAGGCCATCAGCGCCTCGTCCAGATCAGCGTGGGTCTCCAGCGCATCGGCCAGTGTCAGGGCGTCCAGCAGGCCCATGTTGACCCCCTGCCCCAGCTGGGGGCTGGTCGAGTGGGCCGCATCCCCTACCACCGCCAGTCGGTCCGCGACCGGCAGGGGCAGGGTGTGGTGGCCATAGCGCGCCAGCGTCAGAGCCTCGGCGTCCGGAATGGCTTCCAGTACCGGAGCCGTCTGGGGCCACAGGCTCAGCACCTCCGCCTTCCACCGCTCCATGCCCGCCGCGACCCAGGCGGTATGATCGGCGGACTTCAGGCTCCAGAAGAAGGTCGCGAGCCGATCGGGTGACCCGGGCCGCGCGCCGCAGGGCAGGACCCCGATCATCCGCGACGCTCCGCGATAGACCTGCTCCAGCGCGCCCTCATCGAACGGCGCGCCCGGCCACGGCACCGTGCCCCAGACCGCGCCCCATTCCAGATCGGTCCGCCGGCCGCCCTGCCGCTTCAGCAAGTCCAACGCGATGGGCGAGCGCGCGCCCGACGCATCCACGACCAGATCAAACGCGGGGCTGGCCGTCCCCGTGGCGTCGACGATCCGCCCGTCCGATGCCGCCGCGATCTCGCGGTCGGTCACGAACTCGACCCCTTGGGCCAGACAGGCGTCATGCAGCACGTGGAAGATCGCCGCCCGGTGTACCCCCAGCGCATTCAGCCCGTCCGGACGCGGTGACTTCAGGTCGGAATACTTGACGTCCAGCACCACACGGCCACGCCGCGCCTCTCGGCCGAAGATGTGGTTCAGCGGCTGACCCAGCGCCGCGACCTGAGCGGTCAGTCCCAGCCTGTCCAGCACATGCAGACCCGTCGGCTGCAACATGAAGCCCGCCCCGATCGGCCGGGGCTCGGCGAAGCGTTCATGCACGACGACCTTCAGGCCGCGCCGCTTGAGCAGCAGCGCCAGCGCCAGTCCCGTCGGCCCCGCGCCGACGATGGCGATGTCGCGAACGGGGCTCAGGCCGGCACCAGTTCGATCAGATCGAGGTTCGATTCATACTGCGGCCAGGGCAGGACCAATCGCCACCGCTGCGGTCCGATCCGCTCCAGAACGGCAATCAGGTCGCGATCCGGGCGCTGGCCATAGGAGTTGGCGGGTGGCTCGGCCGACAGTGCCATCGATCCCAGCATCACCATCTGCCGGTCGGCTTCCGGGAACAACAGGCCACTCGGCCGCTGCGATCCGGTCAGCTTGGAGAACTTCAGGCCCCGCGGCGTCTGTTCGATCCGGCAGGCGAACCAGCCATAGACGACATAGCCGAGGCCGCTTTCCCCGCCCTGGGAGCCCAGCTTCACCGTGCGGCAGCGATACTCCCCGGGCGGTGGCGCCACGTCGCCGCGCACGGCGAGGGGATCGATCAGATCACCGACACTCTCCAGATCGCCGGATCCGCCCTGACGTCGCGCCTGCTCCAGCGCCAGTCGCCAGGCCGCATCGCGGCGGGCATAGCGGTCCCTGTCGGTCGCCGAGACGATGCCGCGCCAGTCGCGGAGCACGCCCTGTCCGCCCGTTTCCGGCGGGGGCGGCGGAGGAGGAGGTGGCGTGCTTGCACAGCTCGCCAGAAGCGGGCCGACGAGGGTCAGGGCGGCGAGCGCCGAAATCAGGTTGCGCATGGGATCAGAGGGAGCCCCACCGCGAACGACCCGTCAAGCGACGGATCAGTCCTGGGCGGCCTCGACCTTGCGGGCGCGTGGAGCCCGCTTCTTGGCAGGGGCCGCTTCGCCCTCTGCGGCCGCCGGAGCCGGTGCTGCCGAACGGGTCAGGAAGCCGGGCAGGGCGCCGGTGTCGTCCCCGGCTGGCTCTTCTGCGCGGGGCGTACGGGTCCGGCGGGCCGGCCGCTCCTCGCGGGCCGGGGTCTCCTCAGAGACAGCGTGCACAGGCTCTGGCGTCGGGGCCTCGAAGGCCTCACCGGCGTCGGAGCCATCGCCGCCGCCGCGCTCGTCAGGCGCATCGCCGATACCGCCTTCCGCCTGGAAGCGGCGGTTGCGTTCCTCACGGCGGCGCTCCCAGCGCTCGCGGCGGGTTTCCCGGCGCCCGCCGTTCTGCCCGGGCTCGCCGTCGGCGCGCGGCTCCCCGTCGCGTTCGCGTGGCTGGGCGTCACGGTTCGGGTCCCGGTTCTGATCGCGGTCGCGCCACTCGCGGGGCTCACGCGGCTCGCGGTTGGGATCGCCCTGTCCTTCGGATTGCTGACGTGCCTCGCGCTCGGCCTGTTGCTGTGCAGCGGCCATGAACGCGGCGGCCTGGGCCCCGGTCTCGTCCTCGAAGTCGATGTCGAAACCCTGGTTGGACAGTTCGCGCGCCGCGATCTCGGACACCGGCCGCTGCGGCTGCAAGGCCCGCAGGACCCGGAAATAGTGCTCGGCGTGCTGGAGATAGTTCTCGGCCAGAACCCGGTCGCCCGAAGAGGCCGCGTCGCGGGCCAGCTGCTGATAGCGTTCATAGACGGTCTGGGCGTTGCCCCGGACCTTGATGTTCTCCGGCCCTTGCGAGTCCCACGAACGGTTCGGATTGGCAGCATTCGCATTGCCGCCGCCCGGTTTCCGGTTGCGGCCGCGCTGGCGCTTCATGCCCTTGAAATCTCTCATCGAACGTCCGTGCTGGTCGGCCTCCGGGCATCAGCGCGCGGACAGGGCCGTTGTTCCTGGTCCGGTCACCGCTCGCGGTCGCTGGGGTCGGATCCCCTATGGCGATGTGATCGGAAAACCGTTGTCGCCCGGCGTGGTCCGCCCGAAGCCTTCGGGCCCTCACGCTCATCCCGGCCGCGCGTCGCCGATCCTTGATGGCGGATCGAGAAGGCTTGGTTGGGTGGGAGACGACGCAGACTTAGCGCGCCCGCTCCGGCTTTCCAAGGGCTTTCGCGCCCCGGTCCGCTCCAGTCCAAAAAAAGCCCCCGACGCGGACGCCGGGGGCTTCAAGATGATCTCTCTCGCCGCCATCGGGAGGGGATTGGGTCCGAAAGCGTCAGGACGGCACGACCGCCCTGTGGCGAAAGTGTCACGACGTTCAGAAAGAGTCAAACGCAAAGATCTGTCGCTTGTGTGTGTTGCTCCGAACACGGTTCAGGCGTCTTGATTCCGTCAATTCCGCCCCGGCCGGCGCGTGGGATCTGTCAGGCGGAACAGGCTGGCGGCGAGACCCGGTGCAGGCTGCAGCGTCGTCAGCTGGGTCCGCGTGCGCGCGCCCTGGGCATCGGTAATGGTCCACTCCTGCAGCCGCAGGGGATTTCCGGCGAAGGCCAGGATCACCTGGCCATCACGGGGCCGCCGCGCGTCGCGGGCAGTGATGGCGAAGGCACCGGACTGCATGCGCGTGACCCGCTCTATGGTCACACCCTGATCCAGTCGGACCTCACGCGCCAGAAAGGTCGACAGCGGTGTCTGGCTCAGCGGGACCTGACGGAACACTTCCAGCCGCGGATCCCACCGCTTCACATTCGACCCGTCGGCCACCACCAGCAGGCCGGCGGGCGTCGTATATTCAAACCGCATGCGGCCGGGGCGCTGCAGATAGAAACGCCCCTCACGCCTCTGGCCGCCCGCGCCGGTCTCCACGAAGGTGCCCTGAGCCGACGTCAGGCCCTGCAGATAGGACTGGGCCTGGTTCAGCGCGGCCCGGTCCGCCTCCGACAGGCTGCTTTGGGCCGAAGCGGGCAAGGCACCAGCGAGGGCCGCGAGAGCGGCGAGGCCAAAACCGAGATCTCTGCGGGACAGCGTCATGTCGTTCCTTTTCCCGATCGGGAAGCACTGCGGGTCGTGCGGATCATCACCGGGCCAGGCGGCACGGTCGTGACGCGACCCTGACCATATTCCGGCGGCCTGATGAAGCGTCGTTCAGGCTTCAGGGTTCCGCGTCGGCGCTCAGACCCGCGTCAGCCTCAGGTTCTGATAGTCGTAGCTGAAATCGATGTCGGGGCTGACCCCCTTCATCGTCGCCCGCACCGGTCGGCCGTTCTCGAGTTCGAAGGTGATGAAGGCGTCCTCCTCGCGCTTGTCGGGGAAGCGCGTGCGCATCGTCTCGCCCTCATAAGGCTCGAGCGGCCCCTGCAGCGCAGGGGTGCGCGAGAACCGCAACCACAGCTGCACATCGCGCGGTTCGATCACGATGTCGCCGTACCAGGGGTCGCGCCAGGTTCCGGCATAGGCCGACAACGGCAAGGACGGCGCGGCTCCCGCCGCCTGCTTGGCATCGATCTCGACGGCGGCGGCGAGGGAGCGGGCAGTCCCCTCGCTCTCCAGACGCTTGCAGTCCGCGATCCAGTCGAAGCCGGTCTTGCCCATGACGATGTCGGCGATGCCGCTGCGCAGAGCCCGCAGCAGCAGGCTTTCCTCCGCATTGGAGAAGATGGCGAAGCCGGCGTTTCGCCCGGGCAGCAGCACGGTCGCCGAAATCCCGCCCGGCGATCCGCCGCCGTGGCTGATCAGCCGCTCGCCGCGATAGTCCTGCACCTGCCAACCCATGGCATAGGTCGAGGCGATGGCCCGGCCGGGCAACTCCGCCGTCGGCCCTGGCGAAGAGCCGACGATGATGTTGGGCCGCCACATCTCGGTGGCGCGCGCCTCACTGAACAGCCGCGTCCCGTCCGGCAAGCCCCCCATGGCGAGCCGCACCTGGATCCACTTGGCCCAGTCCGCCGGAGTGGTGCAGAAGCCACCCGCCGCCCCCGCTGCATCCCAGTTCCAGATGCCGGCGATGGTGTCGCTCAGCAGGGTCATCGCCCCCTGATAGCGCAGCGGCGGCCCGATCCGCCCGTGCGGCAGGGCAGACTTCGATGCATCCGCCATGGAGGTGAAGGGCACAGTCTCGCTCATGCCGACCCGGTCCAGGATTCGCGTCTGGATGAAAGTCTCCCACGGCATGCCGGAGACAGCGGCGATCACTTCACCCGCCACCACGAACATCAGGTTGCAGTAGTGGTAGTTGGCCCGGAACTCGTCCTCGATCGGCACATGGGGCACCGCCGCCATGATCTCGGCGCGGCTCCGGTCCGAGTTCGGCCAGAACAGCAGGTCGCCGGCTCCCAGACCAAAGCCCGCCCGGTGGCTCAGCGTATCGCGCACCGTGATCCGCTCACCGATGAACGGGTCCGACAGGGTGAAGTCCGGCAGATAGGTCCGCACCGGCTCGTCCCACTTCACCTTGCCCTCGTCGACCAGCATGGCCAGCGCTGCGGCGGTGACGTTCTTGGTGTTCGAGGCGATGGCGAACAGGGTGTGTTCGTCCGCCCGGTCCTGGGTTCCCTGCCGCTTGACGCCATAGCCGCGAGTCAGGATCGGCTGACCGTCCCTGACCAATGCGATGCCCAGCGCCGGCTGATCAGGCCAGGCCGCCATGCACTGGCGCACATAGGCATCGACCGCCTCGGCCAGCCCGGCGTTGTCATTGGCCGGGCTCGACGTCTGTGCCCACGCGGCCGTGGGCAGGGCAGCCGCGCCAGCGGATGCGAACAGGGCTGAACGGCGCGTAAGGGCGGGCAGGCGGTCGGTCACGGGCGGGCTCCGGTTCATCAGGCGACCGACGCTAGCGGGGCCAGGCGGGGCGCGCCAGCCCGCCGACCCGAGGGCCCTGTTTCAGCCATCATTATTGCGCGGCCGTAACATTATGAAATCACGAGGAAAATGACAGCGAAGTAACTTTGGGACGTAAAGGAAGCTTGATATTGCGGCGCTCGGAACGGGCGCGTCGGGCGACCGCGAGGGGGCTGTGATCATGATCCGACTGAAAACCATCCTGATGGCAGGTGCCGCCATGGCCGCCGTCGGCTCGCCGGCCCTGGCCCAGACCGCCCCCGCACAACCGGCGCGGCAAACGCCGCCCGCCCAGACCCAGCCGGCCCAGGAGCAGGAGCAGGGCGAGGCCCAGAGCGACGCCGTGACCGACGTCGTCGTCACCGGGAACCGCGAAGAGACGCGTACCTCCATCGACTCGGTCAGCTACAGCCTGGCCAACGACCTGCAGGCCACGACCGGTACCCTGGCCGACGCCCTGCGCAACGTCCCCTCCGTGGATGTGGACCCCGAGGGCAATGTGTCCCTGCGCGGCGATGCCAGCGTCACCATCCTCGTCGACGGCCGCCCCTCCGGCATCCTGTCGGGTGCCGGGCGCGGCCAGGCCATCCTCCAACTGCCGGCCGACCAGTATTCCCGCATCGAGGTCATGACCAACCCGTCCGCCGCCTACAGCCCTGAGGGCTCTGGCGGGGTCATCAACCTGATCACCCGGCCGAGCGCGCCGCGTCCCGGACGCCAGACGACCGGCTCGATCCGCGTCAACGTCGGCGATGATGGCCGCTGGAACGCGGGCGTTTCGGGCTCGATCCAGGAAGACCGCCTGACGCTGTCCGGCGACGTCAGCTACCGCGCTGACCCCGTCGGCGTCTCGCTGGAGCGCATCCGCGAACAGTTTAACCCGGCCACCGGTGCCCTGCTGTCGACCACGACCACCGTGCAGGAGGTCGAGAACGACCAGTCCGGCGTGGTCAGCCGGGTCACCGCCGAATACCGTCTGACCGACCGCACCCAGCTGACCGGTGAGCTGCGCGGGGTCGCCTTCGAGGGCGAGCAGGACCAGCCCGGCCTGTTCGAGACGCGCAACGCGGCCGGAACCGTAACCAGCCGCTATCGCCGTGACGGTTCCGTCGACTTCGACTTTGTGAACTGGGGCGCGACCGTCCGCCTGCTCCATCGCTTCGACGATGCCGGGCACGAATGGTCCAACGAGCTTCGTTTCGATGAGAACAGCAATGAGGTCGGCGCGCTGACGCTCAATCGCTTCCTGACACCTGTGGCCCCGGACTTCTTTGAGCGCTTCGACCAGAACGTCGACCAGACCACGATCGGCCTGACCAGCGCCTACACCCGGCCTTTCGCGGAGGGGGGCCAGCTGCGCCTGGGCTATGAGCTCAACATCCAGAAGCCCGAGCAGGACTTCCGGCTGTTCCGCGGCGGCACGACCTCGGCCCTGTTGCCGATCGCCGGCTTCACCAACAGCTTCGAGGCCGAGCAGACGGTTCACGCCTGGTACGCCACCTGGGAGCGGCCGCTGACCGAGCAGTTCTCGGCCCAGCTGGGTCTGCGTCTCGAACAGGCCGACATCGAGATCACCGACCTGACCGGCGGCACCACGGCCGAGCAGGACTACTTCAAGGCCTATCCGACCGCTCACCTGCAGTACAAGCTGTCGGAGACCCAGACGCTGCGGGCCAGCTATTCGCGGCGCATCGCCCGGCCATCGCCGGCCCAGCTGAACCCCTTCGTCGCCTTCCAGGACCCGCTGAACCTGCGGTCGGGCAATCCGGATCTGGAGCCCCAGGAAACCGACGCCTTCGAGGTCATGTGGCAGATGCGCCAGGGCCAGTCCTTCTACATGGCCACCGCCTATCTGCGGGACACCGACGGCGCCTTCACCGAGGTCGCCCGCGACATCGGCGGCGGCGTGCTGCTGACCCGGCCCGAGAACCTGGGCTCGCGCCGCGACATGGGTGTGGAGCTGACCGCAACCGGCCCGCTGACGTCCACGCTGCGCTACAGCGGTGCCGTCAACCTGTTCCGTCAGGAGATCGATTCGACCGGCATTCCGGGCGGCGGCAACCGCGAAGGCACCTTCGCCAGCGGCCGCGCGAGCCTGACCTGGCAGCCGACGGCCAACCACTTCGTCCAGGTCTCGGGCTTCTGGCAGGGCGAGCAGCTGCTGGCCCAGGGCACCCGCGAGGCCGGCGGCATGCTGAACATCGGCTATCGTCGCAAGCTGACCGAGCAGCTGTCCTTCGTCTTCACCGGTCGTGACGTGCTGGGCACCTTTAACAGCGACAGCGTGTTCGAGACCCCCGCCTTCCGCGAGGAGTTCAACCAGGACATCAACCTGACGGCCTTCTACGTCGGCTTCAGCTGGGCTCTGGGCAACGGCCAGCGTCGTCAGCCGGAACAGTTCGACTTCTCGACCGGCCCGACCGGCGGCTGATCCGGGTCACCCCCGGGTCGCCCAGGCCATCCAGACGGCGACGGCGGCGATCCCCGCCGCCATCGCCCGACCGGCCCACAGGCCACGCAGCCGGCGCATGACCACCGCTCCGGCCGCCGCCGCCCCCAGCACGATGGCGCCATGGATGGCCACGCTGACGATCAGGTGCAGGCTCCCCAGCGTCAGGGCCTGCACCATCGGCGGGCCGTGATCAGGCCGGATGAAGGTCGGCAACAGCGCCACATAGAACAGAGCCGCCTTCGGGTTCAGCAGATTGCCCGTCAGGCCCCGCAGGAACAGGCCCCGCAGCTTCTCGGGATCGCGCCCGACCTCCACCACCGTCTTGCCCGCCCCGGCCCAGGCCTCCCACGCCAGCCACAGCAGGAACAGCACGCCCGCCCAGCGCACAGCCTGATACAGCGCCGGAAACGCCAGCAGCACCGACGTCAGCCCGACCGCCGCCGCCACCATCCACACCGCCAGCCCCAGCGTTACGCCCGCGACCGCCGCCAACCCCGCCAGCCGCCCCTGCGCCATCGACACCAGCGCCAGCCACCCCATGTTCGGCCCCGGCGTCAGCTCGACCAGCGCTACACCCACCAGAAACGGCAGAACGACGGACGGATCGACGGGCCAGAGATCGTGCGACATCGGAGCATCCTAGACCCTCCCGGCCCCGACCTCTTGTGTGGCCGCTTCGCCACACCCAACTGATCGGCACAGCGGCGTTGCTCATCGGAGGGCGCCGCGCCACCCTCCGCCTGCTCAGGGGAAGCCGACCATGAATCTCGACCTCTATTCCGACCGCGCCAAACAGGCCGTCCAGTCGGCCCAGACCCTGGCACTGGCCAGAAAGCACCAGCAGTTCGCGCCCGAGCACCTGCTCAAGGTCCTGCTGGAAGAACGCGACGGCCTGGCCCGCAACCTCATCACCGCCGCCGGCGGCGACCCGGCCAAGGCCGCCGAGGGCGCGGAGGCGCTCCTGAAGAAGCGGCCCCAGGTCGAGAGCGCCACCAGCCAGCTCTATCTGGACGGCGCGACCGCCCGCGTCTTTGCCGCCGCCGAGGCCGCCGCCAAGAAGAACGGCGACGCCTTCGTCACCACCGAGCGCATCCTGTCGGCCATCGCGCGCGAGGGCGGCCCGGCCGGCGACGCCCTGAAAGCCTCGGGCGTCACCGCTGACAAGCTCGATGCCGCCGTCGCCGATGTCCGCAAGGGCAAGACCGCCGACTCCGCCGGGGCCGAGGACGCCTATGACGCCCTGAAACGCTATGCCCGCGACCTGACCCAGGCCGCGCGCGACCAGAAGATCGACCCCGTCATCGGCCGTGACGAGGAGATCCGCCGCACCATTCAGGTCCTGGCCCGCCGCACCAAGAACAACCCCGTCCTGATCGGCGAGCCCGGCGTGGGCAAGACCGCCATCGTCGAGGGCCTGGCCAAGCGCATCGTCGACGGCGACGTGCCCGAGAGCCTGAAGGACAAGACCGTCATGGCGCTCGACATGGGCGCCCTGATCGCCGGGGCGAAGTATCGCGGCGAGTTCGAGGAACGGCTGAAGGCCGTGCTCGGCGAGGTCACGGCCGCCGAGGGCCAGATCATCCTCTTCATCGACGAGATGCACACCCTGGTCGGCGCCGGAAAGTCGGACGGCGCCATGGACGCCTCCAACCTGCTCAAGCCCGCCCTGGCGCGCGGCGAGCTGCACTGCGTCGGCGCCACCACGCTGGATGAGTACCGAAAGCACGTCGAGAAGGACGCCGCGCTCGCCCGCCGCTTCCAGCCCGTCTTCGTGTCCGAGCCGACTGTGGAGGACACCGTCTCCATCCTGCGCGGGCTGAAGGAGAAGTACGAGGTCCACCACGGTGTGCGCATCAGTGACAGCGCCATCGTCGCCGCCGCCACCCTGTCCAACCGCTACATCACCGACCGCTTCCTGCCCGACAAGGCCATCGACCTGATCGACGAGGCCGGCAGCCGCGTGCGCATGGCGGTGGATTCCAAGCCCGAGGCTCTGGACGAGATCGACCGTCGCCTGGTCCAGCTCAAGATCGAGCGCGAGGCCCTGAAGAAGGAGACCGACGCCGCGTCGATCCAGCGCCTCGAAAAGCTCGAGGACGAGGTCAGCGATCTGGAAATCGAATCCGCCGACCTGACCCGCCGCTGGAAGGCCGAGAAGGAAAAGGTCGGCCAGGGGGCCCAGCTGCGCGAAACGCTGGACCGCCTGCGCGCCGAACTGGCCAGCGCGCAACGCAACGGCGACCTCGCCCGCGCGTCAGAGATCGCCTACGGCCAGATCCCCGGCATCGAAAAGCAGCTCGCCGAGGCCGAGAGCGCCGAGGCCGCCGCCGCCTCCCTGACGCCGGAAGTCGTCGACGCCGAACAGATCGCCCAGGTGGTCAGCCGCTGGACCGGCGTGCCTGTCGACAAGATGCTGGAGGGCGAGCGCGAGAAGCTGCTGTCTATGGAAGACGCCCTTCGCGGCCGCGTGGTCGGTCAGGACGCGGCGCTGGAAGCCGTCGCCGACGCCGTCCGCCGCGCCCGCGCGGGCCTCAACGACCCCCACCGCCCGCTCGGCTCCTTCCTGTTCCTGGGGCCCACGGGCGTCGGCAAGACCGAGCTGACCAAGGCGCTCGCCGCCTTCCTGTTCGACGACGACCAGGCCATCACCCGCATCGACATGAGCGAATACATGGAGAAGCACAGCGTCTCCCGTCTCATCGGCGCCCCTCCCGGCTATGTCGGCTATGACGAGGGCGGTGCGCTGACCGAGGCTGTCCGCCGGCGCCCCTATCAGGTCATCCTGTTCGACGAGGTCGAAAAGGCCCACCCCGACGTGTTCAATGTGTTGCTCCAGGTGCTGGACGACGGCCGCCTGACGGACGGTCAGGGCCGCGTGGTCGACTTCAAGAATACCCTGATCATCATGACCTCCAACCTCGGCTCGGCCGCGCTCGCCGATCAGGCCGAGGGCGAAGACGTGGAGGCCGTGCGCCCCTTCGTCATGGAGGCCGTCCGCGCCCACTTCCGGCCCGAGTTCCTGAACCGCATCGACGAGATCATCCTGTTCCGCCGCCTCGGCCGCGACCAGATGGCCGGCATCGTCCGCATCCAGCTGGCGCGTCTGGAAAAGCTGATGGCCGACCGCAGGCTGACGTTGTCCATCGACGACGGCGCCCTCGCCTGGCTGGCGGACAAAGGCTACGACCCCGTCTACGGCGCGCGCCCGCTCAAGCGCGTGATCCAGAAGGACCTCGTCGACCCGATGGCGAAGAAGCTGCTGGCCGGGGAGATCGAGGACGGCTCGGTGATTGCCGTGTCAGCGGGGGCGGACGGGCTGGAGATCGGGAAGGCGCGGGTGCATTAGTCGCGGCGAGGGCGGGGGATACTCGAGAAGGAGATCGTGGGACCGCCGGGATCGTTGGGACCCACGACGCGTGTGACACGCATGCCTATCACCCGTCCCGGCTCTCGAACGTCGAACTCGACGGTGCCCTGGCCAAGCTGCGCGTTTCTTATTGAAGAAAATGTGGTCGCTCCGCCTCCACGTCCCCTGAAGACACTGTTCGATATCTCCTGGCTCGCGTGGTCGGTGTCGAATCTCGCAGGTCCGGTGACTGCGACGCGGTCAAGAGAATTTCTTCCTCCATCACTCGCAGTAGACTGCAGCCTCATCTGATCGATCACAACATCGGTCAGTTTTTGAAGGCCGCCGACATTGTTGATCGTAAAATCATCCAACTCCGCCGAAGCCACTCCTCCAACTAAATCCGCAAGTACCGTCCGAAGGCCTGCATCCACGTCGATCTTGGAAGTCAGGAGGTCAACTCGTGCCTTTAGGTCTTCGACGCTCGCAATCTGGGGGATAATGTCCAGCAGCAGTCGCTCTATCTCGGCCAAATGCTCTTCGCTGTTCACTTCAAAGAATCGCTTAGATATTTCATCTGCGGCTATCGATGCAGGTCCGCCCACCACCGGTAGAAGCGACGCGACCAATGCAGCTCCGGTCATCGTGGCTTTGCCGACCTTCCGGCCAACAGCGCCTCGGTTCAGCGCGTCGTAAAGTTCAGCAATTCGATCAGTGTTCATTGCGTCGTTCCCAGCTGCCCATGAAAGCTAACATGTTAACGAAACAAATCAAGAACATCTCTCACGTTAATCGGTATGCTCAGGTGGCTTTACAACCACCGGGTTGCCCCCCTTTCGTCATCCTCCGGCAAGCCGCGCCTTCGCGGCGCAGACCGGGGGACGCAGCGGCGCGCGGGAGCGCGAACCTGTTGCGGACACCGGCGGCTGACATCGTGCGTGAACAGGTCGCCTTCGGCGCCGCTGCGTCCCCCGGTCTCCGCTTTGCTCCGCCGGAGGATGACGAAAGAGGGGGGTGTGCTCGTCGGAGAATGACGAAAGCGGGGGGCGCTTCGCCGGAGGATGACGAAAGGAAGGGGTACGGATAGGTTGTGCAGATGGGGACGCACCGCACCTTTATCGCGACCTACATCATGGCCAGCGGGCGGAACGGCTGGGTCTATATCGGGTCAAGCTCGAACCTGCACGCGCGCGTCTGGCAGCACAAGAACGGCACCCATCCGGACGGCTACTCCGCCGAGCACGGCTGCGTTCACCTGGTCTGGTACGAGCAGCATCAATGGGTCGTCGATGCCATCCGACGCGAACGGCGGCTGAAAAAATGGATGCGGGACTGGAAGCTGAAGCTGATCGAGGACGCCAATCCGGAATGGCTGGACCTCGCGGCAGACTGGTATCCCGTCAACGATCCGAACTGGGAGCCGCCGACCGAGGAGGACTAGCAGCGCCGTCCTTTACTCTCGTCATCCTCCGCAAGCCGCGTCTTCGCGGCGCAGACCGGGGGACGACGAAAGGAAGAAAGGCAAAGAGACCCCCGCGTCTCCACGGGGGCCTACGGTCTCCTCGCCGCCGGGCGTCCTCGGTCTAGGAGTTGAGCAGGAAACCGCGCTCGACCCTCGCCCTCTCCCAACGGGAGAGGGGCCGCACACCGCCTTGCGATTACGCCCATCGAGGCGCACCCTCCCGGCGGAAACGGGAGACCGGTCGATGATGATCCTGGTGACGATGGCCGTCGCGGCCCTGCTGCCGGGCGAGCCGCCCCAGCAACGCCGACCCACGCCGCCCGCGCCGACCGTGTCGGAGTCTCCGACGCCGCCGCCGCTTCAGACCGCGCCGGTCCGGACCGCCCCGCCCTCGACGCCGACCCCGCCCGAGCCCGCCCAGGTGACCATCCCCCTGTGCCCCGCCCCGACCGGCGGCGTCCCCATGAGCACGGGCAACTCCGCGGGCACCCTGTCCGGCCCGGTCTCGACCACCGCCACCAGCACCAGCTGCAGCACCAGCCCAGCCCTCAGCGCCCCCCTGACCCCGCACTAGGCGTGCCTTCTTTCGTCATTCCGGGCGTACCCCGGCGAAAGCCGGGGGGAGACCCGGAACAGGGCGGCGCGCGGGAGCGCGAAGCTGTCACGCACACCGCTCGCGGACGCCTTTCGCCTGCGCTGCGCTTCGGCGCCGCCTTGTTCCGGGTCTGCGAGGCTTCGCCTCTCCGCCCGGAATGACGAAAGAGGGGGCTCATCTCGACGAAACGCGATGAGAACATATTGCGAACATTGTTCGCCCGTGCCACCGTTCCGGCATGGGGACGCACCGCACGTTTATCGCCACCTACATCATGGCCAGCGGGCGCAACCGCGCGACCTATGTCGGCATGACAGCCAACCTCTATTCGCGGGTGTGGCAGCACAAGACCGGCGTCTTCGAGGGCCATTCCAAACGTAAGGGCTGCACGCAGCTGGTCTGGTTCGAGCAGCATCAGTGGGTCGTCGACGCCCTGGCACGAGAGAAGCGCATCAAGGGCTGGATGCGGGACTGGAAGCTCAAGCTGATCGAGGATACGAACCCCGGATGGCTCGATCTCGCCGCGGACTGGTATCCGGTGAACGACCCGAACTGGACCCCGCCCCCGGAAGAGGACTGATCGTTCGTCATTCCGGGCGCAGCGAAGCGGAGACCCGGAACAGGGCGGCGCCGGAGCGCAGCGGAGGCGAAATGCGTCCGCCAGCGGCGTGCGTGGCAGTTTCGCGCTCCCGCGCGCCGCCTTGTTCCGGGTCTCTGGTCGCAGCGCTCCCGTCGCCCGGAATGACGAAAGTCAGGAGGCGCGAGCGTCGAAAGGGGAAGCAACGCCGCACCTCTGGCGCTCCCGCCCGCCGCCAACCATCTCCTCCCCCATGCCCCGCGCCTCCGCCCTCTCCCGCGTGACGGACCGGCCGCGCTCTGGCGACGGCGGGTGGCCCGGCTATCTGCTGGGGGCGCTCTTTGCCGGCGTAGCGGGGTGGCAGATGTCCAGTGGCGGGCCCATCCCCTGGGCCCTGTCGATCCCGGCGCTGAACGAGGGCCGCTACGAGACGATCCTGACCCATATGGTCAGCCACGCAGGCCTTGGGCACCTGATGATGAACACCCTGGCGCTGCTGACCTTCAGCCCCGTCGTGGTGCGGGCGATGAAGCGCGGCCGGGGCGGCGCGCCGATGATCGTGCGCTATCTGTTGTTCTTCGTGCTGGGCGGCCTGGCCTCGGCCGGGCTGTTCATGGCGCTGAACCTGGACCAGACCCTGCCCATGCTGGGGGCGTCCGGGGCCATCTGCGCGTTGTGGGGTCTTCTGGCCCGCATCGACCCGCAGAACGGACCGGACAAGGCCCTGTGGTCGCCCCATGCGCTGCGGGTCACGCGCGATTTCGCGATCTCCAACGCCATCCTGGTGTTGCTGATCAACGGTCTGGCCGCCGCCACCGGCGCGCCTGGCGGCATCGCCTGGGAGGGGCATCTGGGCGGCTATCTGTTCGGGATCCTGTTCGGAACCCTGTTCCTGCCGCGACGCCCGCCGCCGCCGCCCATGGGGCCGTGGGGACCGCGCGTCTGAACGCTACGTCCGATTCTGACGCAGGGCTCGGTTAGAGTGGCCTCCGATGGGTCCGCAGCCTTCTCCCGGCGCGACCGCATGGACGGGATGCACTGCATGGACTCCGTGGACTCCTTGGACTCCCTGCACGGTCTGCACCCCGATCTTGGGGACCGCCCCGGTTCTACAGCAGGACGGCGAAGATCAGGCTGACGACGGCGATGTCGAAGACGCGGGCGGCGGCCGAGAGGGCGGAGGAGGCGAACATGGGCAAAGGCTCGACGGCGAGGGGACGATTAACCCCGTCCCTGCAAGCCCCGGGCCAGTTTTCCCGGGGGTCAGACCTCGGTCTTCTTGACCACGCCCGCCGGGGGGCGACGGTCCTTGTCGCCCGAGTATTCGGCCCCGAGGTAGGTCGAGCGCGCCTTGTCCAGCACAGGTGGCCCGCCCCTCAGGCCGCGCTTCTGGCCGGACTGGCCGATCAGCTGGGCCGCGAAGGCCGCGGCCGGGTCCAGCGGAGGTCCGTCCTCGGCAGGGTTTGCCGGTTCGACGGTTTCCTGCACGCGCACGGGCAGGGTCGTGCCGGACGCGGCCGCCTTGGCCGCCTCGCGCCGGTCGGCGGCCCTGCGCCGTTCGGCGTCGCGGCGGTCGCCGGTCATGGCCTTACGCCCCTCGCGTGGAGGCCAGGCGATCGATCTGGGCGCGCATCTCGTCCATCTGGCGGCGCATCTCGTCCAGCGCCGGGTCCGCGGCGGGCGCGGGCGCGGCATGGGTCGTGGCCGGGGGCTCGGACGGCGCGCTGCGGCCGAGCGCAAAGGCCGGGAACATCTTCATGGCCTGTTCGAACATCGCCATGTTCTGCTTGGCGGCGGCCTCCATGATGCCGGCCCCCATCATGCCACCTGGCATCACGCCCACGGCCTTGGTCATCTGCTCGCGGAAGGTCTCCTGCTGGCGCGAGAAGTTCTCCAGCGACATCTGCAGATAGCTGGGCAGGACCCCCTCCATCTGGCCGCCGTAGAAGCCGATCAGCTGGCGCAGGAACTGGACGGGAAGCAGCGCCTGGCCCCGGCTTTCTTCCTCGAAGATGATCTGGGTCAGGATCTGGCGCGTCAGATCCTCGTTGGTCTTGGCGTCAAAGACGACGAAGTCGACACCTTCGCGGACCATGCGGGCCAGGTCCTCGAGCGTGACGTAGGCGGAGCTGGCGGTGTTGTAGAGGCGACGGTTGGCGTATTTCTTGATGACGACGGCTTCGCCATCCCTGGCTTTGCCGTTCGGCTGGGTGCTGTCGGCCACGGTTCCATCCCTGCAGTGGAGGCGCCCTTATCCCGCAGCGCAGCGTCGGGCGAAAGGGGTCATGACGGTTTCGTGTCGGAGCCGCCTTGGGGCCCCTCTGGATCAGGCCAGATTGGGTGCAAGCACCACGCCGACGAGCACGGCGGCCCAGTGCACGCCCGCGCCCGCCACGACGAAGCCATGCCAGATGGCCCGGCGGTACTTCAGCTTGGGCGAGATGAAGAACAGGACCCCCGCCGTATAGATCAGCCCTCCGAGCACCAGCAGGCCCAGCGCGATCGGATGGACCGTGTCGATCAGGGGCTTGAGCGCGATCACCGCGATCCAGCCGAACACGACATAGACCCCGCTCCAGAAGGCATCCGACAGCCGCGGCAGGATCAGCTTGGCCCCCACGCCCGCGAAGGCGATCAGCCAGACCACGAGCGTGAAGCCGATGGACCACCAGCCCTCGAACCTCTGGGTCGTGAAGGGGGTGTAGCTGCCGGCGATCATCAGGAAGATGGCCGCCTCGTCCAGGCGCCGCAGCACGGGCCGCGCCGCGCCGGGCCGGGTCAGGTTGTAGACGGTCGAAGCCGTCAGCATGGCCACCAGGCACAGGGCATAGATGGCGGTCGCCATCACCACGCCCACGCCACCGTTCAGGGCCGACAGCACGGCCAGGACGATGCCGCCCACGGCCGCCAGCGTCAGGCCGACGGTGTGCACCACCAGATCGGCGATATGTTCGGCCGGCGACTGGTAATGCTCCTCCAGATCGATCTGATCGGGGGTGCAAAGGCGGCGGACGTGGCTTCTGAGCGCTTCCAGCATGGTCGCATCAACCTGGCAGTTCTGCCTCTCGTTCCCTGCATATTGGGCGAAGACGATGACTTTCACCTGAACGACATCGCCGAGGGTGACGAAAGACAGCGGATGCGGCAGAAACGCCACGCAAACTTGCCGACCGCCTAACGGCCTCCTCGCCCGGCAAGCTCCGATCAAGGATTTCCCATGACCGACGTCGTCATCGTCTCCGCCGCCCGCACGCCGGTCGGTTCCTTCCTCGGGGCCCTGTCGTCCCTGCCGGCGTCGAAGCTGGGCAGCATCGCGATCGCGGCGGCGCTGGAGCGGGCGGGCGTCGCGCCTGGCGACGTCGACGAGGTCATCCTGGGCCACGTGCTGCAGGCCGCGACCGGCCAGGGTCCGGCGCGACAGGCCGCCATGGGCGCGGGCATCCCCAAGGAAACCCCGGCCTGGAGCCTGAACCAGATCTGCGGCTCGGGCCTGCGGGCCGTCGCCATCGGCTACCAGCAGATCGCGCTGGGCGACGCCCGGATCATCGTCGCGGGCGGTCAGGAGAGCATGAGCCTGGCCCCCCACGCCCAGCACCTGCGCTCGGGCCAGAAGATGGGCGACCTCCAGCTGATCGACACCATGATCCGCGACGGTCTCTGGGACGCCTTCAACGGCTATCACATGGGCCAGACCGCCGAGAACATCGCCGAGAAATGGCAGATCACCCGCGCCGATCAGGACGCCTTCGCCCTCGCCAGCCAGCACAAGGCCGAGGCCGCGCAGGTGGCCGGCAAGTTCGACGCCGAGATCGCGCCGGTCACCATCGCCGGCAAGAAGGGCGACACCGTCGTCGACAAGGACGAATACATTCGCCACGGCGCGACGCTCGACTCAATGGAGAAGCTGAAGCCCGCCTTCGCCAAGGACGGTACCGTCACGGCCGCCAATGCCTCGGGCCTGAACGACGGCGCCGCCGCCCTGATCCTGATGACGGCCGACGACGCCAGGGCGCGTGGCCTGGAGCCGCTCGCCCGCATCGCGTCGTGGGCCACGGCGGGCGTTGATCCGGCCGTGATGGGCACCGGCCCGATCCCGGCGTCGCGGAAAGCCCTTCAGAAGGCGGGCTGGAGCGCCGCCGTTCTCGACCGCGTCGAGTCCAACGAGGCCTTCGCCGCCCAGAGCCTGTGCGTGCTCAAGGAGCTGGAGCTCGACCCGGCCAAGGTCAACGTCAACGGCGGGGCCATCGCCATCGGCCACCCGATCGGCGCGTCCGGGGCCCGAATCCTGACCACCCTGCTGCACGAACTGAAGCGCGAGGGCCTGTCGAAAGGCCTGGCCACCCTCTGCATCGGCGGCGGCATGGGCGTGGCCCTGTGCGTCGAGCGGGCCTGAGGCCCTAGAGCGCGGCCTTCAGCTCGCGCAGGAAGGTCTGCCGCTCGTCGGACCGCGCCCGACTGGTCGCTTCCGGCCATGCCGACAGGAAGACGACCACGAGATTCCGGGCCGGATCGACGTGGATCATCTGGCCGAAGATGCCTGACGCCTCGAACTGCGTGCCATCGGCCCGCGTCCACCACTGGGCCCCATAGCCCCGGTCGCTGTCCGGAAAATCCACCATCTGGGCCGTGGCTCGCTCGAACCAGCGGTGATCGGCGATCTGGCCGCCTGGGACCGTGCCCCGCTCCAGCGCCATCAGCCCGACCCGACCCCAGTCCCTCAGCGTCGCCGAGACGCAGCAGCCGCCCGCTTCCTTGCCCTGGGCGTCCAGCATCCAGAAGGCAGGGGCCTCCATGCCCGCCGGATCCCAGACCTTTTCCTTCAGATATTCCGCCAGCGGCCGCCCCGTGGCGCGCGCCACCAGCACCCCGATCAGATTGGTCTCACCGGTGTTGTAGTGCCAACGCTCGCCCGGCGGATGTTCGCGTGCAAGGCCCCGAAGATAGGCCACGGTTGCGTCCATGTCGGCCGGCGGCGGCGTCAGATAGAACCGCGCCACATCGGACCGGGCGTCGGTGTAGTCCTCGCTCCATCGCGCGCCCGAGGTCATGGTCAGCACATGGGCGATCTGGACCCCGTCATAGGCCCCGCCCGCCAGCTCGGGGATGTAGTCGATGACCAGATCATAGGGACTGCGGATCGCGCCGTCCTCCAGCGCCGCCCCGACCAGCGTCGAGGTCAGGGACTTGGTCATGGAAAAGCTGTCCCAGTGGTCCTGCGGCGTCAGCCCCAGCCCGTAACGCTCCATCCGAACCTGGCCGTCCTGGATGACCAGCAGGCCCGATACGCGCTGGCTTTCCATGAAGGCGGTTGGGTCAAAATCCAGAGCCGCTCCTTCCGGCAGAGCACGCGGCGTCGGCGACGGCTCGATCCGGGCATGGGGGATCAACTCTGGCATGCGCCGCAGGTCCTGCTCGCGGCGCTCGGCGGGCCAGAACAGCACCTGCAGATCGGCCGGCAGGGGCGACGCCGTCTGGGCGGCAGTGGGTCCGGACAGGCCAAGCGCGATGAGAGACGCGAGGAAACAGCGACGGATCATGATGGACACCTCCAGGGCGTGAGGTTCTGCCCGGCCAGAGCCCAATGTCAAGCGACCTTTACGCCTCAGGTTGGCCAGGTCGACGGGTCGGCCTCCAGGACCTCGCCCGCCAGATATAGCGATCCGCAGATCACGATCCGCCCGGCGCCGAGGCGCAGCGCCCGGTCCAGCGCTTCGGTCACCGACGGCGCGCTCTGGGCCCCCAGGCCATGGCCGCGCGCCACGGCCGCCAGGGCCTCGGGATCGGCGGCCTTCCCCTCGAACGTCACCGTGAAGACGTGAGGGCCTGCGTCCTTAAGGGCCTCGAAGAAACCCCCGTGGTCCTTCTTCTCCATCATGCCGACAATCAGGGCGAGCGGACGCGGCGCGATGCGCTGGCGCTCCTGCAGCAACTCCGCCAGAGCTCGGGCGGCATGCGGATTGTGACCGCCGTCCAGCCACAGCTCCGCCCCGGCGGCGGTGGCCGCGCGTCCATATGGACCTTGCGTCAGCCGCTGCATGCGCGCGGGCCAGACCGCGCGACGCAGCCCTTCCGAGATCGCTCGATCCGGGAGATCGAGCTCGACCGCCACGGCCGCCGCCAGCCCGGCATTGTCGATCTGGTGCGGACCCAGAAGCGCCGGGCCCGGCAGGTCCAGAAGACGGTCGGTGGTCTGCAGGACCATTCCGTCCCGTTCGCCCCAGGCGTCGAAATCGATCCCCATGACGCTCAGCGGCGTCCCGATCGCCCGGGCGCGTGCCGCGATGGCGACCTCGGCCTCTTCGGACTGACGTCCGATGACGGCGCGGACCCCCGGCTTCAGGATCCCGGCCTTTTCCGCCGCGATGGCGGTTATGGTCGAGCCCAGAAACTCGGCATGGTCGACATCCACTGGCGTGATGACGGAGAGCAGGGGCCGGTCAATCACATTGGTCGCGTCCAGCCGCCCGCCCATGCCCACCTCGATCAGGGCGATATCAGCGGGCTCCTCGGCCATCAGCAGAAAGCCCGCTGCGGTCGCACGCTCGAACACAGTGGCATCGATGTCAGGCAGGGCCTCGACGCGATCGATGGCGGCCGTCAGACGATCGGTCTCGACCAGACGACCCGCCAGCCGGATGCGCTCGTTGAACCGGACCAGATGCGGCGAGGTATAGACATGGGTCCGCAGACCCGCCGCTTCGGTCATCGCCCTCAGATTGGCGATGGTCGAGCCCTTGCCGTTGGTTCCGGCGACGTGAACCACAGGGGGAAGACGGGTCTGCGGATCCCCCAGCGCTGAACACAGCGCATGCATCCGCTCAAGTGACAGATCGATCCGGTCAGGAATGCGCGCCCACAGCCGGGCCGAGATGGGGTCCACCGAAGTCGCCCTATGCGGCCTTGCGCCGTCCGCCCATCAGCATCGACAGGATGCGGCCCAGCGTCTCGGGCAGGTCAGCGCGGGCGACGACGCGATCGACCATGCCCTTTTCCTGCAGGTACTCGGACCGCTGGAAGCCCGGCGGCAGCTTTTCGCGGATGGTCGTCTCGATCACGCGCGGGCCGGCAAAGCCGATCAGCGCTCCGGGCTCAGCCAGATGCACGTCGCCCAGCATGGCGTAGGACGCCGTCACCCCTCCGGTCGTCGGATCGGTCAGCACCACGACATAGGGCAGCGCCGCGTCCTTGAGCTCCTGAACCGCCAGCGTCGTGCGCGCCATCTGCATCAGGCTGAGCGCGCCTTCCTGCATCCGGGCACCGCCAGCGGCCGTGAAACACACCAGGGGCACACCGCGCTCCAGCGCCGCCCGGGCCGCCGCGATGAAGGCCTCTCCGGCCGCCATCCCCAGTGATCCGCCCATGAAGGTGAAGTCCTGGACCACGACCACGCAGGACGCGCCACCGACCTCTCCGTAGCCGATGGCCATGGCGTCCTTCTGGCCCGTGGCCTTGCGGGCCGCCGCCAGTCGCTCGCGATACGGCTTGCCGTCCGAGAACTTCAGCGGGTCCTCAGGCACGTCCGGCGTCTCGATCGGCTCGAAGGCCCCACCATCGAAGGTGTAGCCCAGACGCTGGCGTGCATTGATCCGCATGTGACGGCCCGACGGCGTCACCCAGAGGGCAGCCTCCAGGTCCGGGCGATACAGCATGTCGCCCGAATCCGGGTCCTTGACCCAGAGGTTATCCGGCGTGTCCCGTCGGCTGACGATCTTGCGGACACCGGGCGCGAAGCGGCTAAGCCAGCCGCCACGCTTTTCCTGCGGGGGTTTGGGAGGGGTCTTTTCGGCCATTCGCAGGCTCCTAGACGGTTTCCGCGACCCGCGCACCCCGCACGGCCTGGGCCAGGGCGCGGACCTTGGTCAACACGCGGGTCGCGGCGGGTTCGCCCGCCTCCAGCGCCGCCGCCACCTCATCGACCAGAACCGAGCCGGCGACCACCGCATCCGACACCCGCGCGATCTCGGCCGCCCGCTCCGGCGTCTTGACGCCAAAGCCTACAGCGACCGGCAGGCCCGAGGCTCGCCGAACACGTTCGACCGCCGGCGCAACCGAGGCCGACTGGGCCTCCTTGACGCCCGTCACACCCGCGACCGACACATAGTAGACGAAGCCTGAAGTCCGCTTCGCCACCACTTCCAGTCGGGCATCGTCCGATGTCGGCGTGGCCAACCGGATCAGCGAGACCTGCTCGGCGTCCAGTGCGTCGGTCAGCGGATCGGCCTCTTCCGGCGGGCAGTCGACCACGATTACCCCATCGACACCGGCCGCGACCGCATCGCGCGCGAAGGCGGCATAGCCATAGGACTCGATCGGATTGAGATAGCCCATCAGGATCAGGGGCGTCTGCGCGTCTCCGTCCCGAAAGGCTCGGGCCAAGTCCAGCGTGCCCTTCAGCGTCAGCCCGGCTTTCAGCCCTCGCAGGGCCGCGCGCTGGATCGGCGGCCCCTCGGCCATGGGATCGGAAAAGGGAAAGCCCAGTTCGATGATGTCGGCCCCGGCCGCCGGCAGGCCGCGCAGGATATCCAGCGCCTCGTCGCGCGAAGGGTCACCGGCCATCACATAGGCGACGAAGCCAGCGCGACCCTCGGCCTTCAGGGCGGCGAAGCGGGCGTCGATACGGGCAGTGGTCATTGGGGGGACGCAGGCGTCGAGGGCTGGGCGGCGCAGACGTCACCGGGGATCGCCGCCATGGCCAGATAGGCCGGAGCGGCAGGCGCGGCGACGTTGCCGTCGGCGAAGGCCAGAATCTGGAAGCCGTCGCAGCCGCCTTCGGCACGACGACGGACATAGACCACGCGGTTGTCGCCGCCGCCGGCCGCCAGCCAGCCTTGTCGCTCGAAATCCGCCGTCCATGCGTCGATGACGCCGCTGATCGCGGCCTGGGTCGTCACCACGCAGGTCGCCATCGTCGCCAGTTCGGACCGTCCGCCGCAGGTCGGATCGGCCGTCACGCCCGCAACGGCCGGCACGGACACATCCAGCGGGGCCGCCGGGGTCTGGGCCAGAACGGCCGCCATCAGGATCGAAACGCTCATGCTCACAGCTCCACGCCGAGATGCTTCGCCACCGCGAAGATGTCCTTGTCGCCCCGCCCGCACATGTTCAGCACCACGTCGCCGTCCTTGCCGATTTCGTGGGCGATCTCGCCGACGCGGGCCAGTGCATGGCTGGGCTCCAGCGCCGGGATGATGCCTTCCAGCTTCGAGCACAGCTGGAAATGCTCCAGCGCCTCCACGTCGGTCGCCGCACGATACTCGGCCCGGCCGATGTCCTTCAGCCAGGCGTGTTCCGGCCCGATACCCGGATAGTCGAGCCCGGCCGAAATCGAATGGCCCTCCAGGATCTGGCCGTCCTCGTCCTGCAGCAGATAGGTCCGGTTGCCGTGCAGAACGCCCGGACGGCCGCCTTGCAGGCTCGCCGCATGGTCCGGTCCGTCCAGCCCGCGCCCGGCCGCCTCGACCCCGATCAGACGCACGCCCGCGTCCTCGATGAAGGGATGGAACAGGCCGATCGCATTGGATCCCCCGCCGATGGCTGCGACGACGGCGTCGGGCAGCTTGCCGCGCCGGGCCTGCATCTGGACCTTCGTCTCGCGCCCGATCACGGACTGGAAGTCGCGCACCATAGCCGGATAGGGATGCGGCCCCGCCGCCGTGCCGATCAGATAATAGGTGTCTGCGACATTGGTGACCCAGTCACGCAGCGCCTCGTTCATCGCGTCCTTCAGCGTGCCGCGCCCGCTCGTCACCGGCACGACCTCGGCCCCCAGCAGCTTCATGCGGAAGACGTTCGGCGACTGCCGCTCGACATCCGCTGCGCCCATGTAGACCACGCATTGCAGGCCGAAGCGGGCGCACACCGTCGCCGTCGCCACGCCGTGCTGACCCGCGCCGGTCTCGGCGATAATGCGCTTCTTGCCCATCCGCATGGCCAGCAGGATCTGGCCCATGCAGTTGTTGATCTTGTGCGCGCCCGTATGGTTCAGCTCATCGCGCTTGAACCAGATCTTGGCCCCGCCGTGGTGCGCCGTCAGCCGCTCGGCGAAATACAGCGGGCTGGGCCGGCCCACATAGTGGGTCAGGAAGTCGTCCAGTTCGGCCTGGAAGCTCGGGTCCGCCTTGGTCGCCTCATAGGCCTGGTTCAGCTCCAGCACGAGCGGCATCAGGGTCTCGGCCACGAAGCGCCCACCATAGGGGCCGAACCGCCCTTCGGCGTCGGGCATGGCGTACTGATTGGGAATGATGGCGTTCACGGAGCGATCAGCCTTGCGGTCGGCGGAGGCCGAAATACGGCCGGGGAGGAGGGTCAGGTCACAGCCGTCAGGAAGGCCGCGATCCGGGCCGGGTCCTTAACACCGGGGCTGCTTTCCACGCCAGAGGACACATCCAGCAGGGGCGCGCCGCTGATCGCCGCAGCCTCGCGCGCATTATCGGGCGTCAGTCCGCCCGCCAGGAACCAGGCATGCCGGAAGGTTCGCCCCTGCATCATCGCCCAATCGAAGGAGGCACCCACCCCGCCAGGCAGGGCCGAACCCTCGGGCGGGCGGGCGTCAAACATCAGGTGATCGGCATGATCCTCCCACACTGCGGCGGCATTCAGGTCGTCGGCTTTCGAGACCGGCAACACCTTGATGATCCCCGCCCCGGTCAGCGCCCGCACCTTGTGCGCACGCGCCACGGTCTCGCGCCCATGCAGTTGCACGAAATCGGGCCTCAGATGGGCGCCGATACGGCTCAGCAGATCGTCGTCTGCGCCGACGGTGACCGCCACGATCCCGGCCCGCCCCCGTGCCCGCTCGAACAGGGGCCGGGCGTCCTCCGGCGAGATGTTCCTTGGACTCCGGGCAAAGAACACCGCCCCCACGAAGGCCGCCCCGTGGTCGAGGGCGACATCCAGGGTGTCGGCCGTGGTCAGGCCGCAGATCTTGACGCGGGTCATGGGTTGCAGGTGCAGCGGCTGCCTCGACGGGTCAATCCCGGTCGGCATCACGCAAAGATCGCCGTGACCTCGGCTTCGGTCGCCCGCCGCCACTGTCCCGGCGCGAGATCTTCCGGCAGGGCCAGCGCACCGAGCCGCTCTCTGTGCAGGGCCTCGACGTGGTTTCCCACGGCCGCGAACATCCGCCGCACCTGGTGATAGCGTCCCTCCGTCACTGTGAGCCGGGCCTCGGACGGGCCGAGCGGTTCGAGCACGGCGGGGGCCAGAGGCTTGTCGTCACCCTCCAGAACCAGCGTCCCCGAAGCGAACAGCATCTCCTCGGTCCCGACCAGCGGCCGGGCCAGCGTCGCGCGATAGACCTTGGCCACATGGCGCTTGGGTGAAATCACCCGATGCAGCAGGTCGCCGTCGTCGGTCAGCAGCAACAGGCCGCTCGTCTGCTTGTCCAGACGTCCAATGGTCGAGATGGCGGGATCCCTACGCCGCCATCGGTCCGGCAGGACGTCATAGACCAGCGCCCCGTCCTCCTTGTGCGAACAGGTCATGCCGAGCGGCTTGTTCAGGATAAGGACCAGACCGGGCGGCGGATCGACCGGGCGTCCGTCGATCACCATCCGATCGGGCAGGTCCGGCGTCAACGCGATCCGGTGCGACACATCGGTCAGGTCGACGCCGTTCAGCACAATGCCGCCCACCTTGCCCAGCCGGGCGATCTCGGCCCGCGAGCCATAGCCCATGGACGACAGCAGCTTGTCGACCCGGGCGGTCGCAGCCTTCTTCATTTCGCTACCGCCCCTTGGGCTGCTTGAGCGAGGTTCACTTCACCGCCTCGAACAGCTTGTAGCCGCCCTGGTCGGCGACCGGCCTCACCCGCTTGAAAGCGGCGTTCAGCTCGGCCTCATAGGGAAGGTGTCGGTTGGCCACGAGCCACAGCACCCCGCCCTTTTTCAGCATCCCTGCGGCCTTTCGGATGAAGGCTTGGCCCAGCCGACGGTCCTCCGCACCCCCGTCATGGAAGGGCGGGTTGGAGACGATGAAGTCCAGATCGCCGCCGTCAGGCAGAGTGCGCGCATCGGCCCACTCAAAGGTCGCCCGCCCGTCCCCGACATTACGCCTGGCCGCCTCAACGGCACGTCGGTCCAGATCGACCAGTCTGAGCGTCGTCACGCTCGTCGAGCCGAGGACCACTTTCGCCAAGGCGCCGTACCCGCACCCGAGGTCCGCGCCGGCCCCCTTCATCCCGGGCACATGGGCCGCCAGCAGGGCCGAGCCCGGATCGATCCGGTCCCAGGCGAAGACGCCGGGCTGCGACCACGCCTCAAGACCCGCGACCCTCTGCAACCCACCCGCCGCGATCGCCGCCTCCATGCCGTCGATCTTTTCTGGCCGCGCGGCGATGCAGCGCCGATGATGCGCCTTGGCCGCCTCGGTGAAGGTCAGTCCGAAACCCTCCAGCTCCTTTTTCAGCCGGGATCCGCCCCGGTCCTTGGGGGCCAGCACATCCAGCCGTCCGCCGACCTTCAGCCCTCGCAGCGCCTGCGCCACGACATAACGACGCTCCAGCACGCCGGGCGGCGCATAGATCATCGCCGCATCGACCGACCGGTCGTCGAGACTTTCAATCGCGGTCGAACCGGGGATCAGCGGCGAGGTCTGGACGGCGTCGCCGGGCGGATCGAACACCAAGGGCGGGCGGCCATAGAGCAGGGTCGTCATCGGCGGGTCATAGCGGGTCAGCGGATCGAGTGAAACGCCCGACCTCGACAGCGATGCTAAACTTTGTCATTTTCTTTTGCATCGAACAGGAGCTCCCGATGGCGACGATGAACATCTCCCTGCCGGATCCGATGAAGTCCTGGGTCGAATCGCAGACGGACGGCGTCCGGTACGCCAACTCCAGCGACTACATCCGCGACCTGATCCGGCGCGATCAGGAACGGTCGGCCAAGATCGCCCATTGGCAGGGTCTGATCGACGAGGCCCGAGCCAGCGGCGTCAGCGATTTGACGATGGAGGACATCCGGCAGAAGGCACTGGACAACATCGCCCAACGCAAGAAATCCGCCTGATGCCTTATCGGCTTGCCACGCAGGCTGCCGAGGACATTCTGGCCATCTACCTTCAGGGCTACGATTTGTTCGGACAGCGTCAGGCCGACGCTTACCAGGATGACCTTGAGCGGGCCTTCCGGCGCCTTGCCGAGTTTCCCAGCATGGGCCGTTTGCGCGAGCATCTGACGTCCGAAATCCGCACGCTGCCAGCGGGATCACACGTTATCATCTACGAGACGCGACCGCCGGACGTCATCATCCTGCGTGTCCGTAATGGACGCGAGGACTGGCTCGCAGACCCTATGGGATACGAGCAATGACCCACCCCATTCGTGTCGGCGTCGGCGGCTGGACCTATGAGCCGTGGCGGGGCGTCTTCTATCCGGAAAAACTGAGCCAGAAGAAGGAGCTGGAGTTCGCCAGCCGCGCCCTGACCTCCATCGAGATCAACGGCACCTACTATTCGACCTTCAAGCTCGACAGCTGGATGAAGTGGAGGGACGAGACGCCCCACAGCTTCGTCTTCTCGGTCAAGGCCAGCCGCTACTGCACCAACCGAAAGGTGCTCGCCGACATGGGCGAGTCGATGGACCGGTTCCTGGGCCAGGGCCTGACGGCGCTGGGCGACAAGCTCGGCCCCATCAACTGGCAGTTCATGGGCACCAAGAAGTTCGACGCCACGGATTTCGAGGGCTTTCTGAAGCTTTTGCCTGCGGAACGCGACGGCGTGCGCCTGCGCCACGCGCTGGAAGTCCGCAACCCGACCTTCGACACCCCCGCCTTCTTCGACCTCGCGGCGAAGTATGGGGCCGCCATCGTCTATGCCGAGGACGACGAGGCCCCGGAATGGCCTCGGATCGACCAGCCGACGGCCGATTTCACCTACGCCCGGCTGATGTCCAGCCGCGAGGAGGAACCCACAGGCATGACCTCGACCGAACTCGACGCCGTCGCCGCCCGGGCGCGGGACTGGGCGAAACGTAGTGAGGTCTTCGCCTACTTCATCGCCGGCGCGAAGGTCCGGAACCCCGCCGCCGCCCGGGCGCTGATCGAAAAGCTGCACTAATCCGGTTGCGGCCCAACGGCCGCCGCCACATTTAGCGCCCATCCCCCAGCCGAGAGCCCGCCTCATGCCGATCGCCACACGCGCCTTCGCCGCCGTCGCCGCCGACAAGCCTCTGGAGCCCTACAGCTTCGACCGGCGTGACCCCGGCCCGGACGACGTGGCCATCGACATCAAGTTCTGCGGCGTCTGCCACTCCGACTTGCACGTCGCGGCCAACGATCTGGGCAACACCCGCTATCCGATTGTTCCGGGTCATGAGGTCGCCGGCGTCGTTTCGGCGGTCGGGTCCAACGTCAGCCGTTTCAAGGTCGGCGACCGTGTCGGCGTCGGCTGCATGGTCGACAGCTGCCGCGTCTGCGAGCCCTGCAAGAGCGGCGAGGAGCAGTACTGCGTCCCCGGCATGACCCAGACCTACGGCTCGGCCGATCCCAAGGGCGCTCCCGTCAATCAGAAGATCACCCAGGGCGGCTATTCCGACCACATCACGGTTGATCAGAACTATGTCCTGTCGATCCCCGACGCCATTCCGCTGGACGCCGCCGCGCCCCTGCTGTGCGCCGGGATCACCACCTATTCGCCGCTGAAGGAATGGAAAATCGGGCCCGGCTCGAAGGTCGCGGTCATCGGTCTGGGCGGGCTGGGGCATATGGCGGTCAAGCAGGCCGCAGCCATGGGCGCCGAGGTCACGGTGCTGTCGACCTCGGACCGCAAGAAGGCCGACGCCGAGCGGATGGGGGCCAGGCACTTCCTCATCAACACCGACAAGGCGGCGATGCAGGCCGCGGCCGAGAAGTTCGACCTGATCATCAACACCGTCTCGGCGACCCATGAGATTGCCAGCCACATCCAGCTCCTGGCCCGTGACGGCACCATGGTCATGCTGGGCCTGACCACCGAGGCCCTGCCGGTCTACGCCTTGCCGCTGCTGTGGCGTCGTCGTCGCATCGCCGGGTCGCTTATCGGCGGCATCCGCGAGACGCAGCAGATGCTCGACTTCTGCGCCGAGCACGGCATCGCCTCGGACATCGAGGTCATCGCCCCGTCGGAGATCAACTCGGCCTATGAGCGCATGGGCCGCTCCGACGTCCGCTACCGGTTCGTTCTGGACATGGCGCGGCTGTAGGCCGGGGCCAGGGGCTAGTGAAGGCGTGGCGCCTGCGGACCGGAAGGCGATCCCAACAGCAGCCACCAGCCACTATTCACTAGCCACTCCCTCCCGGCCCCCTTAACCTTGTCTTGAACAGGCCCCGCGTCAGACGGGGCTATCAGGGATAGGGAAACGACACATGACGCGCGTGGCATTCGTCACCGGGGGCACCCGGGGCATAGGCAAGGCGATCGTTCAGCGGCTCAAGGAAGACGGCATGGCCGTCGCCGCCGGCTACTCGGGCAACGCCGAGGCGGCCGAGGCCACGGCTCGCGAGCTGGGTGTCATGGTGGTCAAGGGCAATGTCGGCTCGTTCGAGGACTGCCAGCGCGCCGTGGCCGAGGTCGAGGCGGCGCTGGGCCCCATCGACACCCTGATCAACAACGCCGGCATCACCCGCGACGGCTTCTTCCACAAGATGAGCCACGACCAATGGTCCGACGTTATTCGCGTCAACATGGACAGCGTGTTCAACATGACACGCCAAGTGATCAACGGCATGCGCGACCGAGGCTTCGGCCGGATCGTCAACATCTCCTCGATCAACGGGCAGAAGGGCCAGATCGGCCAGGCCAACTATTCGGCCGCCAAGGCCGGCATGATCGGCTTCACCAAGGCGCTCGCCCTTGAAAACGCTCGCAAAGGTGTGACGGTGAACTGCATCGCGCCGGGCTATATCGACACCGAGATGGTCGGCGCCATGGACCAGAAGGTGCTGGATTCCATCATCGCCCAGATCCCCGTCGGCCGCCTCGGCAAGGGCGAGGAAATCGCCGACATGGTGTCCTGGCTGGCCGGTGAGCGTGCTGGATATGTCACAGGCTGCACCCTGTCGCTGAACGGCGGTCAGTATCTGGTCGGCTAGAGCCCGGCCTGCCCAAAATCCGCCCTGCCTCCGGATCATCGCTTCCGGCCATGATTTCAGGGCTGAAGGTCGAGAGGGCGATGACGCCGCTCACGACGGCGATGGCGTTCGCCGTCGCCGCCTTCGCGGCCGCAACGGTGATCGCCGTCCCTGCGGCCTCCGAGGCCCAGGTGCGCAGCAACGCACAGGCCGAACAGAGCCGCGCCATCGCCGTCCGGTCCTCGCGCCCGGGACACCCTTTGTCAGGCCGCTATGTCTCCGAAAGCGGCGAGGCCTTCATCTTCGACGGCACGGGCGCGCGACCGCTCTTCCGGTTCGAGCGGCGCAACGAGACCTGGGTGCTGCGCACCACGCCTGCGCCGCGCGGCGATGTCATCTACCGCAATGACGCCGGCTCCCAGATCCTGCGCCTGACGCCGTCGGGCGGCCTGACGCTCTATACGACCCGGGCCCCGAACGGATCGCCCGCCACCCTGAGCGGTGGGGCCGCCCCGTTAAACCTGCCGCCCATCACCCCGACCCAGCTGATCACCTATTCCATCCAGCAGAGCGGCCGCATGAGCGCCGCGCTGGGCCATCTGGTAGTGGTCGATGTCGAACTGGAGCGTCCCGGCCTCGAACCGGTGGTGGCCGAGACCATTACGGTCGTCACCGAGGCGATCCTGAGAATGTCGCGGTCGGCCACAGTCCGGGACCGGGTCGGCGATCTGCGACGTATCCGGATCCAGGAGGCGGACCGGGGCTCGGTCCGCTTTTCCGACGGCACGCTGCTGATCACGATCGCTGGCGACCAGGGGCTTCAGGGCCGCCCGTCCTCGGCCCTGATCATCCGTGCTGTCGCCCACGGCGACTGATCAGCCCGCGCGCAGCCCTGTGATCGTGCGGTTGGGCGCGATATCCTCGGCCGAGGTGATCAGGTGGACCACCGCCGGCACGCCGCCGGGACCCGCCGCCTCTCGCGCCGCCCGCAAGGCCTCTGGAAAATCCTCGGTCCGCTCACAGCGCACACCGAAGGCTCCGAACGCCCGGGCATAGGCGACGAAGTCCGGGTTCTTCAGATCCGTCGCCACCACGCGGCCGGGATAGTGCCCCTCCTGATGCATGCGGATGGTGCCGTAGGTCCCGTTGTCGACCACGATGACCACCACATTGATCCCGTGCTGGACAGCGGTGGCCAGTTCCTGACCGGTCATCAGGAAGTCCCCGTCGCCCGCGACGCAGATCACCTCGCGGTCGGGATGGACCGACTTGGCCGCGATCGCCGCCGGATAGCCATAGCCCATCGCCCCGGACGTCGGTGCCAGCTGGGTCCGGCACGCGCGGTGGCGATAGAAGCGGTGCAGCCAGGCGGCGAAGTTACCGGCCCCGTTGGTCACGATGGCATCGGCAGGCAGAACCTCGCCCAGATGCGCCATGCACTCGGCCATATTGACCGCCCCGGTCACCGCCACGGGGGTCGAGAAGGCCTGGTAATGGTCGTGCGCCGCCTTCGCCTGATCGTGCCAGGTCCGACCGGGCTCAAGCGTCGCCAGCGCCTGCGCCGCCCGGCTGTTGTCGGAGCAGGCGCTCATCAGCGTCGGCCATACCCGGCCCAGCTCCTCCGGTCCCGGGTGAATGTGCACCAGCCGCCCGGCCGTATCAGCCCGGTCGAACAGGGTGTAGCCCTGCGTCGGATTTTCCCCCAGCCGCGCGCCGATGGCGATCAGCAGGTCGGCGTCCTTCGCCCGCTGCATCAGGGCCGGATTGCACCCCAGCCCCAGATCGCCGGCATAGTTCGACCGGGCGTTGGACAGGATGTCCTTTCGCCGGAACGACAGGGCGACCGGCAGACCCAGCCGCTCGGACCAGTCGCCGATGGCCGCCGCGGCCTCATCGGTCCACCCCGATCCGCCCAGCACCAGCAGCGGCCGCTCGGCCTTGGCCAGCCGCTCACCCAGCGCCGTCAGGAAGGCCGGATCCAGTCCCGCCTTCGCCGGCTCGACCGCCCGCGTGGGGGCCGGACCGCCCGGCGAATGCAGGATGTCTTCCGGCAGGGCGATGACGACCGGCCCCATCCGTCCCTGCTGGGCCGTGGAAAAGGCTCGCTCGACGATCTCGACCGTCCGCTCGGGGCTCTCGATCTCGGTCGCCCACTTGGCCAGGCCGCCGAACACCTCGCGATAATCGACTTCCTGAAACGCCCCGCGCCCGCGATCCGCCAGAGCGATCTGCCCGACGAACAGGATCATCGGCGTGGAATCCTGATGCGCCGTATGCACCCCGATCGAGGCATGGGTCGCGCCCGGCCCCCGGGTGACCATGCAGACGCCCGGCCGTCCCGTCAGCTTGCCATAGGCCTCGGCCATATTGGCCGCTCCCGCCTCGTGCCGGCAGGTCACGACCTCGATCTCAGGGTGATCGACCAGGGCGTCAAGCACCGCCAGATAGCTCTCGCCCGGCACGCAGAAGACCCGCGTCACACCGTTGATCGCCAGTGTCTCGACGATGCGGCGGGCGGCGGTTCCGGCGGGCTGAGTGCGGCTCTGGGTCATAGGCACGCCCTAGCAGATCGGCAGGCGATTTGGCGATGGAGCCGCGACAGGGTGCGCCTGTCGGGCGCTGCTCCAATGTCTGCAAGACTTCGCCTCGGTAGGACATGACAACGTCACCAAGCCGGGCCATCTTCGCTGCCTACACGAGGAGACGATCATGGGACTGATGGACAGCGTGCTGAACGGCCTGGGCGACCAGGCGGCCGGGGGACTGGGCGACCTGCTGCAGAGCCAGGGCGGCGTCGCCGGTCTGGCCGAACGCTTCGGCGGGGCGGGGATGGCCGAGACGGTCCAGTCCTGGATCGGCACGGGCGCGAACCTGAACATCACCCCGGAACAGATCTCCCAGGTTCTGGGGTCGGGTCCCGTCGCAGACTTCGCGGCGCGTCTGGGAATCTCCCCTGAACAGGCGTCCGAGACCCTGGCCGGTCTGCTGCCGGAAGCCATCGACCGCCTCACGCCCGGCGGCCAGCTTCCCGCCGGTGGGGGCGTCGGTGGTCTTGCTGACGTGATCGGCGGCTTTCTCCGGCGCTGAGACGACCCGCTCGCCTTCGGACCCGGCCCCACCTATATGCCGCCCATGAGCGGGCGTCCCTTCGTCAAGATGAACGGCTGCGGCAACGACTTCGTCGTCGTCGACGCCTTGGCGCGCCCCTTCACGCCTGCCGTGGATCAGGTCCGCGCTCTGTCGGATCGAAAGACTGGCCAGGGCTTCGACCAGCTCATCGCCATCGAACCGTCGGGCACGGGCGACGCCTTCATGCGCGTGTGGAATGCCGATGGCGGATCGGTCCAGACCTGCGGCAATGCGCTTCGCTGCGTCGGCTGGATGTTGATGGAGGCCAACGGCACCGACAGCGTCACGATCGACACGCTGGGCGGCCCGACCGTGGCGCGCCGGGCCGGGCCTGACCGCATCACCGTCGACATGGGCCCGCCGCGTCTGGACTGGACCGAGATCCCGCTGGCCGAGGAGATGGACACACGCGGCATCGAGCTTCAGATCGGCCCGATCGACGATCCTGTGCTGCACACGCCCGGGGCGGTCTCCATGGGCAATCCGCACGTGGTCTTCTTCACCGACCGGCTGGACGACGCCTTCGTCACCGGCTCAGGCTCCCTGATCGAGCACCACCCGTTGTTTCCCGAGGGCGTGAACGTCGGCTTCGCCCGTGTGCTGGCCCCCGACAGCATCCGCCTGCGGGTCTGGGAACGGGGCGCGGGCCTGACCAGGGCCTGTGGGACCGGCGCTTGCGCCGCCCTTGTCGCCTGCGCCCGCCGGGGCCTGACCGGCCGCCGCGCGACCATCATCGTCGACGGCGGCGAACTCGACATCGAATGGGACGAAGCCACCGGCCACGTCTTCATGACCGGCCCAGTCGAAGTCGAACGGACAGGGATGCTGTAGCTCTAACGGAAGCCTCGGTGTGAGGGCGTTTCTTCACCAAGGGCGCCAAGGGGTCACCAAGGACACGACGGGACCGATCAGGCGGAGACGTCGGCGATCCTTCGCTTTCAGCACCTGAGCATGTGTGGATCGACGCGGTGCGTCGATCAGGAGAGGCGGCAAAGCCGCGATCATGGGGTCGCAGGCACAAGCCAAACCGTAAGCCGCGTCAATGACAACTCGGCCTCGTCGTGTCCTTGGTGACCCCTTGGCGCCCTTGGTGATGAAACCCCTTCCCTGGGGTTTCTCTTCAATGCCGGAAGACCCGCACCCCGGTGAAGGCCATCGCCAAGTTCAGCTCGTCCGCCGCCGCGATGACTTCGTCGTCACGGATCGAGCCGCCCGGCTGGATGATCGCCGTCGCTCCGGCCTGCGCCGCCTCGATCAGGCCGTCTGCGAAGGGGAAGAAGGCTTCGGAAGCGCACGCCGAGCCCTGCGCCAGCGAATGCGCCAACCCTTTGGCCTCGCCCGCCTCCCGCGCCCGGATGGCCGCGATGCGGGCACTGTCGCGCCGGTTCATCTGCCCCGCCCCGATGCCGGCGGTCTGACCGTCCTTGGCGTAGACGATGGCGTTGGACTTGACGTGCTTGGCGACGGTGAAGGCGAACAGCATGTCCTCCACTTCCTGGGCCGTCGGCTGGCGACGCGTCACGATCTTCAGATCCGCGGGCCGGATCCGGCTGACATCGCGCGACTGAACCAGAAAGCCGCCCGCCACCGAGCGGAACACCTCTCCCGCCGCCTGCGGATCGGGCAGGCCGTCGGTGATCAGCAGGCGCAGGTTCTTCTTGGCTGCAAAGATCGCGCGCGCTTCCTCGTCCGCGCCGGGGGCGATGACCACCTCGGTGAAGATGTCGGTGATGGCCCGGGCGTCCGCGCCGGTCAGGGCCCGGTTGACTGCGATCACGCCGCCAAAGGCCGAAACCGCGTCGCACTCCAGCGCCCGCGCATAGGCTTGCGACAAGTCCTTGCCCACCGCGACACCGCAAGGGTTGGCGTGCTTGACGATGACGCAGGCCGGAGCATCGAACTCGGCCACCAGCTCATAGGCCGCGTCCGCATCGGCGATGTTGTTGTAACCCAGTTCCTTGCCCTGGATCTGCTCGGCGCGGGCCACACCCGGCCGCACCTCACACGTCCGATAGAAGGCACCGGTCTGATGCGGATTTTCGCCATAGCGCAGCGTCTGGGCCAGAGCGCCCGCGACCGACTTCCGCGCCGGCGCTGCATCCCCGACCTGGCTTGCGAACCAGCCCGATACCGCCGCGTCATAGGCCGCCGTGCGCGCGAACGCCCGGGCCGCCAGCCGCGTCCTCAGCGCCAGCGACGTCGCCCCATCGGCCTTCACCGCCGCCACGATCTCGCCGATCGAGGCCGCGTCGACCGCAACCGCCACATAGCCGTGGTTCTTGGCGCCCGAGCGGATCATGGCCGGTCCGCCGATGTCGATATTCTCCACGGCCGAGGCGAAATCGCCCCCGGAAGCAATGGTTGATTCAAACGGATAGAGGTCGATCCAGACGATATCGATGGGCCCGATTCCGTGGGCCTCCATCGCCGCCTTGTGCTCGGCGGCGTCTCTCACACCCAGCAGCCCGCCGTGGACCACCGGATGCAGCGTCTTGACCCGGCCATCCATCATCTCGGGGAAGCCGGTCAGGTCGGCCACGTCCTTCACGGGCAGTCCGAAGCCGGCGATCGCCGCCCGCGTGCCCCCGGTCGAGACCAGCTCCACGCCTGCGTCATGCAGGGCGCGGGCCGACTCTTCCAGTCCCGTCTTGTCGGACAGGGAGATCAGGGCGCGCGCCGGGCGGACAGCATCGGGCGCAGGCGGAAAGGCGGGGGCGGCGGGCATGGGCGTGAATCCGGGCGGACGGTGGGGAGGGGCGCGCGGCCCTTAGCATCCCCGGCCCTGATCCGTCACCACAGCGCCAGACAGCAAAACGCCCGCCGTGCCGGGAGGAGGGAGGAGGCAGGGCGGGCGTCTCGCTTTGGAGGAAGCGTCGGCCCGGCGGAGCCCTTGATGGAGACATCCAGGGGGGCTGGGGGGGCTGTTCAGGATCCGGGACGCTTCCGAACTCCGTCAGGCCGACGCTGTTCTTTTCGTCCCGCCATCTGTCCGGCGAAAGACGGAAAATGGGCCATTTCATGTCAGGGTTTACGGACAGGAAACCCCGGTCTCGCTCTGCGCTGGCGTTGGCCGACGATGCGCCTAGATTGAGGGCGATGAGCTTCGAGACCCTGCCTCCCTCCAGCACCCCGGCCCAGGTCTTCTTCGACCGGCGTGAGCTGGATCAGATCCTGCGGGTCTACGGCCGTATGGTGGCCCAGGGCGAGTGGCGCGACTATGCCATGCTGGGCGGCAAGGACGCCGCCGAGTTCGCCGTCTTCCGCCGCTCGGGCGACGCCCCGGCCTACCGGATCGAAAAACGCCCGTCCCTCCAGGCCCGTCAGGGCCAGTGGGCCGTCATCGGCGAGGGCGGCCAGATCCTGCGTCGCGGCCGCGACCTTGCCCAGGTCCTGCGCGTCTTCGACAGCCGCCGGTTTCAGGTGGTGGAGTGAAGGCGGTGGCTAGCCATCCATCGATCCGTGATCGATCCCCAGCCATCAATCACTGGCCACTAGCCACTCCTCCAACGAAAAGGCCCCGGGATCGCTCCCGAGGCCTTCCACGCATCCAAGTGTCGCCTGCGACCTATTCCCGGTTGCCCATGAAGGCCAGCAGGAACTGGAACAGGTTCACGAAGTTGATGAACAGGCTCAGCGCCCCAAAGCCCGTCGCCACGCCCAACGCCGCCTGGTCGCCGCCCAGGGCATAGTAGGTCATCTTCAGCCGCTGGGTGTCATAGGCGATCAGACCCGAGAAGATCAGCACACCGATGCCGTTGATCGCGTAGTAGAAGATGGGGTTCTGAGCAGCAGGCACGAACGCGAAGACGAGGGTGGCGACGATCAGGCCGATCACGCCCATGATCAGGAAGGTGCCCATGCCCGACAGGTCCTTCTTGGTCGTGTAGCCCGCCAGCGACAGACCGCCGAAGGCCGCGGCCGTCACGAAGAAGGTCGAGGCCAGGCTGCCCTCTGTGTAGCGCAGGAACAGCAGACCCAGACCCGCGCCGATCGAGGCGACGACGGCCCAGTACAGCATGTTCACGCCACGCGCGGTCGGGTTCTTCATAAAGAACATCGAGCCGAACAGCAGCACCAGGGGCAGGAACTGCACCACCATTCCCAGCACGGTCATGCCGACGCGGCCATCCGGGGTACGGAAGAAGAACTGTTCCTGAACCACCGGCACATTGCCGACGACGTAGGCGAGGACGCCCGCGACGGCGAGGCCCAGCGCCAGCTTGTTGTAGACGCCCAGCATGAAGCTGCGCAGTCCGGCATCCACGGCCATATCGGCCGGGGCGGACGCCGGGGTCGAGAAACCGTTTCTGAAATCGCTCATCGCGAGGTTTGTCTCCATTGAGGGCCTGGGCGAAAGTCCCAGGTCCGGAGTGGGAGATATCGGGCAGGGCGTGGATTTACGCAAGGGAACGGACGCCGCAGGGCACACCGTCTTTCATAGCAATCGCGTGATCGCTAGGACGGTTGCATGCTCCGGCTGTTCACCGCGCTCCCGATCCCCTTCGACGTCGCCGAGACCCTTGCGCGACGACAGACCGGCCTGCCCGGGGCGCGCTGGCGCACGGCCGAGCAGCTGCACGTGACCCTGGCCTTCTACGGCGAGGTCGATGAACGCACCGCCGACGACCTCGCGGCCGAGTTGTCGCGCATTCCCGGCGGCCCTTTCGACCTGGAACTGAAGGGCGTCGGCGCGTTCGGCGATGCCCACCGCAGCCACGCCATCTGGGCCGGCGTGGAGCCCAATGAGCGGCTCACGGTGCTCGCCGGACGCTGCCGTTCCGCCGCCGAGCGCGCGGGCATCCGCATGGAGCCTCGCGTCTACCGGCCCCACGTCACCCTGGCCTACCTGAAGACGCAGACGGACCCGGCGCGCGTCGGCGCCTGGATCACCAACCACAATCTGCTGCACAGCCCGCCGATCCGCATCGACCGCTTCGGCCTCTATTCCAGCGTCCTGGCCGACGACGGCAGCCACTATGACCTGGAGCGGGAGTATCCGCTGTGACGACCGCCCCGAACGCTGTCGCGCCCGGCCCCACGCTCCGGACCGCGCGCCTGATCCTTCGGCCCACGGCCCTGGAAGACTTTCCGCGCTGGGCCGAGTTCATGGCTCACCCCACGTCCCGCTTCGTCGGCGGTCCCCAGCCGGCGCAGGCGGCCTGGCGCGGCTTCATGACCATGGCGGGCGCCTGGGCGCTGACCGGGGTCGCCATGTTTTCGGTGATCGATCGGGAAACGGGCCAGTGGCTGGGCCGGATCGGCCCCTGGCAGCCTCTCGGCTGGCCGGGCACGGAGGTCGGCTGGGGCCTGCACCCGGACGCCCAGGGCAAGGGCTACGGGATCGAGGCCGCGACCGCCGCCATCGACTACGCCTTCGACCACCTCGGCTGGACCGAGGTCATCCACTGCATCGATCCGGACAACACCGGCTCACAGAACCTGGCCAGGGCGCTCGGCTCGACCAATCTCGGCCCCGCCGTCCTGCCCCCACCTTTTGAGACCTTCCCCGTGGACCGCTGGGGCCAGACCCGCGAGGCCTGGCGGGCCCGCCATCGCTAGAGCTTGATTCTGCACCCCGATTCACGGTTTCGACGGATCAGGATCCAGGGGCAACCGAAGATCCGTTTCACTCGTAGCTCGCTGCCAAGGGAGAGACCGCATGATCCGAACCATCGCCTCCGCAGCCCTCGCCGTCACGCTCGCGCCCGCCGGCCCCGCCCTGGCCCAGGCGACCGCCGTCGACCTCGACCGTTTCGACGGCCGCTGGTTCGAGATCGCGCGCAATCCCAACGGGGTGCAGCGCGACTGCAGCCGCGCCCAGATCGACTTCACGCCCACCCAGGCGGGGCGCTACTCCATCGTCGTCACCTGCGTGCGCCGCCCCGGCGGCCAGGTCGAAACCCTGCGCGCCACCGCCCGCGTCACGGACACCACCACCAACGCCAAGTTCCGCTTCAGCCTGGCCGGCCTGCTCAGCTTCGGCGGGTTGGCGTCCCAGCAGTACTGGGTCTGGGACCATGCGCCGGACTACAGCTGGGCCATCATGGGCCTGCCGGACCAGTCCAGCTGGTGGGTCTGGCATCGCAGCCAGACCCCGGCCGCGTCGGTCCGGACGGCCACCCTTGCCCGCGCCCGGGCCCTGGGCTTCGATACCTCGCGCCCGGTGCACACGGGTCAGTGATCCCGGGGGCCAGCCGCCTGGGGACAGGGGCCGGGGCTGCTACGCCCGGAACTCCCGGTTTCGGCCAAGGCTGCGCGACGCGTCGATGGCATGCCATCGACCTCGCGGCTTGAGCCGCGATCGTGTCCGGCCACCTTGTCTTCTGGAACACATGCGGAACATAGTGGGGCATGTCCGCCGCCGCCCTGCATCTGGAGCTGGTCTTCAGTCGTCCCGAGACCACGGCCTCGGTCACGCGCGGCGCGGCGCGCCTGCTGGCCGACATGGGCTATGCGCCGCTTCTGGAGGTCGGCCTGCCCAACGGTCGCCGCGCCGACGTCATGGCGCTGGGCCGAAAAGGCGACATCGTCATCTGCGAGGTGAAGTCCGGGCCTGAGGACTACCGCGTCGATCGCAAATGGCCCGAATACGCCCCCTTCTGCGACGCCTTCTTCTTCGCCGTGGCGGCGGAGTTTCCGCAAACCCTTCTGCCCGACCACCCCGGCCTGATCGTCGCCGACGGCTTCGGCGGCGCCGTCATCCGCGACGCCCCCTCGACGCCCCTCGCGCCGGCCCGCCGCAAGGCCCTGACCCTCGCCTTCGCCCGGCTCGCAGCCCTGCGAACCCTGCGGGAGTAATGCCGCCCCTCCCTCCCCGTTCCCCCGGGGGGCGTCGCGAAGCAACGGGGTGGGGGCGACCACCCAAAAAATCCTCCCCCGTTGGGGGAGGGGGACCGCGAAGCGGTGGAGGGGGCCAACCGCGCACGCCGAGTCCGTGTCCTTCCCCCTCCGTCACTCCGCTTCGCTCCGTGCCACCTCCCCCAACGGGGGAGGATTTGCGCGAGCTATTCTTCCCAATCATCCAAACTCGCCCGGATTCTCCCAACGAATTCAGCGCCAGCGTCGATTGAGACGCGTTGAGCTCG
>VYKW01000012.1_pt1 | contig 138123 bp, 136 predicted proteins | sample 5114451 | NCBI WGS metagenome assembly VYKW01 (sample SAMN12291784, study PRJNA351875) | freshwater metagenome | isolation source: freshwater lake | place: USA: Michigan, Gull Lake | collected 2013-08-08
GCGACGGTGATGGTTTCCGGGTCAGCGCCCAGAGCCGGGTTCACGGTGATGACCGTGCCGGTCGCCGTGCCCGACGAGACGAAGATCACTGCGGTGCCGACGCCGTCGCCGGTATAGGCGGTGGCTTGCGCCTGGGTCGCCGTGCGGAAGTCAAGATTGGACATTTGAGAGCTCTGCTATCCCCGGGGGCACCCTCGGTCCGGGCGCATGAACCTAGAACTTAGCCGTTCGCGGGTGCGGCGCCAAGATAGAGTTACACAATCCTTAAGGTGTCGACCTGACCAAACCTCGGCGCGGTCCGGTCCGTTCAGGACCGCTGCCGGACGTCCAACCCGAGCCCCAGCATCAGCCCGCGCGCCCGGTCTGCCAGCACCGGCACGCCGTGGTCGGTGGCCGCCTCGGCGGCTTCGGACAGGACGAAGGCGGCCTGGTCGGGGTTTGTGCCCATCAGCTCGGCGCGCGCGATCATCAGTCGCGCCATGGCGATCTGGTCCGCGGCCCAGTCGACCGCGCCGGGCGCTCCGACCCGCTCGGCCAGACGACGGCGCACGCGGGTCTCGATGCGGGTCAGGGCCATGACGTCGCCGTTGGTGGCGGCGAGCGCGATCTCGCGCTGGATCAGCAGGTCGAGCGCCAGGGCGCCCAGCACCGTGCCTTGGCCGCTGGTCAGGGCTTCGGCCTGCATCAGGGCCTCGACCGGGGTGTCGGGATCGACCGCGCGGGCCACCTGAACGGCGGCCCAGTCCATCGGGCTGTGATCCGGGAAGAACTGGTCCGCCGCCGCGTCGAACAGGGCGTGGCCGGTGGCGGTCGCCTCGGCGTCGCCCGCCATGGCCGCCAGAGCCAACAGGCCGGCCCCGCACAGCGCGAGGGCCCGGGCGCGGGTCAGGGGGCGGGTGTCGGGATTGCTGACCGACACCAGGGCCTGCAGGTCGCGCCCCGCCTGATCCAGCAAGCGGGCGTCCCGTTCCAGAATACCGGCCTCCAGCGCCAGCGCCGCGCCGTCCAGCCGCAGGTCGTCGGCCTCGGCCGGGTTGTGCTTGATCAGGGCATGCAGCGCCGCGTCCATCAGGGCGGCGGCATCGAGGCGGTCGGCGGTCAGGCCGCTGAGGCGCGCCTGACGCGTGCGGATGCGGGCGTGGACCGCAGCGCTGAGCGCCAGCGTCGCCAGACGCCTGGGCTGGGTCTCGCGCGCCGCATGGGTCGCCTCGTCCAGCGCGGTCCTGTCCCCGTACAGATCGAACGCCGTCAGCCAGGCCAGCGCCACAGCCAGACCCGCGCGGGCCTGATCCTCGGCATGGGGCGCGGCCTTCAGGGCGTCGGCGGCGGTGGCCAGGGCCTTGTCCAGGCTGGTGCGATCTCCGGTCCGCCGGGCATGTTCGCGCCACAGCGCCGAGGCGCGGGTCCAGGTGCGCGACGGCGTCTTGCACGACACCCGGCCGCCGTCGGTGGTCAGGGCCTTGGCCTCGACCGCCAGCAGGTTGGCGCCGATCAGCTCCAGCCAGCCGAGGTCGTCGCTGTCGCGGGCTTCGCCGAACAGTTTTCTCAGGTCCCGACCGAACTCGAACATCGCCACGTCAAACGCTCCGCGTCCCGCTTCGGGACCGTGTCACCGTCTCTGGCGACAGTCTAGCAAGGCCGACGCCGCGGAACGGGTTCCACCTTGCGGCGCTGTGGATGGGCGCCTACCTCAGCGCCTCCGCAACAGCAGGTGTTTCCTATGTCCTCCCCGCTCTTCGACCCCATCGATCTCGGCGCCCTCAAGTTGAAGAACCGGATCGTCATGGCGCCCCTGACGCGCAGCCGGGCGATCGCGGGCCAGGTCCCCACGCCCCTGGCGCCCGAATACTACGGCCAGCGCGCCTCGGTCGGACTGATCATCTCCGAGGCCACCCAGATCAGCCGCTCGGGCCAGGGCTATCCCGATACGCCGGGCATCTTCACCGAGGCCCAGGTTCAGGGCTGGAAGGCCGTGACCGATGCCGTCCATGCCAGGGGCGGCCTGATCGTCGCCCAGCTGTGGCACGTCGGACGGGTGTCGATCGCCGCCTACCAGCCCGACGGTCGCCCCGCCGTGGCGCCGTCCGCCATCGCCGCCGAGGGCAACGCGATGAAGGAGGACTTCACGATGGTTCCCTTCGAGACGCCGCGCGCGCTCACCCTGGACGAGATCCAGGGCGTCATCGCCGACTACGTGCACGCCGCCGAGATGGCGAAGAAGGCCGGCTTCGACGGGGTCGAGGTCCACGGCGCCAACGGCTATCTGATCGACCAATTCCTGAAGGACGGCTCCAACCAGCGCGACGACCGCTATGGCGGTGCGGTCGAGAACCGGTTGCGCTTCATGCTGGAAGTCGTCTCGGCGGTCGTGGCCGTGTGGGGCGCGGACCGGGTGGGCATCCGCCTGTCGCCGTCCAACGGCTCGAATGGCACGAAGGACAGCGATCCGGCGGCGGTGTTCGTCCCGGCTGCGGCGGCGCTGAAGCCGTTCGGCCTGGCCTATCTGCACCTGATCGAGGGCGAGCCGGGCACGGTCATGGCCCCGTGGGAGGGCGCGCCGCTTCTGGCCGCCCGCATGCGCGAGGCCTTCGGCGGTCCGCTGATGCTGAACGGCGGTCTGACCCGCGAGACGGCCGAGAAGGCCCTCGCCGAGGGCCGCGCCGATCTGGTCAGCGTGGGCGTGCCGGTGCTGTCCAACCCCGACCTGGTCGCGCGCTGGAAGACCAATGCCCCCCTGAACGCGCCCGACCGCGCCACCTTCTACGGCGGCGGGGCCAAGGGCTACACCGACTATCCCGCGCTGGAGACGGTGGGGGCGTAAGGCTCAGAACAGGTCCGGCTCCGGCGCCTTGGCGCGTCGGGCCGGACGGTCGCCCAGTTCGGCCCAGGCGTCGGCCAGCCGGTCGACGGCGGTCTCCAGCTCCGTCTCGGGCAGGCAGTAGGGCAGGCGGACGAACCGCTGGAAGGCCCCGTCGATGCCGAACCGGGTGCCGGGGGCCAGGATCACGCCGTGGCTCTGGGCCTGGACCACCAGATCCGCTGCGACCGGCCGGGGCAGGGCGACCCACAGCGACAACCCTCCCGGCGGCCGGGTCGTCTCCCACGTCGGCAGTCTGAGGCGAAGCCGGGCGGACAGGGCGGCTTCCCGCCCGGCCAGGGCACGCCGACGCTCGATGACAGGCGTCTGATCCCCGGCCAGCAGGTGGGCGGCGGCGAGCTGCTCGATCACGGCGGTTCCGAGGTCCATCGAGGCCCGGGCCCGGACCACGGCGTCGGCGACATCGACGTCGGCACGAATCCAGCCGATCCGCAGGCCGCCCCACCAGGTCTTGCTCATGGACCCCAGCCGCACGACGTGCGGACCCGGTGCCGCCGGCCCGGGCGGGGCTCGCTCGAACCAGAGCTCGCGCTGGGTATCGTCAAGAACCAACAGACCCCCGACGCCGGCCACGGCGCGCGCGACGGCGGCCTCGTCTTGGGCCGACAGCACATGTCCCGTCGGGTTCTGGTGCGCGCCCAGCAGATAGACCAGCCGGGGCCGCACCCGTTGGATCGTCCCGATCAGGCCGTCGATGTCCCAGCCTGCGGCCGTCAGGGCGACGGGAACCGGACGCAGGCCCGCCCGCACGACGGCCTCGATGGCGTGGGGATAGGTCGGGTGGTCTATCACCACCGCATCGCCCGGCCGGGCAAAGGCGCGCAGCACGATGCCCAGCCCGTTCTGCGCGCCCGCCGTCACCACGATCTGTTCGGGTCCGGTCGGCAGGCCGTCGCGGACATAGGCCTCCGCGACCGCCCGCCGCAGCGGCAACAGGCCGATCGGGTCATAGCCGTGGCCGGGCAGGTGGGGCGGCAGGGATTCCAGCGCCCGGGCATAGGCCGCATGCACCGGGGCACCTGCGGGCAACACCGCCGTCGCCATGTTCATGACCTCGGGGCCCGGCGCGACGTGAAACAGGCCCTCCAGCCGTTCCGCCCGGCTGAACGGCAGGGCGGTGAAGGTGCCCGACCCGACCCGGCTGGTCAGGAAGCCGTCGGCGCGCAGCCGGTCCAATGCCGCGCTGACCGTGATCCGGCTGACGCCCAGTCCCTCGGCCAGTCGCCGCTCGCCAGGCAGACGGGCGTCGAGCGGCAGTCGTCCGTCCAGCACCAGCCCCTTCAACGCGTCGGCCAGGCTGCGATAGGCCACGTCCTCGCTCCCGGCCGCGCGCCAGTCGCCGAGATGCCGCGACAGACTGTTCAGATTGACGATCGCCCCGGCCATGAGGCCATCGTCGCCAAAGTGGCTATGGATTGCAAGGCCGGTTCACCTAGGCTGTGAGCATGTTCATCCGTCGCTTCCTCCAGCTCCAGATCGGTCTTCTGCTCTACGGGGCCTCGCTCGCCCTGATGGTGGAGGCGAACCTGGGACTCAATCCATGGAGCGTCTTTCACCAGGGCCTGTCGCAGATGACGGGGCTGAGCCTGGGCCTGATCGTCAATGCGGTCGGGGCCCTGGTGCTGCTGGTCTGGATCCCGCTGCGTCAGAAGCCGGGGATCGGCACGATCAGCAATGTCCTCCTCATCGGCACCTCGGCCGACCTGTTCCTGTGGCTGTTGCCGCCGATCGACGGGATGGCGCTGCGGATCGCCTTCCTCGTGGGGGCCGTGGTGCTGAACGGCGCGGCGACGGGGGCCTACATCGGGGCCGGTCTGGGACCGGGTCCGCGCGATGGTTTGACGACCGGCATGGTCCGGCTGACCGGCTGGCCGGTCCGCTGGGTGCGCATGGGGATCGAACTGGGCGTGCTGGCGATGGGGTGGATGCTGGGCGGCGTGATCGGCGCGGGCACTGTTCTGTATGCCCTGTCGAACGGTCCCCTGCTGCAGTTCTTCCTGCCGATGTTCGAGGTCCGTCCGAGGGCCCCGGATAACATTATCAAGGCCGAGCCCCGTTGATGTCGGGGCGAGTGTAACTGCGGGTCTGATCGATGCCCGTTTGTGGACCCCGATCTCCTCGGCCAGTGCAGCGCAGAGGCAGCCAGCTGCCGATCTTCGGCGTGTATGCCGTGTGGCGATGCCATCCGTCATCGCCGCTCGGCCGTCGTGTCGCGACGCCGGTCGCCTCACATGCCTGACGTGAACCAGCCGTCGCTGCGGCGTCTGGACCTGTCAGGAGAGATCCCTTGTCGAACCCGCTTCGTCTTCTTCGCACGACCGCCATTTCCGTGATCGCTACGGCGGCCCTTGCCGGTCCCGCCCTGGCCCAGAGCACGGACTGGACCCCGCCGCGCGCGGGTGACCTGCTGGTCAATGGACGCGTCACCGTGGTGTCGCCGACCACCGAGGATCGTGTGCTGACGGCCGCCGGGGCGGCGACGGGCCTGAATGTGGATGTCTCGGACGACACCATGCCGACGCTCGGCTTTACCTACTTCATCCGCGACAACCTCGCCGTAGAGGCCATCCTGGGGGCCACCCAGCACCAGATCCGCGCGGTTGGCGGTCCGACCAACACGGTCGTGCACGAGACCTGGGTGCTTCCGCCCGTCGTCACGCTGCAATACCGCCCGCTGACCGAGGGCCGCATCAGCCCCTACGTCGGGGCCGGCATCAACGGCATGATCTTCTTCGACGGCGAAGACCGGAACGGCTTCAACGTCGAACTCGACAACGGGCTGGGCTATGCCCTGCAGGCCGGTGCGGACATCGGCATCCGCGGGCCCTGGAGCCTGAACGTTGATGTGAAGAAGGTGTTCTTCAACACGGACGCCGACATCAACAACGGTGCACTCCGCTCTGATGTCGACCTGAACCCCTGGGTTGTTTCGATCGGCCTGGGCCGGACCTTCTGATCAGAGTGTCGAGATGAAGCGGGCGTTCTCCGGAACGTCCGCGATCTCGCAGAACCGCCACTGATCCTGTTCGATGCTGTCGTCGATCTGCAGGCGGGCGGTGCGGCGCATGACGCCGGTCTCGACCATCTCATAGTCCACGACATAGGCCCCGGCGTCGCCGCCCAGCTCGGTCTGGCATTGCTGACGTTCGCGCCAGCTGTTGGGACCCGTCTGCAGGAACTGGCCCGGCGTGCAGCCGCCGAAGTCGATGGTGAAGGACGTCGGGGTCATGAAGGCCAGGTTGCCCTCGCCCGGCCAGACCTGATCGCAGTCGAGCTCGCCCCGGACATAGTAGCCCAGCGCGACCGGGATCGGCTCCGGCGCGGTCTCGCCCTCCGCCAGGATGACGGCCGGGGCCTCGCCGGTTTCGTCGGGGTCTTCCAGTGAGCCCAGCAGGGCCTCCAGCGCCCGATCCTGCTGCTCTTTCGTGGTCGCTGAGCCCGGGGTGGGCGACGAAGCCCCACGGTTGGGCCAGCTCTGAACCTCGCCGCGCGTGGGCGCGCGCTGGCCCTGAATCGTCGTCGTGGACGGGCCGCCGTTCAGGGCCTGGGTAGCGGCGCGGCCACGGACCTCGGCCTCGCTCTGTCGGGCAAGGGTGTCGGAGGAGGCTCCGGCAGCCAGAAGGATCGCCCACGCCGAGGCGGTCAGGAACAGGGGCGTTCGGATCGATGCGGTTATCATGACGCTCCTTATCGCAAGGCTCGGCGACAGAACGAAGGCAGGACCGTCCGGGGTGCAACCCGGCTCGCGCGTCTTGGTGAAGGCCGACCCAGTCCGACGACGAACCGTATCATCAACCAGCGATAGACAGGGTCTGGCAACCATGCTGCTTTTCCAGCTGGGGGAAGGTGGCGATGAAGACGCTGAACAGAATCCTTTGGCTGGTGACCCTCGTCGCCATCATCGGCCTTGCGGCGGCCTTCGCCTGGCTGGCGTCGGATGTTGCCGAGGACAAGCGGGGCGGCTGGGTGGCCATCGCCGTCACCCTGGCCGTCGGCATCGGGGCTGCGATCTCGCAATACGTCGTGGCGCCCAAGACCGGCGGATCGCCGCGCCGTCCGTTCTGGATGAGCTGGAAGGGGCTGGCCACCTTGTTCCTGGCCTGCGTCGCTGGCGCGGGGGCCATGTCCCTGTTGCTTCCGCTGCTCGATCCACCAGTCGCGACCGAAGACACGGTCGTCGGGGACGGGGACCGCACCCGCGCCGAGATCGGCGAGGCGAAGGAAGAAATCATCGCAGCCCTGTCCCCGGCCCAGCGCAGCGTCGTCCGGGCCATCCCCGGCCTTTGGGGGGAGGCGGGCTGCTCGGTGGTCTATGATTTCAAGGTGAAAGACGGCGGGCTGACGATCGAACGGGTCCGGAAAGAACCGGGCATGTCTGACTATGCGATGACGGCGGTGCTCGTGCCGGGCGGCGAGGGCGACGCGCTCAACGCCAGCATCGCGCGGTCGTCGGACGTGGGGGAGACCGAGGGTCAGGCCCTGGTCTTCACCTATTCCAAGGCAGCCGACGAGGAACGGCTGAACTGGCGCAATCTGACCCACGTCGGCTACGGCGGCACAAAGCTGGAGCGGTGTTCTTGAAACGATTTAGCGTCGTTCTGATGGCCCTGGCGGTCCTGGCCCCGGCCGGCGCGACGCTGGCCGTGCCCATCCCGGCCCTTGCACAGGGTCGGGACGGGACAGGGCTGGGTCCGGCCCAGGTCCGGGCGTTGCGGGTGGAACTCAGCGTCGCGAACTCTGGCCTCGCGACTGCGCGAGGCGAGGCGGGTGCCGCCCGTCGCCAGGCGGCTGCTTCGCTGGCCGATCTCGGGCGGGTCGGGCAGTTGCTCGGCCTGGCGACGGACGTTCCGCCGGAGGATGTGGTCAAGGCCGCCGCGCGCTGGGTCGAGCAGGACGCCGAGAACCGAGAGAAGCTCGCAGACCTTACCGAGATCGTCGGTCGGATCGAGACCGGCGAGATTCGGGACCGGGCGGAACATTTCGTCGAGGAGGCCCGGATCGCCTTCGAGGACGGTCGGCTGCAAGACGCAGACCGTGCCCTGGAACAGTTGGAGTTCCTGCGTCAATCGGCGTCGGTCGAGGCGGGGGTTTTGTGGATTGAGTCCGTCACGACGCGAACGGCCTTTGCCCGCCAGCTCCGGGATTTCGACGGAGCGACACGGATAGGCCTGGAGAACCGTCAGGAAGCGCGCAGCCGCGCACGACGCGCCGATTTCCTTCTCACCTCTGACTTGGCCTCAACGGAGTATCAAAGCGGCGATGAGCGCGGCGATAATGCGGCCCTCGCTCGCGCGATCGACTATTATTCGGAAGCCGCGTCCCTCGTGGACCGCGCGGAAAGTCCGGACGACTGGGCCGAGACCCAGAACAACCTCGGCATTGCCCTTCGGACCCTCGGCGCGCGTGAGAGCGGGACGGCGCGTCTGGAGGAGGCGGTCGTGGCCTATCGGGCGGCGCTTCTGGAACAGACCCGCGAGCGCGTGCCGCTGAACTGGGCCACGACCCAGAGCGGCCTCGGCACTGCCCTTTGGGTCCTCGGCGGGCGGGAGAGCGGGACGGTGCGCTTGGAAGAGGCGGTCGCGGCCTATCGGATGGCGCTTCTGGAACAGACCCGCGAGCGCGTGCCGCTGGACTGGGCGATGACCCAAAACCGCCTCGGCAATGCCCTTTCGACCCTCGGCGCACGGGAGAGCGGGACGGCGCGTCTGGAGGAGGCGGTCGTGGCCTATCGGGCGGCGCTTCTGGAACAGACCCGCGAGCGCGTGCCGCTGGACTGGGCGGGGACCCAGCACAATCTCGGCACCGCCCTTTGGGCCCTTGGCGAGCGGAAGAGCGGGACGGCGCGTCTGGAGGACGCGGTCGTGGCCTATCGTGCGGCGCTTGAGGAAAACACCCGCGAGCGCGTGCCTCTGGACTGGGCCGCAACGCAGAACAACCTCGGTGCCGTCCTTCGGACCATAGGCGAGCGTGAGAGCGGGACGGCGCGTCTGGAAGAAGCCGTCGCGGCTTATCGTGCGGCACTTCTGGAACGCACCCGCGAGCGCGTGCCGCTGGATTGGGCGGGGACCCAGACCAACCTCGGCAATGCCCTTCAGACCATCGGCGAGCGGGAGAGCGGGACGGCGCGGCTGGAAGAGGCAGTAGCGGCCTATCGTGCGGCGCTTGAGGAATACGCTCGCGAGCGCGTGCCGCTGGACTGGGCCAAGACCCGGTTCAACCTGGCAATGGTGCACGGTGCTCTCTTCGACCGGACGCACGATGCGGCCCAACTCGATCATGCTCTGGATGACGCAAGGAGTGCGCTTGCCGGATATGAAGCTGCGGGCGCGGGCTACTATGTCGAACAGGCACGCCTTTTGGTTGCGGCCCTCGAGGAAGCCAAACGCGCCGCCCTTCCCTGACCCCTACCCCCGCTCCTTCGTCTTGGTGAAGGCCACCTTCGGGAACCGCTCCATGACATAGCCCGTCTCCCAGCTGGATTTCGCCAGGAAGACCGGAGCCTGATCGAGATCACGGGCCATCTGGCCGCGGTACTTGCCCATGAAGTCCTCGACGTCGGCCTTGTCGCCGTCGATCCAGCGGGCCTCGGCATAGGGCGACGGCTCGAAGATCACCTCCAGCCCGTACTCCTCGCCCAGCCGGTCGGCCATGACCTCGAACTGCAGCTGACCCACCGCGCCGACGATGAAGTCTGCGCCGATCTCGGGGCGGAACAGCTGGGTCACGCCCTCCTCGGCCAGGCCGTCCAGCGCCTTCTTCAGATGCTTGGCCTTCAGCGGGTCCTTGACGCGCACCCGCTGGAGGATTTCGGGCGCGAAGTTCGGCAGGCCGGCGAAGCGGATCAGGCCGCTCTCCGACAGGCTGTCGCCGACCCGCAGCACGCCGTGGTTGGGGATGCCGATGACGTCGCCGGCATAGGCCTCGTCGGCCAGTTCACGGTCCGAGGCGAAGAACATGATGGGGGCGTTCACCGACAGGGACTTGCCGGTGTTCTGGACCTTCAGCTTCATGCCGCGTTTGAACGAGCCGCTGGCCATGCGGAACATGGCGATGCGGTCCCTGTGATTGGGGTCCATATTGGCCTGGACCTTGAAGACGAAGCCGGTGACCTCGGGGCAGGAAGGGTCCAGGGGCGAGGGATGAGGGTCGAGGGGGGCTGCCTTCTCGCCCCTCGCCCCTCGACCCTCGCCCCTCGAAACCGTCTGCGGTTTCGGCGGGGGCGCCCATTCGCCGATGGCGGCGAGCAGCTGATCGATGCCGAAGTGGCGCAGCGCCGAGCCCCACAGCACCGGCGTCATGTGGCCTTCGAGGAAGCTCTGGCGGTTGAAGCTGGGGTAGCCGCCTTCGACCAGCTCCAGCGCCTCGGTCAGGGCCTCCTGCTCTCCGGCCTCGAAGAAGCGGGCGGCGTCGGACAGGGGCAGGGGATCGCCGTGCTCGGGATCCTCGTCCGATCCAGCGGGCTTCTTCACATAGGGCTGGAAGCGGCCCGTGCCCAGTTCGACCATGCCCCTCAGGCGATTGCCGCTCTCGGCCGGCCACCAGATCGGCGCCGGGTCCAGCTGCAGGCGGCTGGCGATATCGTCCAGCAGGGCCATCGGGTCCTGGGCCTCGCGGTCCAGCTTGTTGATGAAGGTGATAATCGGGATGTCGCGCAGGCGGCACACCTCGAACAGCTTGAGCGTCTGCGGCTCGATGCCCTTGGCGGCGTCCAGCACCATGATGGCGCAGTCGGCGGCCGTCAGGGTGCGATAGGTGTCTTCCGAGAAGTCCTCGTGGCCCGGCGTGTCGAGCAGATTGAACATCTTGCCGTCGTGCTCGAACGTCATCACCGAGGCCGAGACGGAGATGCCGCGCTCCTTCTCGATCTTCATCCAGTCCGAGCGCGTGCGCCGGTTCTCGCCCCGCGCCCGCACCGCCCCGGCCGCGCGGATGGCCCCGCCCGACAGCAGGATGTGCTCGGTCAGGGTCGTCTTGCCCGCGTCGGGGTGGGCGATGATGGCGAAGGTGCGTCGACGCGCAGCTTCCTCGGCGAGGGTCAGTCTGGACATGGTCTTTCCGGTGGGCGGCGCGAGGTAGCCCGCCCGGGCCGGAAAGTCACGCGATGCCCTGCGGAGGAACGTGTGTTCCCGTCAGGCTCCCGCTTCGTCGACAGAGTCCTCGGGAACGTCGACCGCCGAGGACGGATCGGTCGCGGTCCTGCCGGCCGCCTCAAGAGCCTGGGTCAGAAGGGCGCGTCCAGCGGCCCGGGCGGTACCGCCGTGGGGACTGTTGGCGACGGGCAACAGGACGTTGATCGCAGCGACCGGATTGTTCTGGGCCAGCAGAACCCGGGCATACCTCAGTCGCGCGTCGAACGACTGCGGCGCGAGCGTCACTGCGACCTGAAGGGTCGAGGCATCGTTTTCGTTTGGATAGCCACCACTGCCCTGTCGCAAACGGTCGATAGCGAGGTAGGTCTGAAAGGCCAGAGGATCGATATCCAGCGACTGGGACAGGGCTCCACGTGCATCGGCTCTTAGGCGCTCGACGTCCACGCCTTCTGGTGACTGTGCCAGCACATCCATAACGGCGCTGGCGTAGAGCCGGAGGGCCTCAGCGCTCTCCGCGTCGGGACCAGCGATGGGCCGCAGGGTCTCGATAGCGTCCGCTGGCCGACCGGCCAGGCGTTCGCCCTTGGCCTTTACCAGCCGACCCCACTGCGAGGTGGGAAAGCGAGTGGCGGCCTGGGCTGCATCGGCTATGAGCTGGTCGCGCCGGGTTCGCCATGCCTCGAGCGTTTCGGCCTGCCGGATAGCGAACGCCTGATCCGGTTCGCCGGGTCGCTGGGCGGGGCTCGGCTCGCGCTCGCCAGGCAGGGTGGTGTCGAGGCGCAGGTTGATCCAGATCAGTTCCGCTTCGTCCGGCGGCAATCGGGATACCGACACCACGGGCTGCGGCAAGTCGATTTGTGGGGTGTAGTACTGGATAGCTCCCGACATGTAACGACGGACCTCGTCGAGTAACTCTCGCGGGCTACGATCCGTCGCAGCCGTCATGGCGTCCACGGAGCTCTCGCCCGCCGCGAAGGCCGAAAGATACCGCCCCAGCTGACGCGTCCGTTCGGGTGTCGCGAGCATGTAGTGGGTCAGAGCCCAGGAGATCGCGTAGTAGTCTGCGCCCCGATACCGGCCGCTCGAGGAAACCCGCCAGTCGAGCACGTCTTCCATCGGGGGCCAGCTGTTCGCGGGTTGGGTCAGGGAGTTCATACGACCCGGATCAGGCCGTCCGATCTGGATGTTGTCTGATCGGATTCGCACCGTGGCGTAGTACTCGGCGAATCCTTCCACGAACCACGCCGGATAGGAGGCGCGATCGGACAGCATCTGAAACATGAAGTGGTGGCTGTATTCGTGGAAGATGGTGTCGTCGGAGTCGGGCGCGCCGACATTGGCCACCACATGGATGCGCGCCGCGTTGGGTGTGTAGAAGCCGGCGATATTCGGGCTGATCCCCGGTGCCGCCTGCAGCATGTCGTCCCGCCCGTCCGCCATGAAGATCTCGAGCTTTGGGACCTCGTAATCGATCGGGATCGGATAATAGGCCCTCAGCAGGGCGTCGAAGGTCTCGAGCTTGCGGGCATAGTTGGTGATCGCGCGCTCTGAACTGTCGCCATAGATGATGAAGTGGTCAGTTTCCGCCCTCAGCCATTCGGCCCTGGCGGGAAAGGCAAGGGTCATGGCCCACAGGAACAGCCCCAGCAGGGTCATCACGCGAAGCGTCTTCATCGGGCCCTCCAACCCTCGCGCCGGACGGGCCGAAGCGAAAGAGATCATGGCCCGGATGATCAGCCATGCCCGACGCATGGCACAACCGTCGCGGGCGACTAGCGCGAGGAGATTACAGAGGGTTGTGACAGGCTTGTGTCAAAGGCACTGCCCGAACACCGGAATCGGAGTCATCCCCCATTTCGCGAGACGCTCCGGACACGCATCCGGACACGGCAGGCAAGAAGGAAACGTCCATGGCTTCGCTGCATCCGGCGGACCGCGTTTCGAGCGCCCGGCACAAGCACCGGGCGACGTCGGAAGACGGCCCCCACCCCTCGATCTGTGTCGTCACCGGGTTCGCGGTCATCGCCGCGGCCGGCGTGGCGGTGCATCTGCTGTTCCGCCTGATCTTCTGAGGCGAGGCGCTTAAGCCTAGGCCGCCATGCGGCCCCAGACGGCGCGGTCGGCGCTGACGGCGTCGAGCAGGCCCTTCTTCGCGCGCGTCATCAACTGGCGCAGCACCGCCGTCGGCAGGGCGCAGAACTGCGGCTCGACCAGCGCCGGGTCACAGTCGCATTCCGGCGCGGCGAACAGGGCGGCGTTCACCTCTGGCGAACGGTCGTGGATCAGCCAGGCCAGACGGCGCGCGCGTTCCGGATCGTTGCGGTGAAGCATCGGGTCCTCGGCGAACAGCTCGCAGCCCAGCTCCATCAGATAGTCGAAGCCCAGTTTCTCGAACCGGCGCGCGTCGGCGGCCGTGACCGGGCAGGCCTCGTCCAGTTCGAACACGACGTCGTTCATGAGAAACAGCATGAGGGCATCCGCCTGACGTCGACGCTTCTCGCCGACACCGCTGACCCTACGCCCGTCTGGTTTTCGGTTCCGTGTGCGAACGGGGTTAGCGAGGGGTTTAGGGGCGAGGGGCGAGGGGCGAGGGGCGAAGTCAGTGAGTCTGGGGCGGAACTTGGTCCAGCCGCTGCTTCAAGCGCGTAAGCATTCGGCTCAGCTCGTCGGCGAGCTGTAGTGCCGGAGCCACCCGTTCGGTTGTCAAATGTCCGACGCGGCCGCGCGCTGCATCTGGTTCGTCATGCCGAACTGTTCGGTTCTCGGCATCGCAGGGGATAGCGCATAGACGTGCGCAGCCAAGTCCATGGCCTTCGTCCACACTTTCAGGTCCGGGTACCCCTTCATTCCTCGTCCCTCGACCCTCGTCCCTCGACCCTTTCCGTGATGAAATGCCGCCCCTGGCGGTCCTCGACTTCGACGACCCAGATGTCCGGATCGTAGCCGCGCTGGCGCTCGATGTAGGCGTCCAGCTCGCTCTCGCTGCCCTTCACCGGCTGGATCCACAGGCGATCGCCGTCCTGTCCGAACGCCTCGGTGAACAGGCGGGCCTGCCGGGTCGAGGTGTCATAGGCCTTGACGATCACGGTCCCTGCGCGGGCGTCGCCCCGGCGCACGACCGTCGCGTTGGCTCCCTCGATTTCGGCGCGGCGGATCAGGGCCGAGACCCACAGGTCTGAGTTCAGAAGCAAATCGCTAACCCTGCTCGGAAACGGGACCGCAAAGCCCTGCGGTCTAGGGTCGGGGCATGAGGATAGGCCAAATCCGCAAGATCGCCATCACAGCCGTGCTCGCCGCGACCAGCGCGCTGGCGCCCGCCGTCGGCTGGGCCGTGACCGGAACCTACTATGACCGCGCCTTCGTTCTGGCCGCGCACGAGAAGTGCCGCCTGTTCGCCGCCCCGGTCGCAGGCGCTCTGTCGGCCGCGACGCTGCAGGCCCACGGCGCGGCGCTGCGGGCCGGGGCGACCGAGGCCGATCTGACCGCCACGGCGCGGCGGGCCCGGGTGCGGGCGGCCGAGGTCTCGTGCCGCAATCCGGAACTGATCGTCGTCCGCGACCGTGTGACCGACGCCTTCCAGGGCTGGGCGCGCACGCCGCGCATGGACTTTCCCGGCACGCGGGCCAGCTGGACCGCCAATCGCCTGCGCGCGGTCGAGCCACGCTGGCGGCTGATGCAGGCGGGGATGACGGGGGCCTCGCCGGTGACCTTTGGCCTGGTCGCGGAGGAGACCGGGCGTGAGGCCCTGTCGGCCGTGGTGTCCTTCGTCGGTCGGCCCCGGCCCTATGCCGCCCGCATCGTCATGCGCGATCCGTCGCTTGCCTCCCGGCCGTGGCTGACGGCGGCCGGGATCGGCATCCTGCCGCCCGAGGCCCAGCGCCGCACGGTCTGGTCGGCCGGGACCACGTCCGCCGAGGTGTCCGTGCTCACCGAGGGCCGGACCCAGGGCGAGGTCTGGCGCTTCCCGGATGCGGGGGCCGCGGACCTGGCTGAACTGGATCCGCGTGAACCCTTCCTGATCCAGTTCCTGTTCCGCGACGGCAGCGTCGCGACGGCCCAGTTCGAGGCTGGGGACTTCGCTGCGGCGCGGGCCTTCGTGGCGCTGGGAACGATCTAGGACCCGGCCCTATCGCATCGTCGGGATGACGAAGCTGGAGTCGGCGTGCTCCAGGTCACTGTCGGGCCAGCGGGCGGTGACCGTCTTGACCTTGGTGAAGAACTTCACGCCTTCCATGCCGTGCTGGTTGGTGTCGCCAAACGCCGAGCGCTTCCAGCCGCCGAAGGTGTGATAGGCGACCGGCACCGGGATCGGCACATTGATCCCCACCATGCCGACATTGACCCGCGCGGCGAAGTCCCGCGCCGCCCGCCCGTTCTGGGTGAAGATGGCCACGCCGTTGCCGTACTGGTGCTTCGAGGGCAGGGCCAGCGCCTCCTCGAAGCTGGCGGCGCGCACGATCTGCAGCACGGGGCCGAAGATCTCTTCCTTGTAGGAGGCCATGTCCGGCGTGACGTGGTCGAACAGAGACGGGCCGACGAAGTAGCCGTTCTCGTGGCCCTGCAGCGAGAAGCCCCGGCCGTCCACGACCAGTTCCGCGCCGTCCTTGACCCCCTGGTCGATCCAGCCCTCGACGCGGGCCTTGTGCTGGGCCGTGACGACCGGGCCATAGTGGGCACCGGCGTCGGTCGAGACGCCGACACGAAGCGTGGCGATCTCGGCGACCATGCGCTCACGCAGTTCATCGGCCGTCTTCTGGCCGACCGGAACGACGACCGGCAGGGCCATGCAGCGTTCGCCGGCCGAACCGAAGGCCGCGCCCGACAGGTCCTTGATCACCTGGTCCATGTCGGCGTCGGGCAGGATGATGCCGTGGTTCTTGGCCCCGCCCATGGCCTGGACGCGCTTATTGTTGGCCGCGCCCATCTGGTAGACGTAGTGGGCGATGTCGGACGAGCCGACGAAGCTGACGGCGTGGATCAGGGGGTGGGTCAGGATGGCGTCGACCGCCGCCTTGTCGCCGTGCACGACGTTCAGGACGCCGGCGGGCGCACCCGCCTCCATCATCAGCTCGGCCAGACGTACCGGCACCGACGGATCGCGCTCGGACGGCTTCAGCACGAAGGTGTTGCCGACCGCGATGGCCACCCCGAACATCCACATCGGGATCATGGCCGGGAAGTTGAACGGGGTGATGCCGCTCACCACCCCCAGCGGCTGGCGCATGGAATAGACGTCGATGCCCGGGCCGGCCCCTTGCGTGTACTCGCCCTTCAGTGCGTGGGGGATGCCGCAGGCGAACTCGATGACTTCCAGGCCCCGCTGGATGTCGCCCTTGGCGTCGGCGATGACCTTGCCGTGCTCGGACGACAGCATCTCGGCCAGGTCGTTCATGTTCGCCTCGGCCAGGCGCTTGAACTCGAACATGACCCGCGCGCGGCGCTGGGGGTTGGTCGAGGACCAGCCTTCGAAGGCGGCCTGGGCGGCCTGGACCGCGCGATCGACCTCGCCCTCGGTCGCCAGCTGCACGCGCGCCTGCACCTCGCCGGTGTTCGGATTGAACACGTCGCCGAACCGGCCCGACGCGCCCGTGAATGAGGCACCGTCGATGAAGTGAGCGATGTTTCGCATGGGAACGCTTCCTCGGAGTTCTATCTTTGGCGCGGGGTTTAGCGTGGGGTGCCGGGCGTGTCTCCTCCCCATCGCCGAAGGGCGATGGGGAGGTGGCTCGCGGCGATCAGCCGCGAGACGGAGGGGGCAACTCGGTGGTTGGAGTGGGGGCGGGCGGCCTCAAATTCTGCGGGCGGAGTCGCCCCCTCCGTCACTCCGCTGCGCTGCGTGCCACCTCCCCATCGCTGCGCGACGGGGAGGAGAGGGGACTACCGTGTCCCGCCGGGGACCCATTTCACGTCGCCCGCGCCGTTGGCGTTGGCGCGACGCGCGGCGACGAACAGGTGGTCCGACAGCCGGTTCAGATAGCGCAGGGCCTGGGGCGTGACGGCGGCCCCGGTCTCCACCAGGCGGATGGCCTCGCGCTCGGCCCGGCGCGCGATGGTGCGGGCCAGATGAAGGTGTGCCGACAGGGCCGAGCCGCCCGGCAGGATGAAGCTGTCCAGCGGCTTCAGGCTCTCGTTCATCCAGTCGATCTCGGCCTCCAGCCGCTCGACCTGGCTGTCGACCATGCGCAGCGCCTCCCACGCCGGCGGCGGATCCAGCGGGGTGGCCAGATCGGCACCCAGATCGAACAGCTCGTTCTGGATGCGCCCCAGCATGGCGTCGATCCGGTCATTCTGGCCTGAATGAAGACGCGCCACGCCGATCGCGGCGTTCAGCTCGTCGACGGTGCCATAGGCCTCGACCCTGGGATCGCTCTTGGACACCCGTTCTCCGGACGCCAGGCCCGTGTCGCCGTCGTCGCCCGTGCGGGTGTAGATCTTGTTCAGGACGACCACGCGATCAGCCTCCCTGCGTGGATTTCCACCACATGCCAGCCATCAGCAGCAGGATCGCCGCGCCTTGCAGGGCAACCCGCAGGCGCATCAGCTTGTTGGAGTTCGACCGGCCATACTCGCCGCCCCGGAACAGGGCATAGATGCCAAAGCCGAGCGTGAGGGTCACCGCTCCGATGGCGACCAGGATCAGAATGTCGAACAGGCTCATGGGGCCTATCTAGGCCGGTCGGGGCAGACGCGCCAGCGAGCGAACCTGCGGCGTTCACGCCCGGCTAACCCTTCTCCTCGTCGCGATCTCAACCTTTGGCCTTCAGGGTGCGACGTTCTGGAGTGCCCTGCTTGACCGATCGCCCCGTCCGAAACCTCGCCAACCTGAAGAAATCCGCGTCGACGGCGCGGGTGCTCAACCTGCTGCGCGTCTGGGACGAGCATGGTGCCACCGACGGCTGGAAGGCTGCGCCGATGTTCCGGCATCCGTCGCTGAACCGGGCCCTGATCCTGAAACACCGCCTGCGCCGCGACGAGGTCGATCGCTTCCGCGTCCGCCGTCACGTTGCCACCAAGATCATCCTGCCGATCGATCGAGGCGATCTGCGGATCGGTGGCCGGTACGGCTTTGTCGACGAGATCGGATACGACCGGCTGATGGAAGAGACCTTCGGGATCGGACCGTCGCACCCGGACCGCCAGGTGCTGGCCTTGATGGACGAACTGCCGGGGCTTGATCCGTTCCTGCTGCGCGAGCAGCTCCGTCGCCACGGCTTCGCGCCCGATCCCTGCTATTTCAATCTGACCGAGGCCGACCTCTCGCGCATGACCGAGTTCGTCTCGGAGGAAATCCGGCCCCTCGTCGATCTGAGCCTTGGCCCTGATGCGGACCTGACGGCTGAAAATCCGGTCTCGCGACTGACGGGCAAGATCATGTCCTTCACGCCGGGCGAAGACATGAGTTCGCTCGGCGCGACCCTGCAGCTGGACCCCCAGGAGTATGAGGAGGGCGTCTTCTGTTGGAAGGGCTTCCTCTACTACAAATGGTCGCTTCAGACGGTGATCGGCGATATCGGCGGGGTTCTTGACAGTGTCCGCCGCGCCAAGCCCTACGGTCGTCTCGACCCCGAGCAATCCATCGCCATCGAGCGCGTGCGCGAGGTGGTGGAACGCCGCATCATCCTGACGTGTGAATCCGCCTCGGACATGCTGAAGGTCTATGACGAGGCCTTCGTCGCCATGACACAGCAGGGGGACCCGAGCCGGTTCCGGGACTTCCTGAGGGACGCACCGCTTCTGTTCGCGCGACTGGGGGAGCGACTGGGCGCGGTTCAGCACATCGTCAGCTTTTGGCGTTTCCGCACTGCGTCTGGAAAGCCGCGGCTCACGCCCGAAGAGTTCCTCGACCTTCTGGCCGATTTCGAAGTCAGCCTGTCAGGCCGAGAGCGCGCGGATATCATGGCGATCGCGGCCTGAGGCGAGCCCGGGCGTCGGCTATCCAAACGCCGAACGGGGTCGGTATGGCCGACTAGAAATCCCGGTGACGCATGGCCACGTCGCAACGTTCATAGCGCGCGCCGAACCGCTCCATGATTTCCGGGTCGTGCCGGAATCCGAGTTTTTCATACAGGTGGATCGCGGCCTCGCAGCGTTTGCTGGTCAGAAGATAAAGCACTCGCGCATTCAGACCCAAGGCCCGCTCCAGCACCGCCTCCAGCAAGGCCTCGCCGACCTTGTGGCCGCGCGCGGTTTCCAGAACGCCCATCTTGGTCAGCTCGAACTGACCGACGCCGGTCTTCTGCAAGGCGCAGGTGCCCACGACGCCCAGGCCGGCGACGCTGGCGAACAGGATGTCGCCGCCGCGTGACAGGATGTGGGTTTGCGGGTTTTCCAGAACCTCGCGATCCGTCGCCTCGAGCGCGAACATCGCCTCGATCCACTGGACGTTGATGTCGTGGAAGTCCCTTGCCCGCTCCGGGGCGAAGGGCAGGATCTCGACGGTCGAACCGGGTCGGGAGGCCGCTGCGCGCTGGTGCAGCGGCTGTTCGTCCAGCGAACGTTCGATGGCGTCCAGCTGCTTCAGGAGCGGACCGTCAAGCGTCGCGCACAGAGCCCTGACGCTGGCTTCGACGGCCGGCCAGATCTCGGCCCTCGAGCGGGCGACGACCTCGCTGCCCTTGACGGAAAGCCGGACCGTGCGGCGGCGGCGATCCACGTCCGCGGGGCCGTCCTCGACCAGACCGGCTTCAACCAGTTTGGCGACGGCTCGGGTGACGCCCGGCTGGCTGACGCCAGTGGCCTCCACGATGGCTCCGACAGAGAGCGGACCCGTGGCCTCGAGCGCCGCCAGGATCGGATACTGGGCGGGTTGCACGGGCAGGCCTGCGCGCTCGATCAGGACCGCGACGTCGGACTGCATCCGCTCGCCCAGCCGCTTCAGGCGGCTGCCCAGAAACAGGTGAGGCCGGTCCCTGAGGATGTCCATGCGCGTCCCTCGAAATGCATATCGAGGTATATAACCGGGTATTGGAAGTCGCCGTCAACCCGGGTGAACGCCCTCGCCGCGCGACGCAGCGAGGGCCGATCGCCTTAGTAGCGGTAGTGGTCCGGCTTGAACGGGCCCTGGGCGGGGACCGAGATGTAGTCGGCCTGGTCCTTGGACAGGGTCGTCAGCTTCGCGCCCAGCTTGCCCAGGTGCAGCATGGCGACCTTCTCATCGAGGTGCTTGGGCAGGGTGTAGACCTGGTTCTCGTACTTGGCCGCGTTGGTCCACAGCTCGATCTGGGCCAGCACCTGGTTGGTGAAGGACGCCGACATCACGAACGACGGGTGGCCCGTGGCGTTGCCCAGGTTCACCAGACGGCCTTCGGACAGCAGGATGATCTTCTTGCCGTCCGGGAACTCGACGTGGTGGACCTGCGGCTTGATCTCGTCCCACTTGAAGTTCTTCAGGCCCGCGACCTGAATCTCGTGGCGGTGACGAAGATGTCGGCCTTGTCCTGGACGTCTTCCAGGGTCTGGACCTCATAGCCTTCCATGGCGGCCTGCAGGGCGCAGATCGGGTCGATCTCGGTGACGACCACGCGGGCGCCGCCCTGGCGCAGCGAGGCGGCCGAGCCCTTGCCCACGTCGCCATAGCCGCACACGACCGCGACCTTGCCCGACAGCATGACGTCGGTGCCGCGACGGATCGCGTCGACCAGCGATTCACGGCAGCCGTACAGGTTGTCGAACTTGGACTTGGTGACGCTGTCGTTGACGTTGATGGCGGGGAAGGGCAGGTCGCCGCGCTCGGCCATCTGGTACAGGCGGTGCACGCCCGTGGTCGTCTCTTCCGACACGCCGCCGATGGCGTCGCGGATGGCCGAGTAGAAGCCCGGCTTTTCCGCCAGATAGCGCTTCATGACCTTGTAGAGGGCTTCTTCCTCTTCGTTCTGCGGGTTGTTCAGGACCGAGGGGTCCTTCTCGGCCTTGGGACCGAGCACGCACAGCAGGGTGGCGTCGCCGCCGTCGTCGAGGATCAGGTTGGGATAGCCGCCGTCGGCCCATTCGAAGATCTTGTGGGCATAGTCCCAGTACTCTTCCAGCGTCTCGCCCTTGGTGGCGAACACCGGCGTGCCGGCGGCGGCGATGGCGGCCGCGGCGTGGTCCTGGGTCGAGAAGATGTTGCACGACGCCCAGCGGACATCAGCGCCCAGGGCTTCCAGCGTCTGGATCAGCACCGCCGTCTGGATCGTCATGTGCAGCGAGCCGGCGATCCGCGCGCCCTTCAGGGGCTGGGCCGATCCGAACTCGTCACGCAGCGCCATCAGGCCCGGCATTTCGGTCTCGGCGATGGCGATCTCCTTGTTGCCGAAGCCGGCAAGCGAGATGTCGCGGACGATGTAGTCGGTCATGAGGGCGATCCTGATAGGGGCGATTTACGCGCGCCTATAGCCCGCGCCGGGGGCGGGGGCAAGGAACATATAAGGATGTCTTTATATGTCGCGGCCGGAGCGGGGGTGCCGCTCCGGCCTCCGGATCAGGTCCGCGGCTGCGGCGTCTGCATCGACCGCGTGGCGGGAACGCCGACGCTGGGGGCTCGCGCGGCACCGGCGGTCTCGCCCGGCTTCATGAACTTGACCAGCACGCGCTGACCGATCAGCAGGGGCGCGTCGCCGGCGGTCACGACCACCTCGATGACGCGTTCGTCCGACCGCTGGGACGGATCGTCCGAGGCCAGCTTGCGGGCCCCGAAGACGGCGGCGCGGCGCAGCACCGAGCCGACATAGACGGTATCCGGGTCGCCCTCGGGCGTGATCTCCACGGCCTGGCCGGTGCTGACGTTGGGGATGTCGCTCTCGACGATCTCGGCGCGCGCGATACGGGGGGCGTCGGGTTCCAGGTCGAACAGGTTGGACACCTGCAGCGTCGAGGCACCCGAACCCGGGTTGGCGTAACGGCGCACGATCCGGCCATTGGCGGGCGAGCGGATGACCGTCAGTTCGACGTTGAACGCGGCCTCGTCGCGACGGGCGCGAGCGGTCTGGACGTCGGCCTGCTGGGCCCCCAGCCGTGCCTGGGCGGTGGCGATGGCGTCGCGCGCCTGATCCAGACGCTGGCCGGCGACGAAGTTGGTGGCGACCAGCCGTTCCAGCCGGTCGAACTCGCGCTGGGCGGTGCGGATGTCGACGTTGATCAGGCGCAGTTGGGCCTCGGCCGCCGCCAGGTTGGCCTCAGCGGTCTGCAGCGCCAGACGGGGCTCATCGTCCTCCTGACGCGCCAGGATCTGGCCGGCGGTGACGGTGTCGCCTTCCTGCACATAGACTTCACGGATGACGCCGCCGCGGCGCGCCGCGATCTGGATGATGCCACCCTCGATGTCGATCTTGCCGTTCGCGATGGCCGCATAGGGGCTCTCGACGCGCTCGGCCTCGGCCTTTTCGGCGTCCGCCTTCTTGGCCGCGCCCTGGCCCTGCATGAACAGGAAGCCGGCGACGATCACGATGATCAGCAGGACGCCGATCCAGACCCATTTGTTTTTCAGGAAGCCGGGCATGCGTTGAGAATCCTAAGGGGTCTTCAGTGATGGGACGCCAGGGTGGCGTTCGGATTGGGCGTGCGGCGCTCATCGGAGATGATGATGCCGTCCTCGATCTTGATGACGCGGTCGGCCCATTCTTCCAGGCGCGGGTCGTGGGTCACGCAGATCACGGCGGCGCCGTGTTCGGATGCCGCGCGGCGCAGCAGGCGGATGACGATCTGGCCGTTCTCGCCGTCCAGCGCCGAGGTCGGTTCGTCGGCGAACAGGATCTGCGGGTCCTTGGCCAGGGCGCGGGCGATGGCGACGCGCTGCTTTTCGCCGCCCGACAGGGCGGCCGGGCGCTGATGCAGACGGGGCTTCAGGCCGACCTCTTCCAGAGCCAGCGTCGCGCGCTTTCTGGCAGCGTCGGGCGACAGGCCCTGGAACTTCAGAACGGTCTGGACCTGTTGCAGGGCGGTCAGGGCCGGGAACAGGTTGAAGCCCTGGAAGATGAAGCCGCAGTGATCCAGCCGGAACTTGTCGATCTTGCCCGACGACAGCTTCCACAGGTCATCGACGTCCAGGGCATCGACACGGCCTTCCTCGGGCCGCAGCAGGCCCGACAGCGCCGCGATCAGCGTCGACTTGCCCGAACCGGACGGTCCCATGACCATGGTCAGGTCGCCGTGGCGCGCGTCAAAGTCGACGCCCTTCAGCACCTCGACAAAGCCCTTGCCGGACTTGAAGCGCTTGCGCAGACCCTTGGCCTCGATGGCGTAGTCGCCGTGTTTGCCGTGCGCGGTGGTGTGATGGCTCATCGCAGCAGGTCCGCAGGCTGGCTGTTCTTGAGGACGCCGAGGGACAACATGCCTGACACCATGGCGATTGCGATCAGGCCACCGCCGACCATCATGATGGCATCCGGTTGCAGCGCAATCAGTACGCCTTGCGACGCCGCGAATAGCGCGACAAGCCATGTCAGCAGAACGGCTGCCGCGACGCCAACCACACCGACCCAGAAGCTGAGTTCCACGACGATCCACCTGAGCGACCCCATGCCCACACCCAGCGCCCGCAGTGAGGCAAACTCTTTGATGTTGGCCATGATCGCGCCTCTGAGCGTCTGCCACGTAATGGCCACGCCGATGACGATGCCCACGAAAGTCACCCCGCCCAGGATGATGATCAGTGGTCCCTCGTCGAACATGGCACCCTGGTTGGCGGCGGCCAGCTCGTCACGGGTCCAGGCCTTCCACTGCCCGCCACCCGCCGCATTCAAGTCGGCGACAACTCGCTCGGCGTCAGCGGGGTTTCGGATCTTGACCATGAGAGGTCCGACGCGCGGCCCGGTGTCGGCCTGACCGACCATGCGCAGGGTGTCGCGAGACATCACGACGGTCTGCTGCATCATGTTCGGGTAGCCGCGCAGGATGCCGACGACTGTGACTGTCCGTCCATTGTAGAGCGCCTTGTCGCCGAGTTTGACGCCCAGCGACTTCACGGCCGTCTCGTCGATGGCGACGGTGTAGGGTTGCCGAAGTGCCTCGACCAAGGCGGGTGAGTAATCCGTAGGTATGGTCACCGCTCCCGGCGTCGTGTCGATGATGGAGGCCTGCACGAAGTTCTGCCTCGGCGCGCCCTCCCGTGCCCGGTCAGCGGCCGACTTGGTCGGATCGACTTCCTGCAGCGATTGGAAACTCCCGCCGGAACCGTCCAGCGGCATCACCTCGACCACGTCAGGATGGTTGTAGACCAATGGTATGAAGCGGCGCGGCACGCCCGAGGGTCCGCCAATGATGCTCCTGGCTCCCGGCTGCAGGACGAAGACGTCAGCGCTGGAGCGTTCAATAGTCGCCATGAAGCCTTTGCCGATGCCGATGAACACGCCGGCCATGCCCAGCACCAGCAAGCCTGACAGGGCCAGCGCCATGACGGCGGCCATATATCGGCGCCACTCGAAAAGCAGCGTGGAAAGCGCAAGCGACATGATGTGACGGATGTGTCCCTGACCTGTCGCGTATCTGACGCCCGACGCCGTTCTCTCCAAGTTAAATCGGGGTAAGGACGCTTGTGATCGATATGGCGACGCTTGACCCTGTAAGGGAGGCGCTCAGAGATGCCGCGCTTGCCCCAAGGGCAGCCCTGCGTCTAGTTACGATGTAACACCAGACCGCTTCACCGGAGATCCCCCGCATGTCGCTTCGCCGTCTTGGCCTTTTCGCCTCGCTCGCCGCCCTGTCGTTCGCCGCCAATCCGGCGATGGCCGACGAAGGGATGTGGACGTTCGACAACTTCCCGATCCAGACGGTCAACGACAAATACGGCACCCGCATCGATCAGGCCTGGCTGGACCGGGTGCGCAACGCCGCCGTCCGGATCCAGGGCTGCTCGGCCTCGGTGGTGTCGCCCAATGGCCTGGTCCTGACCAACCACCACTGCGTGGTCTCGTGCGTGCAGGACCTGTCCGATGCCCAGAACGACTTCGTCGCCAACGGCTTCCGCCCCACCGGTCGTGAAGAGGAACGCCAGTGCGCGGGCCAGACGGCCGAGATCCTGACCAACATCACAGACGTCACCGACCGCATCCTGGCGGCAGGCGAAGGCCTGGAAGGCGCGGCCTTCGTACAGGCGCGCGGCGCCGCCCAGCAGGCGATCCAGCGCGAGGCCTGCGGCGATGACCGGACCCGCAACTGCCAGGTGATCAGCTTCTATCGCGGCGGCCGTTTCGCCCTCTATGAGTTCCGCCGCTACGAGGACGTGCGCCTCGCCTTCGCGCCGGAGTTCCAGGCGGCCTTCTTCGGTGGCGACCCGGACAACTTCAACTTCCCCCGCTACGCGCTCGATTTCGCCTTCCTGCGCCTTTACGAGAACGGCCAGCCGGTCGAGACCCCCAACCACCTGACCTGGACCACCGAGGTTCCTGAAGAAGGCGACCCCGTCTTCGTCGCCGGCAACCCGGGCTCCACCTCGCGCCTGCTCAGCATGAGCCAGCTGGAGCGAATCCGCGACCAGGTCCAGCCGACGACCCTGATCCAGCTGTCGGAGCTGCGCGGCCGTCTGCAGCAGTATGCCTTCACCAGCGAAGAGGCCGCCCGGATCACCGTCGATCCGATCTTCGGCATCGAGAACACCTTCAAGGCTACCTTCGGCCAGCAGCAGGCCCTGCTCGACCCCGAGTTCCTGGGTCGCAAGCGCGAGGAAGAGGCCGATCTGCGCGCCCGCGTCGCCGCCGATCCGGCGCTGGCTGAGCGCATCGGCGATCCGTGGGGCGAACTGACCGCGATCGAGGATCGCGCCGCCGACCTGTTCATTCCCTTCCGCCAGCTGGAAGCCGCCGCCGGCCAGCGCTCGCTGCTCTACAGCTATGCCCGCGCCATTGTCCGGGCCTCCAAGGAGCGCGCCAAGCCGGTTGAACAGCGCCGTCCGGGCAACTCCGACGCCGACATCGCCGCGCTGGGCCGCCGCCTGGCCGCCGTGACGCCGATCGAGGCTGATCTGGAGGAGATCTACCTGTCCTTCTGGCTGTCCAAGACGCGCGAGTACCTGACCGTCGACAACGCCGACGTCCAACGCCTGCTGGGCCGCGAGAGCCCCGAGGCGCTCGCCGACCGTCTGGTGTCGGGCACCGGTCTGGCCGACCCCGCCCGCCGGGCCGAGCTTCTGGCCATGACGCCGGAACAACTGGCGGCGTCGGGCGATCCCCTGATCGAGTTCGTGATGCGCAACGACGACGCGGCCCAGCTGCTGCGCGCCCAGTGGGAGTCCGGCGTGTCGGGCCCGACCGCCCGCGCCGCCGAACGCATCGCCCAGGCCCGCTTCGCCGCCTACGGCACCAACCAGTATCCCGACGCGACCTTCTCGCTGCGCCTGTCCTATGGCGCGGTCGAGGGCTGGACCTATCGCGGGACCGAGGTCGAGCCCTTCACCACCATCGGCGGCCTGTACGAGCGCGCGACGGGATCGCACCCCTTCGTCCTGGCCGAAGCCTTCGCGGCGGCCGAGGACCGGGTGAACAAGGATGTCGTCTATAACTTCAGCTCGACCAACGACATCATCGGCGGCAACTCGGGCTCGCCCGTGATCAACGCCGACGGCGAGGTGGTCGGCGCGGCGTTCGACGGCAACATCCACTCGCTGGGCGGCGCCTTCGGCTATGACGCGGCCCTGAACCGCACGGTGACGGTCTCGACCGCCGCCATCACCGAGGCGCTCCGCAACGTCTATCAGCAGCCCCGCCTGCTGGAGGAACTCGGGGTCGAGTGATCCCGTCTTCCCGCCTTCTTGCGTGGCGCATGATTGTCATCCCGGCCGAACCCCGGCCTTGAGCCGGGGGGAGAGCCGGGACGAGCTTTCGCAAATGTCCGAAGGCCCGGACAGACCGTCAGGTCTGATCCGGGCCACGGCCAGCCCGCAGTTGACCGTAGAGGTCGACCCACCGCGGATTTTCCTTCTCGACGAGGGCGAACTTCCATGGTCGCTGCCACCGCTTGATCCGCTTCTCTCGCAAGATGGCTTGATCGACGTAGCGGTGGTGCTCGTACCAGACCAGCTGATCGATTCCGTGCTCGCGCGTGTAGCCGTCGAACACCCCTCGCTTGTGCTCGTCGACACGCCGTATCAGGTCATTCGTCATACCGACATACAGCCATCCGCACGGCGCGTCGGCGAGAATGTAGACCCAGAAGTCGAAGTCGCGCATGTCCGTTTCCCGGACAATCGCTGCGCGATTTCCGGGAGGGAGTCAAAAGGGAGTTGTGCTGCGTCCCGGCTCTCCCCCCGGCTCAAGGCCGGGGTCCGGCCGGGATGACAATCGTGCCTCGCTTGACCGGTCACCGTTGATCCTTTCCTCTGCCTCGCTTCACGGAGCCCCCCCATGCGTCATCTGCTTCTCGCCACCACCGCCGCTCTCGCCCTGTCCGCCACGGCTGCTTCCGCCGAGGAGGGCATGTGGACGTTCGACAACTTCCCGATCGCGCGGGCGAACCAGACGCTGGGCACGAACATCGATCAGGCCTGGCTGGACCGGGTGCGGCTCAGCTCGGTGCGGTTCGGCGGGTGCTCGGCCGGGATCGTGTCGAACGCCGGTCTGGTGCTGACCAACAACCACTGCGTCGCCACCTGCGTGGCCAATCTGTCGACGCCGGACGTGAACTATGCCGCGACCGGCTTCACCCCGCGCACCCGGGAAGAGGAACTGCGCTGCCCCAGCGGCTCCGCCGAGATTCTGACCGAGATCACCGACGTCACCGAACGGGTCAAGGCGGCCGGCGCCGGCCTGACCGGTCAGGCCTTCACCCGCGCCCGCGACGCCGAGATCGGCCGTATCGAGCAGGAAGCCTGCCAGGGCGCGGCCGACCGCCGCTGCCAGGTCGTCAGCCTGTATCGCGGCGGCCAGTTCAAGCTCTATGCCTACAAGCGCTACACCGACGTGCGTCTGGCCTGGGCGCCCGAAGACCGTGCGGCGACCTTCGGCGGGGATCTGGACAACTTCTCCTTCCCGCGCTTCTCCATCGATGCGGCCCTGATCCGGCTTTACGAGAACGGTCAGCCGGTCGCGACGCCGACCCACTTCGTCTGGAACGACGACCGGCCCGTCACCGGCACGCCCGTCTTCGTCTCCGGCAGCCCGGGCGCGACCCAGCGCCTGCTGACCCAGGACCAGCTGGCGACCGTGCGCGATGTCGTCCTGCCGCTGGACCAGCTGATCGCGTCCGAGCTGCGCGGGCGGCTGGTCCGCTTCGCCGCCGAGAGCGAGCAGAACGCCTTCATGGCCATGGACCCGATCGTGGGGCTGGAGAACACCTACAAGCGCGGACTGGGCCGTATGCGCGCCCTGACCGACGCCGGCTTCATGAGCCGCCGCGCCGAAGCCGAGGCCGACTTCCGCGCCCGCGTCGCCGCCGACACCGCCATCGCTTCGGCCGCCGCCGATCCCTGGGGTGCCCTGTCTGCCGTGCAGCCATCGGTGCGAGAGCTCTATGCCCCCATGGCCCTGCTGGAAGGCGGGACCGGCGTGGGGACCACCGCGCCGGGTGGCGGCTCGGTCCTGTTCGCCTACGCCCGCACCCTGGTTCGCGCGGCCCAGGAGCGGGCCAAACCGTCCGCCGAGCGTCTGCCCGAGTTTGGCGACGCCCGTCTGGGCCAGGTCGAGAACGGCCTGATGGCCCAGCGTCCGGTCTATCCGGAGCTGGAACAGGTCCGCATGGAATGGTGGCTGTCCAAGACCCGGGAGTGGCTGACCGTCGATGATCCGCGCGTGCGGGCGCTGCTGGGGGCAGAGTCGCCCGAGGCCTTGTCGGTGCGTCTGGTCGAGGGTTCGACGCTCGCCGATCCGGCCGTCCGCCGCGCGCTTTGGGACGGCGGGCTTGAGGCCATACAGGCGTCCGACGACCCCCTGATCCGGTGGATGCTGTCGATCCAGGACGTCACCCGCGGCGTCCGCTCGGAGTGGGAGGCCCGCGTCCAGGCCCCGACCGAACAGGCGTCCGAACGCCTCGCCGCCGCCCGGTTCGCCACCTATGGCGACAGCGTCTATCCCGATGCGACCGGCACCCTGCGCCTGACCTACGGCCTGATCGAGGGCTCCGACGTGCCGGGCCAGAGGTTCAACGGCTTCACCACCTTCGACGGCCTGTGGGACCGGGCAACCGGGGCCGCGCCCTTCGACGTTGCGCCCCGGCTGCTGGCCGCGCGCGCAACCATCGACGGCGACACGGTGCTGAACATGACGGTGTCGTCCGACACCATCGGCGGATCCTCGGGCTCGCCGGTGGTCAATGAAGCGGGCGAGATCGTGGGGGCCAACTTCGACTCCACCGTCCTGACCCAGCGAAACGCCTACGGCTACGACCGCGACGTGAACCGCAGCGTCATCGTCACGACCGGCGCGGTGACCACGGCATTGCGCGACGTCTACGGCATGCAGCGTCTGGTCGAGGAGCTTGGCGCGGACTGAGCTCGATCAGGGATTAAGCCGCCCCTGGTGGTCGTCGGCGACGAAGACGATGTCGCGGTCCGGCCGCTTCACCTTCGATCCCGGCCGCTTCAGCTCGGTCAGGATGTGGCGGATGATGTTCAGCCGGGCGGCCTTCTTGTCGTCGGTGGCCACGATGGTCCACGGGCCGGCCTTGGAATGTGACTCGGTCAGCATGCGGTCGCGCGCGGCGGAGTAGGCGTCCCATCGCTTCTGCGCCTCGGCGTCCAGCGGCGAGACCTTGAAGCGCTTCAGGGGATCGGTCATCCGCTCGGCGATACGCTTGGCCTGTTCGGCCTTGGAGATGTCCAGCCAAAGCTTGATCAGGTGCACGCCCGACCCGGTCAGCATCTTCTCGAAGCGCGGGGCGTCCTCCAGGAACTGCGCGTGCTGCTCCGGCGTGCAGAAGCCCATCACCGGCTCAACGCCCGCCCGGTTGTACCAGGACCGGTTGAACAGCACCCATTCGCCCGCCGCCGGCAGGTGGGGGGCATAGCGCTGGAAGTACCACTGGGTGGTCTCCCGCTCGGTCGGCTTGGGCAGGGCGACGACGCGGGTCTGGCGCGGCGAGGCGTATTCGGTGATGCGCTTGATGGCCCCGTCCTTGCCGGCGCTGTCGCGGCCTTCGAAGACGATGATCAGCTTCTTGCCCTGCTCGATCCACCAGTGCTGGGTTTCGACCAGCTCGATCTGGAGCGCCTCCAGCTCGGTCTCATAGTCGTCCTTCTTGCCCATGGTCGTCTCCTTCGTGGCGATCACGTTGCAACGATTTAAATTGGCCCGTCGAGTCAGATCGACCAATCTCAGCCGCATGAACACACGTCGGGACATTCTGGTCGGGACGGCCGTCGTCGCCGCCCTGGGCGCCGGGTCGGCGCGCGCTGACGCCGCCGGATGGGACGCGGCTCTGGACCAGGTCGCCTCTGGCCCGGGCGCACCGCCCGCTCTGGCCGCCATGGTGGTGGGGCGCGAGGGACCGCTCTGGACCGGGGCGCGGGGCCTGCGCCGCGTCGGATCAGCCGACACCGCGACGGTGGGCGATCTCTGGCATCTGGGCTCCAACACCAAGGCCATGACGGCGGCGCTCTATGGTCGCCTCGTCGACGCAGGCCGTGCCGACTGGAGCGCGACCCTGTCCCAACTCCTGCCCGACGTGACGATGCATGAGGCCTGGCGCGACACGCCGCTGACCGCGGTCATGGGCCATGTCGCCGGTCTGTCGGACGATACCGCGATGGGCCGCGTCTGGCTGATGACCGCCCGCGCCGATCCGCGCAGCCTGGCCGAACAGCGTCGCGCCCTGGTCCAGGCCATGCTGGCCGTGCAACCGGCCGGGACGCCGGGCACCTTCGCCTATGGCAATGCCAACTATGTCGTCCTGGGCGCGGTCATCGAGACGATCACCGGCCAGCCGTGGGAAGACGCCATGCGCACCGGGCTGTTCGCGCCGCTCGGCATCACCACCGGCGGGTTCGGCGCGCCGCAGGGCAACCAGCCCTGGGGCCACAGCGGTGGTCGGGCGATCGATCCGTCCAGCGACTTCTCCGACAATCCTCTGGCGCTCGGTCCGGCGGGAACGGCGCATATGGCCTTGGCCGACTATGCGCGGTTCCTCGGCGTCTTCCTCAATGACGGAGGTGGTTTCCTCTCGCCCGAGACGCTCGCGGTCCTGACCCGGTCTGTCGGGCAGGGGCGTCCGCCCTATGGCGGGGGGTGGCTGGTCCTGGGCGGGCAGCCCTGGGCCGGCGGACCCGCCCTGGCCCACGATGGCTCCAACACCATGTGGTACCTGTCAGCCTGGGTCGCGCCGGGCGTTGGACGGGCCTTCGTCGCGGTCTCCAACGACGGCAATGCCGGGGCCGAAGCCTGCCGCCAGTTGATCCCGGGCCTGATCCAGGCGGGCTGAGCGGTTGACGCTGGCGGATCAGACCGCCGCGCTTCATGTTCAAGGCGCATGAAGCGCGACTTCGCCGATTTCTGGAACCTGCTGTGGGAGGTGGGGCTGGCGCTGTGCGCGGGCTTTGCCTTGCTGAACGCCTTTGCCCCGCCCCAGGACCTGCCGTGGAAACCGCTGGATCTGAACCGTCCGATCGGCCAGGCGACGGCGGCCCAGGTGGCCGATTTCGCCGTCTCCTTCTCCGCCCCGGACGAAGAGGTCGAGGCCGTCACCGCCGCCTGCATCCAGACCCTGAGAGAAGCGGGCGTCGAGGTTCGCCGCGCCGAGGACATCGATGGCGGCGACTTCTGTCAGGTCAGGAACGCGGTGGTCATCACCGGCGGTGCCGTGACCCCGCTCAGCCCCGGCAATCTGGCCATGCAGTGCCCGCTGGCGGTGCGCTATGTGATCTGGGACCGGCAGGTTCTGAGGCCCGCCGCCCAGGCTGCCTATGGCTCCACACCGGTTTCGGTGAACAATTTCGGCACCTATTCCTGCCGTCGCATCTATGGCTCAGTCGATCCGGCCGACCGCCCCAGCGAGCACGCGCGGGCCAATGCGCTGGACGTCGGGTCCGTCACCCTGGCGGATGGGCGCACCGTCTCGGTTCAGGCGGACTGGGGCGGTCAGGGACCTCAAGGCGTTGAAGGGGCAGGGTTTATCCGACGCATACGCGACGGCGCCTGCCGGGTGTTCTCGACCGTCCTCAGCCCCGACTACAACGAGGCCCACGCCGACCATCTGCACCTGGACGGTGCCCCAAGGGGCCTGTGTGCCTGATTTCACATAGGCTTGATCGCCTGATGCGCGAATCGATTCCGATTGACCGAGCTTGACGGCTGTTAGACAACATTCGCGCAATCCGGATTTCGCGTGGGGTCCACACCTGCGTTTAGCTCCTTCTATGAACGAGCCTGTCCAGATGGATTGTCGGACCCCTTGAACAGGGTGTTCGCCTGGAAGAGCGCGTTTATGGAGACGCACAATGCCGACCGGAACGGTCAAGTGGTTCAACCCCACCAAGGGCTTCGGCTTCATTCAGCCGGAGTCCGGCGGCGCCGATGTGTTCGTGCACATCACCGCCGTCCAGAAGGCGGGCCTCGCCGGCCTCGATGAAAACGCCAAGGTCGAGTACGAGCTGGAGTCCCAGCGCGGCAAGACTTCGGCCGTGAACCTGAAGGTCCTCTGATCCTCACCGATCAGGGTCGCCGATAGCGATCACGCGGGCGCGGTTCCTTCGGGGGCCGCGCCCGTTTTCGTTGGACCGGGCCCTCTGGCGTTCGACCACTGCGCCAGCACGATGGCGGCCATGACCAGGGCTGCGCCCATGGCCTGAACCGGCGACAGGATCTCGCCGAAGATCAGCCACCCCAGAAGCCCGGCCACGATCGGCTGGATCAGGATGGTCACGGCGGTGATGGAGGCGGGCAGACGCCCCAGCGCCCAGGCCACGCCGCCCTGTCCAGCCACATGCATCAGCCCCATGCCGACGCAGGCCGCCCAGCCCGCGGCCGTCGCGGGGACCATGTCCTCGCCCAGCGTCAGGGCCACGCCCCCCATCAGCGGCAGACCCGCCAGCGTCGCCCAGAAGGTGACCTTCAGCGCCCCGGCCGTGCTCCGCGCGAACTTCACCATCAGGAAGTAGCCCGCGTACCAGAAGGACACGAGCAGCGAGAGGAAGTCCCCCAGCGGCGGATTGGTCCCCTGACCGCTCGCCTTGCCCGCCGCCATCGCCCAGGCCCCGGCCATGGCGAAACCCAGCGCCAGCAGGAACAGCCGCGCGGGCTTCTCCTTGAAGAACAGCCACCCGATCAGGGTCACGACGACGGGCGTCAGGTTGCACAACACCGTGGCGTTGGCGACCGAGGTCATAACGATGCCGTAGTGCCAGAACGACAGATCCAGCGCGAAGAACAGCCCCGCCAGCAGCATCCACTTCGACGGCCGCCCGATCCCTTCGCCGCCGGGCCGCGCGACCAGAATGAACAGCAACGGCATGGCGAACAGGAACCGCCAGAACCCCGCCGCCGCCGGCCCCGTCTCGGTCAGCCTGACGAGGATCGGTGCCAGCCCGAGGATCGACGCCGAGGCCAGCACGACCAAGAGCGGAATCAGACGGGGGGTAGCCGAGGACATGGTGTCGCATACGCCGATCCTTCTCCCAGAGGGAGAGGGCTTGAGGTTCGGAGAGCTCAGCGATCCGCAAACCCAAAGGGTGAGGGGTTGCAATGGGAGCCGGTGAGGGCGGAACCCCTCACCCTTTCGCGCAAGGCCGATCGCCTTGACGGCTCTCGGGCGCTCAAGCCCTCTCCCTCCGGGAGAAGGACGCTAGAAGCCCAGCTCTGCCCTCAGCTCCTGCGCCGTCACCCCCGCCTCCCTCAGGGCCATCAGCGTTACCGACCCGTCACGCTTGGCATAGCGCTTCCCGTCCGGCGCCAGCAGCAGGCGGTGATGGCGATAGACAGGCGTCGGAAGGTCCAGCAGGGCCTGCAGCACGCGCTGGATGGAGGTCGTCTGGATCAGGTCCTCGCCCCGGATGACGTGGGTCACGCCCTGATCCGCATCGTCCACGACCGAGGCGATGACATAGCCCGCGCCGATGTCCTTTCGCCCCACGACCATGTCGCCCAGAGCCTCAGGCCGGGCGGTTCTGACCCCCGGATCGGAGGTCTCCTCCACCCAGGTCAGGCGCTCGAAGCCGCCCAGCCGCTCCCGCGCGGCCTTGAGCGACAGCCGCCAGGCGAAGGGCTTCCCGGCCGCCAGCAGCGCGGCCTCTTCCTCGGCCGACAGGGGGCCGCCGGTGAAGGCGCCCGCGTCGGCTGGATCGTCCGCATGGGGCGCGCCGCCCGCCAGCGCCATCAGCTCCTTCCTCGTACGAAAGCAGCGATACAGCACCCCCATCTCCCGCAGCCGATCCAGCGCCCCGTCATAGGCCGGGCGGCGTTCGGACTGGCGCATCACGGGCCCGTCCCAGTCCAGGCCCAGCCAGCGCAGATCCTCGATCAGGGCCGTCTCATACTCCGGCCGGCACCGGGTGAAGTCGGTGTCCTCGATCCTCAGCAGGAACCGCCCGCCCGCCGCGCGCGCCGCGGTCCAGGCCGTCAGGGCCGAAAAGGCATGGCCCCGATGCAGCAGGCCCGTGGGCGAGGGGGCGAAGCGGGTGACGAAGCTCACGCCCTCACATCCGGGCGATCGCCCCGGCCGCCTCCGCCGCGTGAACGACGGCGTCGAGGGTCGCGGACGGATCGCCGTCGAACTGCACCTTCAGATGCTGAAGCGCGAAGCGACGCTGGCCGGCCATCCAGGCGTGGATCTCGCGACCCACGGCCGTGGTCTCGGGGAAGGGCCTGCCCGTGACCTGATAGAGCGTCAGCGTCGGCCGATCCGGCAGGGCGAAGGCCGGCACGACCGGCTTGGCGCGATGCTGTTGCCGGGCCGCCGCGTCGCGGAAGGCGGGCGAGGCGAGGATCTCGGCCAGCACTGGTCCCAGGGCCGCGACGGCCGCCCCGAACGCCTCCGGGTCCCGGTCCGCCGACGGCAACCAGGCGCGGAACGCGGGGTGATCACGCGCCATCTGGTCGATCAGGGTCAGCAGGGCCCGACCGGTCAGGGCCTTGACCGTGAAGCTGACGTGCAGCGACGGCGCATCCACCGCGATCGCGTCGTGATAGACGCCGCGCGGCATGTAGAGCAGGTCGCCCGGCCGCATCGTGATGGTCGTGACCAGCCGCCCCCGGCTCTTTTCGATGTCGGCGTTGGTCAGGCCGGGCGGATAGTCCAGCGGATCCTCGACCCGGCCCTCATAGATGTTCCAGACCTTCTCGCCCTCGGTCTGGACGGCGAAGACGTCGTGGACGTCATAGTGGGTGCCCAGAACCTTGCTCTCCTTGAAGGAGCAGAAGACGCTGGCCCCGACATTGGCCCCCAGCGCCTCTCCGATCGCGGCACCGGCCCGCGTGATCGGGGCGTGCAGCGTCAGCATGTCGTTGACCAGCAGGCTGGCCCCAGCGCCCAGCATCAGCTCGACCATCTCGGGATCCGGCCGCCAGACCGGGCCGTGGGTCGAGGGCCGCGTGCGGCAATACTGTTCGGGCGGCACATCGACCTGACGGTGCAGCATCTGCAGACGGTCGTTATCCCAGATGTTGGTCTGGCCCAGCAGGGTGTTGAAAGCCGCCCACGTCAGCAGACCGCGCCTCGGCGCGTCGCCGGAGGCGGGGATGTGCAGGGGCTGACGGCCCAGATGCCCGCTTCGAAAGGCCTCGACGCCGATCGGGGCCAGGAGATCGTCGAAGGTGTCCATGACCGTTTTCTAGGGGCAGGCGAGGGCGCTGTCGACGCGATCGGCGCGCCTCGGCCTGACCGTCAGGCCGCCCTGATGGCGCCCGCGTCTTCGGCCGCACGAACCGCCGCGCGCAGTTCGGCCTCTGGCACGAAGTCGAACTGGGCGATCAGGTCCTCCAGCGCGAAGCGAGGTTGCTCCAGCGCCCAGCCCAGGGCGATGGCCACGGTCCCGGAAAAGGCCGGCGGGGCGGCCGGACCCCGGGCGTAGAGCGTCAGCGGCGGACGATCCGGCAAGCCATAGCCGGGCTCGGCCGGGACCCGCCGCCCTTGCATGACCGAGGCCTCCTCCAGCATCAGGTCGCTGGTCGCCAGCGCCTGAAGCCGGCGTCCGATCTCGGCCAGCTGGGCGCGCAGGACCGCCCCGTCCCCCATCGCCGCCGGGCGCAGGAAGTGGCGGAACACGGGATCATCGCGCACGATCGCCTCGACCCGCTTCATCAGGTCCAGCCCCGTGGCCGGCGTGATCGAATAGGTGACGTGCAGCGACGCCTCCTCGGTCGCCAGCGCCTCGTGGTACCAGCCGCGCGGCAGATACAGAACGTCGCCGGGCCGCATGCGGACCTGCTCCATCACCTCGCCGCGCTGGCCCGCGATCCAGGATCGGGTCTCCTCGCTGTCGACCGGAAAGCTGACCGGGGCATCGGCCCGGTTGCGATACAGCGTCCAGACCTTCTCGCCCGCGCACTGAACCGCGAAGACGTGGTGGGTGTCATAGTGGGTGCCGAACGCCTGCACGCCTCCGAACGAGCAGTACAGATTGGCGCTGACCTGTCCGGCGAAGGCCTGTCCAAGGGCCGGTGTCATCGCCCGGATCGACGGGATCAGGTCCTGCACCTCGTCCAGGATCAGACTGGCCCCCTGCGCCAGCATCAGCTTGACCTTGGCGGGCGAGGGGCGGCTGACGGGGCCGGCTCCGGTCGCGGCCTCGTGGCAGTACTGGCGCGGCGGCACGCGCTGGCCGTTGAAGACGACCTTCAGGTTCTGGGTTGTCCAGATCGACGTCTGGTCCAGCAGCGCATTGAACCGGTCCCAGTCCAGCAGCGCCGCCTTGGCCGCGCCCGCCTGCGCCGGAATGTGCAGCGGTTTCCGGTCGTCATGGTCGGCGTGGAACACCTTGGGGGTGATCGGGGCCAGAAGATCGTCCAGAGTGCGCATGGGCAAGGACGCTAGCGGTTCGGCCCGATGACCGGAAGCGCCCATGTCCCTCAGCCCCGCCGACCTCGCCGCCGCCCGCCAGTCTCTGGCGGATCGCGACCCGGCGCTGGCGCGGGCGCACGCCCAGACCCCGCCGTTCGAATGGCGGGTCCGGCAGGCGGGGTTCGAGGGCCTGTTCCGCATGATCGTGGAACAGCAGGTGTCGGTCGCCTCGGCGGCGTCGGTCTGGGCGCGGCTGAACGCAGGGCTGGGCGAGATCACGCCACAGGCCCTGCTGGCCCACGACCTCGACGGCCTTCGCGGCATGGGCCTGTCGCGGCAAAAGGCGACCTATGGCCAGGGCATGGCGCTGGCCCAGGTCGAGGGGCGCATCGATCTGGATCACCTGTCGACGCTGGACGACACCGCCGCCATCGAGGCCCTGGTGTCGCTGAAGGGCGTCGGCCTCTGGACCGCCGAGGCCTACTTGCTGCTGTGCGAGGGCCGCACCGACGTGTTTCCCGGCGGCGACGTGGCGTTGCAGGAAGCCATCAGGTGGGCCGACCGTGCAGAGGTGCGGCCGGATACGAAGCAGGCCTATGCCCGGGCCGAGGTCTGGCGGCCGTGGCGCGGCGTGGCCTGTCATCTGCTCTGGGCCTGGTACACCGGCGTGAAGAAGGGCGAGATCGTGCTCGATGAGGCTGGAGGCGTGTGATGGTCGATCCTGCGGCCCTCGGCGCGGAGCTGGCCCGGCCCGAGGCCGTGCTCGGCGCGCTGGACTTCGCCGGCGTCGCCGTCTTCGCCGCGACCGGGGCACTCGCTGCCGCGCGCGAGCGGCACGATCTGGTGACGTTCGCCTTCTTCGCCGCGGTCACGGGCGTGGGCGGCGGGACCCTGCGGGACCTGCTGATCGGGGCCCCCGTCTTCTGGGTCGAGGACTGGCGCTATATCGCCGTCTGCCTGGTGGGGACCCTGGGGGTCTGGTTGCTGGGCGTCGGCACCTGGCGGTTCCGGGCGCTGCTCTGGCTCGATGCCGTGGGGCTGGGCGCCTACGGCGTGCTGGGCGCGGCCAAGGCCGAGGCGTTCGGCGTGCCGCCCCTGATCTGCATCGTCATGGGGGCATTGACGGCCTGCTTCGGCGGCATCGTGCGCGACCTTCTGGCGGGCCAGCCGTCGATCCTGCTGCGGCGGGAGATCACGGTGTCGGCGGCGCTGCTGGCCGCGACGGCCTATGTCACGGCGCGCGCCCTGGGGCTTGATCCGTGGCCCGCCGCCCTGATCGCGGCCCCGGCCGGGTTCCTTCTGCGCGCCGGCGCGTTGGTGTGGGGCTGGAGCCTGCCAGCCTTTCCGGGCGGGCTGGGGCGTCGCGCCTGACGTCATCAAACCGACGCCAAGCCGTCATGGCGGCAGCGACGAATCGGGGGTAGGCTTCGTCCATCAGAGAGAAGGAGCGACGTCTTCAGTCCGATTTCCTCGATCCCATCCAGCTCCATGAGCAGGGGGACCTCATGATGGTCTCCCACAAGCCGCCGTCCGGCTTTCCCGCGCTCGTGCTGAACGCCGACTTCCGGCCCCTGTCCTACTATCCCCTGTCGCTCTGGCCCTGGGAGGAGGCGGTGAAGGCGGTCTATCAGGACCGCGTGGACGTGGTCTCCACCTACGACCGGGTGGTGCGCAGCCCGTCGATGGAAATGCAGATCCCCAGCGTCATCGCGCTGAAGAGCTACGTCGACCAGAACCGCGCCCCGGCCTTCACCCGCTTCAACGTCTTCCTGCGCGACGGCTTCACCTGCCAGTACTGCGGCACCACGGCCGAGCTGACCTTCGACCACGTCATCCCGCGCAGCCGCGGTGGCCGCACGACGTGGGAGAACATCGTCGCCGCCTGCTCGCCCTGCAATCTGAAGAAGGGCGGCCGCACGCCCCAGCAGGCGCAGATGCCGATCCGCCGCGCGCCCCATCGGCCCAACGCCTATCAGCTCCAGGACGCCGGGCGCCGCTTTCCGCCCAACTACCTGCACCAGAGCTGGCTGGATTACCTTTACTGGGACATCGAGCTGGAGCCGTAGGGCGTTAGACTTTTCGACGGTTGCTTCGGCCCTCTGGCGAAAGGTTTCGCCACAACGGGCACAACGGGTTCACAACGGACACAACGGGACCGAGCAGGCGACGAGGTCACCGACCGCACACACTGAAGGCTCAAGCCTGATCAAGGGCGGCTCTGCCGCCATTCCTTCTGGGACGCGATCTCAACGGGGTCGGTCTATGACGCTTCCGCAAACTCGGTCCCGTCGTGTCCGTTGTGAACCCGTTGTGCTCGTTGTGATGAAACCCTCTTCAGCCGCTCGCATGCGTCGATGGACCCCTGACGCTACGCCTCGCCCGGCCTCACGTGCCGGTAGACGTGGCTGATGACCACCGAGCCTTCGCCGACTGCCGAGGCGACCCGCTTGACCGATCCGGCCCGCACATCGCCGACCGCGAAGATGCCGGGGCAGGAGGTGGCGTAGGGCGAGTCCGACAGGCCGCAGTCCTGGCCCGTCTTGATGAAGCCCTTGTCGTCCAGCTCGACCAGACCGTTCAGCCAGGCGGTGTTGGGCGCGGCCCCGACCATGATGAACAAGGCGCGGCAGTCGATCTGCTGACGCGATCCGTCGGCGCGGTTGACGATCGTCAGATGCTCCAGCCGGTCCTCGCCCTGCAGGTCCTCGACCTCGCTGCGGTAGTGGACGGTGATCCGGGGGTCGGCTTCCAGCCTCTGGGTCAGATAGCTGGACATGGAGGCGGCCAGGCTCGGCCCGCGCACCACGACATGCACATGCTCGGCGTTGCGGCTCAGGTACATGGCCGCCTGACCCGCGCTGTTGCCGCCACCCACGATCACGGCCTCGGTGCCGCGGCACCAGCGCGCCTCCAGCTCGGTCGCTGCATAGTAGACGCCGGCGCCCTCGAAGTCCTCCAGACGGGGCAGGGGCAGGCGGCGATACTCGACCCCCGTCGCCACCACGACAGCGGTGGCACACACCGACTGGCCGTCGTCGAAGCGCACGCAGAAGGTTCCGTCCTCGCTGCGCTCGATGCCGGTGGCCCGCAGCGGAATGGCGAACCGCGTGCCGAACTTCATCGCCTGCACCTCGCCGCGCCACACCAGGTCCGCGCCCGAGATGCCGGTGGGAAAGCCCATGTAGTTCTCGATCCGGCTGGACGTGCCCGCCTGTCCGCCGATCGCCAGGTCCTCGCTGACCAGGGCGCGCAGTCCTTCGGCGCCCGCATAGACGCCCGCCGCCACGCCCCCCGGTCCGCCGCCGACGATCAGCACCTCGAACGCGTCCTCGGGGTCCAGTTCGATATCGAGCCCCAGACGGTTGGCCACCCGGGCCGGGGTCGGTTCGGTGAGGATCTCATCGGCCCCGAAGATGACGGCGGGCTGGACCTCGCTCAGGCCACACTGGTGCAGCGCCGCCCGGGCCTCGGGGCTGTCCAGCGGATAGCTGACGGTGGCGATGCGGTTGCGGGTGGCGAAGGAGGCGACCCGGCGGATGGCCGCGCTCTCGTCCACGCCGATCAAGCGCAGCGCCCCGTCGCCGTCCTCCAGCTGGCGGCGCCGCCGTGCCGCGAAGACGCTGATGATGATGTCCGACATCTCGGGGATCTCGCTCATCAACCGCAGCATGGTCGGCCGATCGACCTGGGTGATCGTGGTGTCCTGCGCCGCCCGCATGGGCAGGGTCCAGCGCCCGCCGGCCAGAAATCCGATCTCGCCCATGAACTGGCCGGGCCCGAGCGTCGAGGGCAGGCGCCGCTCACCGGTGGTCAGGTCCACCACCTCGACCTCGCCCGCCTCGAGCCAGACGAACTGGTCCATCCGGTCACCCGGACGCGCCAGGAACTCCCCGGCCTTGTAGGTCCGGGTCTGCCCCGCCGCCCGGATCGCCTCCACATGAGCGGGGCTCAACGGGGTCCGCCTGGTCTGACGCAGATCGAAGGCGATGGATTCCATGTGACGCGCGACTCCCGGTGTATCCGCGCAGCTTAGCCGGTGTTTCGTGACGGTTTGATCCGGATGCGGTGGATCACTGACGACCCATCACAGGCGGCCCAAGACCTCGATGACCGGTCCATGGAGACCCGCCTTCACCTCGGCGCGGATGCCATAGGCGGCGGCGATCAGGTCGGGGGTCAGGGCGGTCGCGGCCGGGCCGTCGCCGATCACCGCGCCGTCGGCCAGCACCACGATCCGGTCGGCTATCCGGAGCGCCAGCGACAGGTCGTGCAGGGTCACGATCACCCCGACACCCGCCTCGGCCATCGACCTGAACAGGCCGACCGCGTCCAGTTGATGGGCGGGATCCAGCCCGGTCATGGGCTCGTCGGCCAGCAGCCAGTCGGGCTCTCCGGCCAGGGCGCGGGCGATCAGGACGCGCGCCCGTTCACCGCCCGACAGGGTGTCGACGGTCCGGTGCGCCAGGGCGGTGGCACCGGCGGCGGCCAGTGCCCGGTCCACCGCCGCCTCGTCCTCGGTGGTCAGGCCGCGTGCGCCGATGAAGGGGGTGCGACCAAGGCTGACCAGGGCACGCGCCTCGACCGGCCAGGCGATCTCGGGCGCCTGGGGAAGGACCGCGATGCGCCGTGCCCGCGCCCGCGCCGGCATGTCCGACAGGGGAGCGTCGTCCAGGCGCACGGCCCCGCTCGAGGGCCGCATCAGTCCGGCGAGACAGCTCAGCAGCGTCGACTTGCCCGCGCCGTTCGGCCCCAGAACTGCGGTGACGCTCCCGCTCTCGAAGCCCAGATGGACGTCGCGCAGAACCGGACGGCCGCCCAGCGACACGCCGAGCGCCACACACGTCAGCAGGGAGACCGGCCGGGTCATGCCGTCCCCTTTCGCAGGCGCAGCAGCAGCAGCAGGAAGAAGGGCGCTCCGAACGCGGCCATGGCCACGCCCAGCTTCACCTCCGCCGCCGAGGGGGCCAGCCGCACCAGAATGTCGGCCGCCAGTACGATCACCGCCCCGCCCAGGATGCTGGGTCCCAGCAGGGCGCCCGGCCGCGCCCCGACCAGCGGCCGGAGCAGATGCGGCGTCACCAGTCCGACGAAGCCGATCACGCCCGTCACGGCGACGCAGGCCCCCGCCGCCAGCGCCACGCCCGCCGCCAGCGTCCACCGCGTCCGCTCCAGCGACACGCCCAGCGACCGCGCCCCGGTCTCGCCCAGGGTCAGGGCATCCAGCGCGCGGCCTGTGGTCAGCAGCAGGCCGCAACCGAGCGCGATCAGCGGCGCGGCCATGCGCACCTCCGGCCATCCCCGATCCTCGATCGACCCCATCAGCCAGTCGACGATCTCGGCCACGGCCCAGGGATTGGGCGCCAGCGACAGGGCCAGCGACACGCCCGCGCTCGCCACGACGCTCAGGATCGCCCCCGCCAGCAGAAAGGAAACCATGCTGGACGCCGTCCCGGACAACAGCATCAGCACAATGACACCCAGCAGCGCGCCCGCCACCGCCGCGACCGGCAGGGCCCAGGGCGCCAGCGCCGCCACGCCATAGTAGAGCGTCAGCACGGCCCCGAGCGCCGCCATGGCCGACACCCCCAGCACGCCGGGATCGGCCAGCGGATTGCGTGTGTAGCCCTGCAGAGCCGCGCCGCTGAGCCCCAGCGCCGCGCCGACCAGCAGGGCCAGCACCGTGCGCGGGGCCCGCAGTTCCAGCAGGATCGGCCAGCGCGGGTCCGAGCCCGGATCGAACCAGGCCTCGAACGGCACCCACACCCGGCCGATGCTCAGGCTCAGGATCGACAGGACCACCAGCGCAACCGCCAGACCGCCATAAAGCAGGGGTCGGTTCAGCGCCTTCATGCCTCCGCCTCCAGCGCCGCGCGCCGGGCCTGCGCCAGGGCCTGCGCTGTCTGGATCAACACCGGCCCGCCGCAGAACAGCAGCTTCTGGGGAAAGGTCTCCCGCCGCATGCGGTCGGCCAGATGGGCCAGTGCCGGATGGCGCAGCAGGCTCTCGGCCCGGCTGGGCGCGCCCGGACGGGTCACGCCGCTCAGCAGCACGTCCGGCGGATCGGCCACGATCTGTTCCAGCGGCACCGACATGGAGCGGGTCAGGCCATAACGGACGGCGGCGTTGTCGAACCCGGCGCGGCGCATCATCTCGTCCATCAGGGTCCCCGGACCCGAGGCGAACCCGCCCGGCATGAAGATCAGCGCCGATGGCCGGGGCGACCCGGCGGGCGGTTCGGCGGCGGCCATGGCGGCCTCGATGCGCGCGACCAGCGCCTCGCCCCGCTCGGGCCGTCCCACCCGTCGCGCGACCTCGCGCACCTGGGACAGGCTGTCGGCGACCGTTTCCGGCACCGGAAACACCGCCTGCGCAATGTCCAGTCGATCCAGCGCGCGACGCAGCGGCTGGGACACGAACTGGCCGTTCAGAACCAGATCGGGCGACAGGGCCGCGACCTCCTCGGCCGTGCCCCAGGTGAAGGGAAGCTCGCGGGCCACCTCGGCGATGGTCGAGCTTTCGGCCTCCCGGGAATAGTGGCTGAGCGCGGTGATCCGCTCAGGCTCGACCACCTCGACCAGGATGACGTCCAGACAGGGGTTCAGCGACACGATCCGGCGCGGCGGGCCGTCAGCCGCGGGCGGCACGGGCGGGAGCGGCTCTCCGCAACCGGCGAGCATCGCCAGCCCCCCGGCCAGCAGGGCGCGACGGGGAATCGCCGCCTTGGGGGCGGCGTGCGAGGCATCGTCAGACGGCGGCCGGTCTTCGGCCATCGGCGTCCCTTCCTTCGACGTCACCGAGGCCGCAGGGGCGCGTCGGGACAGGCATCGTCGTCGGGGGTTCGACCCGTATCGCCCGGAACACCACGTCCGCGCGAAGCACGACCGCGACAGGCAGGTCTCCTGGCTCGCGGGTCAGGGCCGGTGCGCGTCACCTTCCCAGAAGCCCACGATGGGGCCGCCAGTGGCTCTCGACGCGCGGGCTCGCCGCTTACAGTTGCGTGGGCAGCCCGGGTCTCTCACCCGAGTTCCCTTTTCATCCCCGTCGCCGGGGAACCTGTCGCGTCCTCACGCTAGGCCAAGGCGTCGCAGGCGACAATGGCAGAGGGGGCCTCAGGCGGAGAAGCCGTCGACGACCGCCTGGAACATGGGATTGGGTTGGCCCGCCGCGTTGAACAGCAGCGGGCTGTCCTTGCCGTCGTCGCGGGCGTCGCGGCGCAGCCAGCTGTCGGTGTCTCTCAGGCCCCACACCGTGAAGGCGTGCCGCTGGGCGGGCGGCAGGTCCATGAAGGCCTCGGCCAGTTCTCGCACCCGCCCGATCTGCTGCTCGATCTTCTGGCGATAGGGCCGGGTGTCGATCCGACCCTCGCGGCGCAGGCTGGCGTCCAGCTCCGACATGTGGATCGGCAGGCCGAACTGGGCGGCCTCGCGGAAGAAGGCGGTGATCTGGCCAGCGGGGATCTCGATGTCGAGGTGGCTCTGGGTGCCGATCCCGCCGATGGGCACACCCCGGGCCAGCATCCGCTCGACCAGCCTCAGAAAGGTCGCGCCCTTCACCGGATTGTTCTCGAGATTGTAGTCGTTCAGGAACAGGATCGCGTCCGGATCGGCCGCCTTCGCCTGTTCGAAGGTGCGGGCGATGTAGCCGTCCTGGCCCAGCACCTCGGACCAGTGACAGTCGCGCAGACCGTTGCCGTCCTCGGCTACGGCCTCATTGACCACATCCCATCCGTTGACGCGGCCCCGGTAGCGACCGGCGACCTCTGCGATGTAGCGATCAAAGGCGGCGACGAAGGCCCGGCGGTCCAGTCCGCCGAACACCTCGGCCCCTTGCGAATACCAGACGAGCGCATGGCCATGCAGGCGAAGCCCGTGGGTTGTGCAGAAGTCCGCGATACGGTCCGGCGCATCCCACAGGAACCGGTCCGGCCCCTGCAGGATGTACTCCATCTTCATCTCCCACTCGGGCGTGAGCTGGGAGCAATGGGTCAGACACAAATCGACCCAGGCCGCATCATCGAACTGACCCGCCATGGCCGCCGTGCCGATGGGGAAGGTGACCAGCGACTTCAGCGGCGTCCCCTGGATGACCGGCTGGGCAGCCGTCTGACCGCAGGCGGCAAGCGCGAGGGTGGAGGTGAGGAAGAGGCGGCGATCGATCATTCTCCCTCCCCTTCATGGGGAGGGTGGTCGCGCAGCGACCGGGTGGGGTCCGTCACAGCGAGCGCGTTCCTGATCGTCTGCGCGACACCGTCGAAACCATCACGGATGTCCGCATTATGGAACCGCATCGTCCGATACCCCTCTCTCGCCAAGACAACATCGCGCGTCCGGTCATGCTCGAACCGGTGTTCGTGGCTCATCCCGTCCACCTCGATCACCAGCCTGCGGTCATGGCAGACGAAGTCCAGAAAGTAGCCTCGGAAGGGAACCTGACGACGGAAGTGATACCCTTCCGCGCGAAGCGTCTTCAGAAAGGACCACATCCGGGCTTCAGGAGGCGTTAGCGCCTTGCGCATCGCTCTGGCCCGGACCGTTTCCTCCTTCATCCCGACCCCGATCTCTCCCTCCCCTTTATGGGGAGGGACGGCGAAGCGAAGCGAAGCCAGGGTGGGGCCCGAATTCGCGGTCACGAACCCCACCCTGACCGCTTCGCGGTCTGTCCCTCCCCATAAAGGGGAGGGAGAAACTCAGGCCGAACGCCGCCTCAGCCCCATCTCGTCGAAGGCGGCGGTCTCGCGCTTGCCGGCGGCGATCAGGGCGTTCAGGCGGGTGGTCTCGGCGACGTGCTCGAACTTCTTGAGTTCGGAATAGGCGTCGGTCAGGGCGTCGCGGGCACCGGCTTCCTCGGCATCGAGCGTATCGAGATCGGCCTCGGCCAAACCCTTCCTCGCCTTCCAGCCGGCCAGATAGGCCTGAAGCAGCAGGCCCGCCTCGGCATCGGCGCGGGCGCGCTCGCGTTCCACCTCGACCTCGGCGTCCAGCACCGCCAGCCGCATCTCGGCCGAGGCCTTCCTCGCCGTGATCTCGGCCAGACGCTTCTGCAGCGTCTCGACCTCATAGTTGGAGATGCGGATGAGGGAGTGCGCCCAAGAGGTCATGAGCGGAGGATGCGGTTCAAAGGTTAAGGGGAGGTAAGGTTCCAGGTTTGAGGTTTGAGGGATTAGGGGCGAGCCGAGAGGCGGGTGCGCAAGACATTCAGCATCCGACTGACTTCATCCGTCTTGTCGAGAATCCTCGCGCAATGCTGCGGGTCGCCGATCTCGAGGTGCTGAACGAGCAGGACAAAAGTCTCGAGCTCGAAAAGCGACCCTCGTGCGATGCTGATGAAATGCGCGTAGTCCTTTCGCGTCCCACGACCATGCCCCTCGGCGATGTTCGCGGGGATGGATGTCGAAGCGCGGATCATCTGCGAGATGATCCTGTACTCCTCCTGTTTCGGCATGTGCCGTGTCAGCCGGTAAACATCGGCGGCCAAGTCCATCGACTTCTTCCACACCGTGAGATCGCGATACGACCGGACCTCCACCGCTACCCCTCGAACCTCATCCCCCGAACCTCGAACCTCATCCACCCGCCATCCCCTGGTTCAGGATTCCTTCCAGTCGGGCGAACGCATCTGCCAACCGCGTGACGTCCTCCTTGTCCTGACCGAGGAAGGCCTCCAGTGCCGGATTGAGCGCGATGGCGCGGTCCACGGTGGGGTCGGCACCGGCGCGGTAGGCCCCGATCTTGATCAGCTCTTCCATGTTGGCATAGGCGCTCAGGCACTGGCGGGCGCGGCGGTTCAGGTCGCGCTCGTTCGGGGTCTGGTTCTCGGGCATGGTCCGGCTAACGGACTTCAGCACGTCGATGGCGGGAAACCGCCCGCGCTCGGCGATCTTGCGGTCCATGACGATGTGCCCGTCCAGAATGCCTCGCACCGCATCGGCGATGGGCTCGTCGTGGTCGCCGCCGTCCACCAGCACGGTGAACAGGGCCGTGATGGGACCCGCCGTCGTCCCGTCCGGCCGCACCGGACCCGGTCCGGCGCGTTCCAGAAGCTTGGGCAGTTCAGTGAAGACGGTGGGGGTGTAGCCCTTGGTCGTCGGCGGCTCGCCCGCCGCCAGCCCGATCTCCCTCTGCGCCATGGCGAAGCGGGTGACGGAGTCCATCAGGCACAGGACCTCCAGGTCCTGATCCCGGAAGTATTCGGCGATGGCCAGCGTCATATAGGCCGACTGGCGCCGCTTCAGCGCCGGCTCATCGGAGGTGGCGACGACGACGACCGCGCGGCGCAGGCCCTCTTCGCCCAACGTTTCCTCGATGAACTCGCGGACCTCCCGGCCCCGTTCGCCGATCAGGCCGACCACGACCACGTCGCAGGTCGCCTGCTTGGCCAGCATGGACAGCAGCACCGACTTGCCCACGCCCGATCCGGCGAAGATGCCCAGACGCTGCCCCCTGCAGGTGGTGGTGAAGACGTCCATCGACCGCACGCCCAGGTCCAGCCGCTCGCCCACCCGGCCGCGCGAATGGGCGGCGGGCGGAGAGGCCCGAAGCGGATAGGGGGCCGGGCCGGTCGGCAGGGGTCCCTTGCCGTCGATCGGCTCGCCAAACGCATTGATGATCCGGCCCAGCCAGGCCGTCGTCGGTCGCACGCTGGCCTGCTCGCCGATGATGTGGATGTCGGCCCCGGGCGCCACGCCCTCGACCGGGCCGAACGGCATCAGCAGGGCCTTGGAGTCCCGGAACCCCACGACCTCGGCGGGCAGGGGCGTCGACCCTCGCCGCCCGATCTCGGCGCGCGCCCCGACCGCCAGCCGCGACAGCCCGCCCCGCGCCTCGATCAACAGGCCGTTCACACCCGCGACCTTGCCGGTCACGACCAGTGGATCGACGGCTTCAAGGGCGGCGATCAGGTTGCGCAAAGGGGGTGCGGCCTCGGGGTGCGGAAGGCGTTAACCTTTGGGCCAGCGTGGTTAACGGGGAATAAAGGTGGCATGAACCCGCGCGACCGCCGCTACTTTTTCGAGGCCCCATGATCCAGCGTCGCGCTGTTCTCGCTGCGCTCGCCGCCCTGACCGCGTCGCCGTCCTGCGCAGCGAGGGCGAGGGGCCGCACGATCGTGATCGGCGCAGGCGTTGCGGGCCTGGCGGCCGCCCGGGCGCTCACCGACGCGGGCCAGGAGGTGGAGGTGATCGAGGCGCGGTCGAGGATCGGCGGTCGAGTCTGGACCTCGCGTCTCTGGCCCGATCTGCCGGTGGATATGGGCGCAAGCTGGATCCACGGGACCCGAGGCAACCCTCTGATGGATCTGGCGGAACGGGCGGGCGCGCGGACCGTCGTCACATCCTATGACCGCAGCCTGACGCTCGATGCCGACGGTCGTAGCCTCGACTTCGACCGCGTGCTGGCCCCCGCCGCTCGCCTTGTCGAGACCGCGCAAGAGGCCGCGGCCGCCGCGGACGCCGATGTGTCCCTGGCTCTCGCCGTAGAGGGGTCATCGGCCTGGCGAAGGGCCGACAGCGCCACGCGCAGGCGGGTCCGCGCATGGGTCAACAGCACCATCGAGCACGAATACGCAGGCGACTGGACCGAAGTGTCCGCCCAGCGCTTCGACGAGGCCGAGGCCTTTTCTGGCGATGACGTCCTGTTCCCGGCAGGGTTCGACAGCATTCCGACCTACCTCGCCCGGGGGCTGAGCCTGCGGCTGGGTGAAGCGGTGACCGCGCTCGCGCCCCTTGGTGCCGGCGTCGCCGTGACCCTGGGTAGCGGCGAGGTGCTGACGGCGGATCGGGCCATCATCACGGTTCCCCTCGGCGTGCTGCGCGCGGGTCAGATACGTCTGGCAGAGGCCCTGGCACCGGACCGGCAGGCCGCGATCGACAGTCTGGGCATGGGTCTGCTCAACAAGTGCTGGCTGCGGTTCGACCGCGTCGCCTGGCCCGACGATGTGGACTGGATCGGCTGGCTCGGACCGCGGGATGGTCACTGGGCCGAGTGGATCAGCCTTGCCGGGGTGACGGGCGCTCCCGTGCTGGCCGGCTTCAACGCGGCAAACGCAGCGCACGAGATCGAGGCCCTTGATGATGCGGCCACGCGTGATGCGGCCCATCAGGCGCTTCGCGCCATGTTCGGCTCGGACTTCCCGGCCCCCCTCGACGCCCAGGTAACGCGCTGGTCGCGTGATGCGCTGGCGCTGGGCTCCTATTCCTTCAACGCCGTCGGCACCGGAGCGGCGAGCCGCCAGACCCTGGGCGGCACCGACTGGGATGGACGTCTGGTGTTCGCCGGTGAGGCCACCTCGGCGAGCCACCCCGGCACCGTGCACGGCGCGCTGCTGTCCGGTCTTGAAGCGGCGTCGGGGGTGATCGAAGGGTGAAGCCGCCTCAGTAGGTCCGCGCGTCCCGGCCTTTCCTGACCCACAGCAGGGTGACCAGGAACAGCACCATCAGGATGGGCATATCCAGAAAGGTCGTGAACACCAGCCAGGCGTCCCGGGACAGCAAGAGGGCCGCCATGGCGTTCATGGCCGCCGAGACCAGTCCGATCATCCCCATGCCGATGCCGAGCCGCCCGGCGTCGACCGGGAACTGAAGGTAGCGCGCCAGTCGCACCGCCAGCTTCTGTCCCTTGGCCAGAAAGCCGTCCGCGAGGAAGGGGATGGCACCGATGATGCCGAGGATGGTGCCGCGATACTGGATGATCCGCTCGTCCTGGACGATCAGGGCGAAGGCCGCGGACACCAGGCTCATGGCGATGCCGAACACGGCCAGACCGCCCAGAAGGTCGACCTTGATGATCTTCTGGACGACCCACAGCACGACTGCCGCGGCAGCCCCTCCGAGCGCCGCCGTCACCAGCCCGAACTCGCGCGCGACGAAGAAGAAAACGAGGCCCAGCGTCAGGTCGGTGGCCAGCGACGGCCAGTTGCGTTTCCACGCCGCGTCGGCCCTGGCCTTCTGTTCCGGCGTGTTCTGGGTCTCGGCCCAGGCCGTGAACTGCTTCATCTTTGGTCCATACCCCAAGGTCTTGCCCGGATGGGTTTCGTACACGGCCCTGCCGTCCAGCCGCGCCGCTAGGCCATAGGCCCAGGTGGTGGCCGGTCCGATTTCGACCTCCAGGACCTGACCGTCCGGCCGGGTCCAGGCCAGCCTGTGATTGCGAAGCTGATCGGGGTCGCCCTTCTCGACGCGGTCGGTCGCCACCACTGCGCCGTCGACGCTCAGGGCTGACCGGCTGCCTTCGACGAAGACCTCGTGTTCGACCGCGATCGCCTGTCCGTCCAGCTGGAAACTCTTGTTCAGACGGGACAGGCGCAGGGGCATGGCGGCTCGTGGCTGGGGCGGAACAGAGCGCGTCTAACGCGGCGTGAAAACGGCCTCAACGGGAATCAACGGCGGGCGGGCAGGCGGGCTGGCTCTAGCCCTTTCCCTCGATCATCTCGCGGATGCGGGCCCCGAGCGCGGAGACCTGGAACGGCTTGGTCATGACCGCCATGCCGGGGTCCAGCGTGTCGCCCTCGACCACGGCGTTGACGGCATAGCCGGTGATGAACAGCACCTTCAGGTCGGGCCGGGTCGTGCGCGCGGCGTCCGCCACCTGGCGTCCGTTCATGCCCCCGGGCAGTCCGACATCCGAGACGAGCAGGTCGATGCGCGCATCCGAGTTCAGGATGGCCAGGCCCGAGGGTCCATCGGCGGCCTGGAGCGCGACGTAGCCTGCTTCTTCCAGCGCCTCGACCACCAGCATTCTGACGATCTCCTCGTCGTCGATCACAAGGACAGTCTCGCCCTGGCCCGGGTCGTCGGGGACGGTCTGTGGCTCGGGCACCTTGATCTCCTCGACCGGACCCAGCCAGCGGGGCAGGGCGAGCGTGATTATGGCGCCCTCACCCGGCTCGGTCTCGATGCGGATCTGGCCGCCGGACTGGCGCATGAAGCCGTGGATCATGGACAGGCCCAGTCCCGTGCCCTGACCCAGAGGCTTGGTGGTGAAGAAGGGCTCGAAGGCCTTGGCCGCGACCTCGGGCGTCATGCCTGAACCGGTGTCGGTCACCGACAGCTCGATGTAGTCGCCCGGCGAAAGATCGTGGCCCCTCGCCTCGGCCGCGGCCAGCGTCACGTTGACGGTCCGGATGGTCAGCAGCCCGCCGTTCGGCACCATGGCGTCGCGACTGTTGATGCACAGGTTCAGCAAGGCGTTCTCAAGCTGGGACGGGTCGATCCGGGTCATCCAGAGCTCGCTCGTCGTTTCGATGGCGACCTGGACGTCCGGCCCGACGCTTCGCCGGATCAGGTCCTCCATGCCGAATACCAGCCGGTTCACGTCGGTCGGCCGGGGATCCAGCGTCTGACGGCGCGAGAAGGCCAGCAGCCTCTGGGTCAGGGTCGCGGCCCGGCGCGACGCGCCCTGGGCGGCCTGGATGAAGCGATCCATGCCGGCCAGCCGGCCCTCGGCCATCCGCTTCTCGATCAGCTCCAGGCTGCCGGAGATGCCGGCCAGAAGATTGTTGAAGTCGTGGGCGATGCCGCCGGTCAGCTGGCCGATGGCTTCCATCTTCTGGGACTGACGCAGGGCCTCCTCGACATGCATCAGCTCGCCGGTGCGCTCGGCGACCCGCTCCTCCAGGGTGGCGTTCAGGGTCTTCAGCGCCTGGGTCGCGCGGGCGCGTTCGACCTCGATGCGGATGCGGATGGCCACCTGCTGAACCAGATCGACCTCGTGGTCGGTCCACACCCGCCCGTCGGCCTGGGTGACGAAGATCATCGCCACCAGCTGGCCGCCCTCCAGAACAGGCACATTGATGAAGGCGCGGCAGGCGGCGTCCTCCAGGCTGCGGATCGCGCGTCTGGCCCGGGGTTCAGCGCGCACGTCGTCGACGCGCAGAATTGTCCCGGTCTTCATCTCATCGACAAAGCCGCCCCAGTCGCGAAGCAGCAGGGTGCCGGCGATCGACTGCGCGCGGTCCGAAACCCAGTCCTGCTCGATCTCGATGGTCTCGGCGGTCGTATCGACCGTGGCATAGCCCACCCGGTCCGCCTTCAGGAACCGCCCCAGCACCTCGGCGGCGCGGGCCGCCAGCAAGACCGGGTCGGCCAGATCCCGCATGGCGTCGCCGACCTCGACCAGCACCTGCTGGCGCAACTCGGCTTCCTTGCGCTCCGAGATGTCGGCCACGACCGCATAGAAGCCGTCCACGGCACCCGTCGCATCGCGACGGGGAATGTAGTCGGCGCGGATATGGCGACCGCGCGTCCCCGAATAGGGCAGGTAGTCCTCGAACGTCAGATGTTCACCGGCCAGCGCCGCCTCGATGCGAGGCAGGGCCTTGTCGTAGGCGACCTGACCCAGCACCTCGACCAGAGATCGGCCCACCAGGCTTTCCGCCTCGGGGCCGAACCAGTGGACATAGGCGCGGTCGTTCAGCTGATAGCGGTGATCCTGATCGACGAAGCTGACCAGCACCGTGAGGCTGTCGGTCAGGCGCTGCAGTTCATCGCGTTGCCGGGCGGCGTCGCGTTCGGCCTCACGCCGGGCGATGGCGGCGCGGGTGCGTTCTCCGAACTCGCGGGCGAAGGCGATCTCGTCCGGCGTCCAGAGGCGGGGCGTGGCGGAGTGCACCAGCATCTGGGCCACGGTGCGACCGCCTTCCTGCAGGGGGGTATCGAGCAGGGCCGTGATCCCCTGGGCAAGCAGCGGGACGGGGTCGGCCCTGGTGCGTGGGTCGGCGCGGACATCGGAAATCGCCACCGGACGACCGGCCACGGTGTCCTCGACATACAGGCCATAGTCGCGAAACCGGTGCAGCCCGACGACCGAGGTCAGGTCCGGCGTCGCCCGCCAGTCCCGGACCACGTCGATCGTCTCGTCTTCGGGGTTGATGACGCCGTACCCCACCCGGTCGGCGGCCAGCATGCGACCCAGAATGGCGCTGGCCTGCTCGGCGATGTCCAGGGGCGCGTCGGTCTGGCTGAGCGCATCGTCCAGGGCGATCAGGGCATCCTGCCGGGCGCGCTCGGCCTCCTGACGGCGTTCGGCCAGGATCTGGTCTGTGACCTCGCGCACAAAGACCATCAGCCCGGCCGGGCGGCCGCTCTCGTCGGGCACCGGCGTATAGTCCAGGTCCATCCAGCCGGGCTCGGGAACGCCCTGCCGGTCCAGCATCAGCTCCTGACGCGTCAGCGACCAGGCCTGACCCTTCAGGGACCGGCGGATGTTCTGATCGTTGAAGTCCGCGATCTCGGGCCAGCCTTCGCGAGCCCCCATGCCCAGCAGTTCCGGGTGGCGCCGCCCGGCGAAGCGGGCGTAGCCGTCATTGTAGATCAACGTGCCCTGCCAGCCCCACAGAAGAACCATCGGGTTGGGCGCCGCGACCATCATCCCGACGATCGTCTTCAGGCTCTGGGACCAGGTCGCGATGGGGCCGAGCGGGGTCGCGCTCCAGTCGTGATCGCGGATCAGGTCGGACATCTCCCCCTTGCCGCTCAGGAAGTCGGCCGCGTCGTTCACGCTTGTCGAATGATCCAGCAGCTTGCCGCCCCCCTTAAGGGCCCGGTCTGCGCCCACGCCTCGCGCAACGTCGAAGCCGCGAAACAGTTCCGTATGTGCGCGCATTGCCGCCCGTCGCCATGCTCCCTAGATCGGAGGGCGTCGTTTCCTCCCCCGACCCTTCGGAGCTCCGCCCATGTCCGACCTGACACCGAACGCCCGCACCACGTCCGGCCGGGGCCGAGTCTATGCCTCCATCCTCGACACCATCGGCGACACGCCCCTCGTCGGCCTGCCGCGCCTGTCGGCCGAGCTGAGCCCCAAGGCCACCGTTCTGGCCAAGCTGGAGTTCTTCAACCCGATCGCCTCGGTGAAGGACCGGATCGGGGTGGCCATGATCGAGGCGCTGGAGGCCGACGGCAAGATCAAACCGGGCGGCGTGCTGATCGAGCCGACCAGCGGCAACACCGGCATCGCCCTGGCCTTCGTCGCGGCGGCCAAGGGCTATCGCCTGATCCTGGTCATGCCGGAGAGCATGTCCATCGAGCGCCGCAAGATGCTGGCCCTGCTGGGGGCCGAGCTGGTCCTGACGCCGGCGGAAAAAGGCATGAAGGGTGCCATCGCCATGGCCGCCGAGCTGCTGGAGCGCACGCCCGGCGCTGTCAGCCCCAGCCAGTTCGAGAACCCCGCCAACCCCGCCATCCATCGCTCGACCACGGCCGAGGAGATCTGGAATGACACGGCCGGGGCGGTCGATATCGTCATCTCCGGCGTCGGCACCGGCGGCACCATCACCGGCGTCGGTCAGGTGTTGAAGGCGAGGAAACCGGGCCTGAAGATGATCGCGGTGGAGCCCACCGCCTCTCCCGTCCTTTCCGGCGGCGAGCCCGGCCCGCACAAGATCCAGGGCATCGGCGCGGGCTTCATCCCCGCCGTCGTCGACCGCTCCGTGATCGACGGGGTGGAACAGGTCTCCAACGAGGACGCCTTCGACATGGCCAGGAAGGTCGCCCGCGTCGAGGGCATCCCGGTCGGCATCAGTTCGGGTGCCGCTCTGGTTGCCGGCTTCCGTCAGGCGGCGCTGGACGAGAACGCGGGCAAGACAATCGTCGTCATCATCCCCAGCTTCGCGGAGCGGTACCTTTCCACCGCCCTGTTCGACGGGCTGTAACGCGTCACAGCCGGTTAACCCAACCCGGCTACCCTCTTGCTCGACATGTCCGAACCGGCGTCCGTCCCGCCCCCTGAGGCCGCGAAAGCCAGCTTCCGCGCGCGCACCGCGCTGCTGAAACGGCTGGCTGACATCGTGTCCCTGCCGGCCAGCCGGGTGAACACCTTCGAACGCGCCATGACGGGCGATCTGCTGGTCGAGATGCTGCGTCTGGCCTCACCGGCAGATCGCAAGCGCGTGGCCGTGCGCCTGGCGCCGCTGGCGGAGTTGCCCAACAGCATTCTCAGGCTTCTGCTGCGCGACGACCCGGAGATTGCCGGGCCCCTGATCGAGGGTTGTCTGGCGCTGAACGACGCGGACCTGTGCGCCTGTGCCGCCGATACCGGAACCGAGCACCGCCTGATCATGGCCGGTCGTCGCGGCATTTCGGAGGTCGTGACCGAAAGCCTGATCGCCTTTGACGAACCCGCGGTGATCCACGCCCTGCTCCGCAACACGACCGCGAAACTGTCCCAGCCGGGCATCGATGCGGTCGTCAGCCTGAGCCGCAAGGTGCCCGAGTTGTGCGAGCATCTGCTGCGCCGATCCGAGCTCAGGCCGTCCGGGGCCTATGTGATGTTCTGGTGGTCCGGACCCGATGACAGGAAGACCATCCTCCAGCGCTTCGCCGTGTCGCGTGAAGTGCTTGAGGAGGTCTCCGAGGACGTCTTCGGCATGGCCGCCGAGGAGAACTGGCAGGACCCGGTATCGCGCAAGGCGCTGCAGTTCATCGAGCGCCGCCAGAGAAACCGCGCCGCCATCGAAAAGAGCCCCTACGACAACCTCGAGCACGCCGTCTCCGAAGCCGCCAAGGCGGGTCTGACGTCCGGGCTGGCCGCCGAGATGGCCTATCTGGCAGGCATCAAGCCCCTGACCGGAGCCAAGATTCTGGGCGATGTCGGCGGCGAGCCGCTGGCGGTCCTGTGCAAGGCTACCGGCATGACGCGGTTCGACCTGGAAAACCTGTGGCGATCGCTCCGTCGTCCGCTGGCCGACGCCGCGGGAGAGCCGCACCCCGACTGGGCGCGGGTCCAGATGATCTTCGAGATGCTGGCGGTCGATCGCGCCCAGACCGTGCTGCGTTACTGGAACTGGTCGCTGTCGTCGGCGATGTCACCGGCCCTGATCAAGGCCATCCGTGCGGGTGACGAAGAGGCGCTGGATCAATACTCCGCGCCCGAGCGGGCCGCGATGCTGGCGCTCGCGGAAGACTTCGGCCGCTGAACCCTTCGGGTCGAGCAGAACAGTAGAGTTCACTGTTTCGCGTAGAGCGAGGCCTGCTGACCTGTCTTCGCAAAGCATTTGCCTTGGTCGTCGAACCTGATTATCAGCGCGAGTCTCGATCGCCGAAGTGCGAACAGTCCAAAAACAAGGAAACGCCCGTGGACGCCTCAAGACCTGAAGACCGCTCTGAACTGCTGGAAATGACGGCGGACATCGTGTCGGCCTATGTCGGCAACAACACCGTCTCGGCCGCCGAGCTGCCGGGCCTGATCTCGAACATCCACGCGGCGCTGAGCCAGGTTTCGACCGGCACTGTCGAGGTGGCTCCCGAGCCCAAGGAACCGGCGGTGCCGATCCGCAAGTCGATCAGCCCCGATTTCCTGATCTGCCTGGAAGACGGCCGCAAGTTCAAGTCGCTGAAGCGTCACCTGCGCACCAAGTACGACATGAGCCCGGAAGAGTACCGCGCCAAGTGGGGCCTGGCCAAGGACTACCCCATGGTCGCCCCGAACTACGCCAAGGCCCGTTCGGACCTGGCCAAGCAGATGGGTCTGGGCCAGGGCGGCCGCAAACCCGCCCGCGCCGGCCGCGCCAAGAAGTAGGTTTCACGAAATCCTCCCACGCATCGCGGGGGAGGGGGACCGCCCGAAGGGTGGTGGAGGGGGCGGACGCGCACACCGTGTCTGGAGCCGCTCCCTCCACCGCTTCGCGGTTCCCTCCTTGGCTCGGCTTCGCCGCGCCTGCGTCGACCCCCGTTCGCTTTGCTCCGGGGGAGGATAAGGGGTTACGCCGCCTCGGCGCGGCGGCGCATCCGCCAGAAGCGCAGGGTACGCAGGGCCACGTCGCGCTGCAGATTCCCGTACATCTTGGCGTAGCTGTGGGCCTTGCCCATGGCGTTTTCCTCGGTGTTGAGGATCACCACGGCGAAGGTCAGGAACAGGGCGCGGTCCAGGTCCGCCGCCTTGCAGATCAGCGCCAGGGCATCGAGTTCCTTCTTCTCCACGATCGAGGCGGCCGTGTGGAAGTCGACATCGGCCAGTTGGGCCAGTGAAATCAGGAACGAGGTCCGGCTGCCCGAGCGCAGGAAGCGGGCCAGCATCGTCGGCGTCAGCTGGTTGGCGGCCTTCAGCTCTCCGACATAGGCGAGGCACTCCGCGTAGTCGGACGGCAGGTCGCCGTGCTCGCTGGCAACGCGGGCGCGACCGGCAGCGAGCGCGATTTCCAGCAGGGCCGGATCCATGGAGGCGTTCCGCTCCAGGATGTTCTGGCGCAGGCGGGCCTCGACCACGAAGTACATCTCGTTCAGCAGGTCCGGCGGCAGGCTCTTGCGCTGGACCGTCGCGGCGTGAAGCGCCGGGTTGGCCTTGGCGCGCTCGACTGCGGTCTCGCTGGCGGTCCGCGACAGGCGGGCGCCGTCGTTGCGCAGCAGGGTGCCCAGGGTGTTGTCGTCGCCGCGCTCGACGATGACGTCCGACACGGCCTCGGACACGGTGGTGCGCTGGGACACGGCCCTCAGGTGATCCTGACCCTTGGTCCGCACCACGCCCAGCAGATCATCGTCGGTCAGGACGGTGGAGGCGCGCAGCACGGCTGTGGCCACGCAGGCCTCGTCATTCGCCAGTCGCCGGATCAGGCCGCGAGGCGCGTCGGGGGCCAGGGCGAAGCGGGCCGACAGTTCTGCCCGGACGGCGGTTTCCATCTCGGCGGTCAGATCCGTCAGGACGGAATCGTAGAGGCTGTCCTCTGCGGCGGTCCGCTGCGTCGAGCCGAAGAAGTGATCCGTCAGTTCGCGCAGCAGGGCGCGGCGTTTCTCGGACGACTCTTCCTGGGCCAGCAGGACCAGGTCAGGCAGACGCGAGCCGGTTTCGGCCGGGGGTTCGATCACGGGGGCATCACTCATGGAAGACTCGGGTCGGCATTGGCAACGGGGATGCGACGACCCTGGGCGTCGCGGCGCGGAGGTTCGAACTCGGGCGGCGCGGCGAGATCGAGCGCCACGCTGTCGAAGAAGACGGGATCCGGCATGACGGCGGGGTCCGGCTGGCGACCCGCCTCACGGTGGACCGAGTAGTAGCGGGCCGGGGCCTGGCCGGTTGCGCTGGTCTGGACCGGGGCCTGCTGAACCGGGGCCTGCTGCACCGGGGCGACGGGCGCGGAGGTCGAGGCCGCCACTTCGGTCGGAACGGTCGCGGGGGCCGTGCCCTGCGCACGCAGGCGGAAGATCGGGGCGTCCGGCCGGGGCGCCATCGGGTCGGCGGTGTTGGACATGGCCGGGGCCATGGTTGGTGCCGTCGCCGGTGCCGTGGCCGGGCCATAGACCGGCTGGGCGACCGGCGGCGGCGGTGGCGCGGCGGCCAGCTCTGTGGTGGCGTAGGCGAGCGGATCGGGATTGCCCGGCGCGAAGGACGGGGCGACCCGCGGGCCGATCCAGGCGCTGGCCGGGGTCAGGGCGCCCTCGCTGATAGGGAGCGGCGGATTGAAGGGCTGCATCTGCGGCCGGGCCAGGCCCTGGGACGGAGCGACCCGGCGCGGCAGGATGTCGGACTGCGCGGCCGTCGCCATCCGGGGCGGGGTCGTCGAGGTCGTGCGGTTCGCCCACGACAGATAGCGGGACCCCGTGGGAGGAGCCTGCGTCTGCGCCTGCGCCACGCTGCCCAGCGCGAGACAGGCCAGGGCGGTCGCAAGGCCGAGGCCTGCGGTCTGGACCGTCTGACGGGCGCGATCGTGCGGCGGATGGGCCAAGGTGGAGCTCCGGTCCATGACGGACTGGGTCCGACCCTAGCGTTGTGCGGCTTAACACCGGACTAACGCGGGTTAAGAGACGTCAGCCTCGTGACGCCATGACCCGGCGCTGGATCGCGGTCGTGGCGGCGTTCAGCAACAGGCCCAGAACGGCCAGGCAAACCAGCGCCGCCAGAAGCTCGGCGGTGCGCAGCCGGTTGCCCGCTTCCAGCAGCCGCCAGGCCAGGCCTTGCGTGGCCCCGGAGCCGGAGACGAACTCGGCCACCACGGCCCCCACGACCGACAGTCCGGCGGCGACGCGGATGCCTTCCAGGGCGAAGGGCAGGGCGGACGGCAGGCGCAGGCGCGTCAGGCGCTGGACCCGGCTCGCGCCATGCAGGTCGAACAGGCGCTCCAGATCCGGGTCGGCGGACTTCAGGCCCGTCAGGACGCCGGAAAAGACGGGAAAGAAGGCGACGGCGGCGGCCAGAGCGATCACCGCCCGGTCGGCGTTGTCCAGCCCGGCCCAGATCAGCACCAGAGGCGCGATGGCCACGACCGGGGTGACCTGGAGCGCGACGGCCAGGGGCGCGACCGCCTGCTCGGCGGGACGACTGAGCGAGACGGCGACCGCCAGTCCTCCGCCCAGGACCGTGGCGACCAGCAGGGCCTGGAACGCCATCCAGAAGGTCTGGAGCGCCGAGCCGGCCAGCACGGGACCGTTCTCGACCAGGGCGATGGCCACCGCGCTCGGCGGCGGCAGGAAGTAGACGGGCACGGCCAGCGCCCGGCAGGCGACCTCCCAGATCGCCAGCAGCAGGGCGGTCAGGAGCAGGCCGGGCAGGGTGGAGAGGACGCGGCTCATGCGGCCTCCGGCATGGCGGCGGCCAGGGCTGTGGCGACGGCCTCGGCCGCCTCGCGATAGGCTGGGTCGCGCCGCCAGTCCTCGGGTCGAGGCAGGGGGCCGGGCATGGGCAGGTCGGCTACGGCGCGGCCGGTCCGGGCCGACAGGACGACGACGCGGCTGGCCAGATAGGCGGCCTCCTCCACGTCATGAGTGACGAACACGGCGGCGAAGGGCCAGGCTGACCAGAGGCGGTGCAGGTCCTCGATCAGGCCCCGCCGGGTGATGGAATCCAGCGCCGCGAAGGGTTCATCCAGCAGCAGCAGGTCGGGCTGGATCGACAGGGCGCGGGCCAGCGAGACCCGCATGGCCATGCCGCCCGAGAGCTGGCGCGGGCGGGCGGTGACGCGGTCGCCCAGACCCACGGCGGCCAGCGCTGCGTCGGCGCGACGGCGGGCCTCGACGGCCGGGACGCCGGACAGTTCCAGCGGCAGGGCCACGTTGGTCCGGGCGTCGGCCCAGGGCATCAGGGTCGGGCTCTGGAAGACGAAGCCGGTGCTGTCGGCGGCGTCCGGTCGGGTGACCGAACCCTCCGCCGGCGTCTGCAGCCCTGCCAGCAGACGCAGCGCCGTGGACTTGCCCGCGCCCGACGCTCCGACCAGGGCCACGATTTCGGACGGGGCGACCGCCAGGTCGATGGGCCCGAGCGGCGCGCGGCCGGCGTAGCGGACGACCACACCCGACAGGCGCGCCAGAGGGGCGTCAGCCACGGCCCGGCAGGAAGGCGTCGGTGAAGGCGTTTCTCCAGCGGAGATCGGCCGGAAAGACACCGGCCTGGCTGGTGACGTCGAAGAACTGGCGCCAGCGATCCTCGGTCATGGCGCCAAGGCCATAGAGGGCCGCGTCGCCGGAATCGACGATGCCGTATTCGCTGAGCTTGGCCCGGGCCTGATCCAGCACGTCCTGGGTCATCTCGGGGTTGGCTTCCCGGATCAGGGCGTTGGCGGCCGACGGGTCGCCCCGCATATAGTCGCGCCAGCCCTCGACCGAGGCGGCGATGAAGGACCGCAGCGCCGTGGCATTGTCGCGGGCGAAGGCATCGGGCGACAGGACCATGGTGGCGTAGGAGGGATAGCCCTCGTCGGCCAGCAGGAAGACACGCGGCTCGAAGCCCGCCTCCTTCTGGATCGTGTAGGGCTCGCTCGTCAGATAGCCCTGCTGGACCGCCCGTTCGTCGGCGATGAAGGGGGCGGGATTGAAGTTGTACTTCCTGACCTGATCGTCGGTGAAGCCGTACTTGGCCTTCAGCCAGACCCAGAAGGCCGTGATGGAGGCATCGGCCAGCAGGAAGGGTCGGCCGGCCAGATCGGCGATGCCGGTCAGGGCTGGATCGGGGTGGGCGATCAGGACCTGCGGGTCCTTCTGGAAGAAGGCGGCGACGGCCTTCACGGGCGCGCCTTCGGCGACGAGGTTCAGCGGGATGAAGCTGTTGGACCCCATGCCGAGCTCGACGGCACCCGAGGCCAGCAGCTGGGGCACGTTCACGCCGGGGCCGCCCTGGATGATCTGGACGTTCAGGCCGCGCCGCTCAAAGGCCCCGGACGCGAGCGCCTGATAGAAGCCGCCGTGCTCGGCCTGGGCGCGCCAGTCGGTGGCGAAGCGGATGCGGATCCGGCCCTGCTCGTCGACGGGGGCTTCGGAGTTCGAACAGGCCGCCGCGCCCAGCGCCGTCACAGCGATCCCGCCCGCCAGGATCAGGCGGCGGCTGACAAGCCCATGAGTCGCAGACGGCAGCATGGCCGGACCCTAGGCTGTGCGGGAAACGTTGGGAAGGCGACGGTTCGTCTCCTCCCCGTTCGCCGCTTGGCGAATGGGGAGGTGGCTCGAAGCGTAGCGGAGAGACGGAGGGGTTTTGTCTGGATGCGGCGACATCGAGCGCGCTCGCAGAACCCCTCCACCCTCCTTCGCCAAGAGGCTCCGGACGGTCCCCCTCCCCATCGCCAAGCGGGCGATGGGGAGGAGACGGGACGCCAGAATTGAGCGAGGGGACGAAAGCCCGGTCGAACCGGTACTCGCGTCCCCTCGCCAAGTCCGGGTTGGGACTTGGCCTTTGAGGTTCAGGACCCTGGCCTGGGCACCCGCGAGGCGAACCCCGAAGACGGTCAGCTGTATCCTGGCGGCTCCTGTCCGATGTCGGTGCGCAGAGGATTTTCGCCCCCGGCGTCGTTCATCGATCCCGGCCGGGTTCCCGTCCACCCCGCGCCGAAACGCTAAAGGTCTGGGGCCTGGGCCCTGCCCGGGATTTCCGCGTCCACCGAAGTGGCTTGGAACCCTTGGTCAGAGAGCCGGACCGACCCGCTTGAACGTCCGGCTCTCACCGGATTTCCGCGCCGCCGTGTCCCTCGGCCTGTTGACGTTCGCGCCAAATCCGTTAGACGGCAAGCGCCCGATCTCGCCCCGCTGTGCAACATCGCCCGGGGCCCGGTGCATAACCCTGTGAAGATCAGTGGACAGATCAGATTCGCGATTGTGGATCAGTGATTTGGCTTGTCCACAGTTTCGGCGCTTGGGACCTCGGGCGGGTCGATGTCCAGCGACGGCAATGGGTCGTCTTCCCTTCCCGGAGGAGAAGCGGGCGGAGCGCCAGGGTTGGCTCGAAGTCGGACCGCCGAACTGCTCCAGCTGCATGCCAGGGCTTCGAAAGACTGCAAAAGCGTGGGATCATAGGCCCATTGACCACTGGCGCTGTCCCATCCCCAACGCTCCCGCCGGATGAACTCGGACGCCGCATTCCAATCCCGGACCAAGGTTCCGATGATCCAGTCCCGGTAGGTCGGTCCGTCCAGCACCTTCTTGCGGATGAAGAGAGCGATCGTTTCGTAGTGGTTCAGGTAGCCGAGGACCGCGAACCGGTCAGCGCGAAGAGCATCCGTGGGCTCCACGAGGTCGAGGAAAGCGTTCCGTCGTCGATAGTCGGAAAACACTCCGGTGATGCGGACGTAGTGATCGGAAGACTCCGCCTTTTCGATGAGATCGAGCGTCGCTCGCATCCGCGCGATGGCTCGCGTGGTCGAGAGCTGGGTAAGGGCGAGCACGACAGCGACGACCGCTGATACGGAAACCGACACCACGGCGGCGATCGCTCCAATATACGGAGCCCAAGATCCGGGGTCGGGAGCAGAGATCACAGGACAACCCGCGTCAGAAATCGCAAGGTCGCTTCATGAGCTGTATTCAGTCGCGAATGATGCCGCGCATCTCTGTCACCTCTTGGTCGGTTCTCTATCCGACAGTCCCGAAAAAGTCAAGGTTTTCGCCTTGCCGCAGCTGTCCGGAGAAGTGGGCGTCGTGCCCACGATTTGCAAGCTATCCCGCGAGAGCCTCGCGCCGGGCCTCGATTTCGAGCCATTCCTCCTCGGCGGCCTCCAGCTTTGACCGGGCGGCGTCCAGTGCCTTCATGGTGGCGTCGAAGCCGGAGGGGTCGCGACTGTAGAAGTTCACGTCCGCCAGGCGGGCCTCGTGGGCGGCGATGTCGGCGGGCAGGGCGGCGATCAGGGCGTCCAGTTCCTTGAGGCGGTGGGTGTCCTTGAAGGAGAGCTTGGCCGGTTTGCGCGACGTGTCTCCCTCCCCCTTGTGGGGAGGGGTGGCCGCGTCAGCGGCCGGGGTGGGGCTCGAACGGACGGACCCCACCCTGGCGGCTCCGCCGCCTGTCCCTCCCCATGAAGGGGAGGGAGAAGGAGACAGGAAACCCGGGTTCTGGCCGATGAAGTCGGTCCAGCCGCCGGGGGTTTCGACGATGTCGCCGCGGCCGTTCATGCCGATGGTCGAGGTGGCGAGGCGGTCGACGAAGTCGCGGTCGTGGCTGACCAGGATCAGGGTGCCGTCGTACTGCTCCAGGAGCTCCTCGAGCTTGTCGAGGGTCTCCATGTCCAGGTCGTTGGTGGGCTCGTCCAGCACCAGCATGTTGGCGGGCTTGGCCAGCGCACGGGCCAAGAGCAGGCGGTTGCGCTCTCCGCCCGACAGGGTCGAGATCGGCTGGCGCAGCTGGCCCTCCTGGAACAGGAAGTCCTTGGCGTAGGCCGCCACGTGCTTGGAGTGGCCGCGCACGAGGATGCTGTCGCCGCCGCCGGGCGTGAGCGCGTCCCACAGGGTCATGTCCGACTTCAGGCCTTCGCGGGACTGGTCGAGGTAGACAGGCTCCAGGTTGGCACCCAGCTTGACCGTGCCCTCGTCGGGGGCGAGTTCGCCCAGCAGGATCTTGACCAGGGTCGTCTTGCCCGCGCCGTTGGGACCGACGATGGCGAGCCGGTCGCCCCGGATGACGCGGGTGGTGAAGGGCTTGATGACAACCCTTTGGTTTTCTGGCCGATCGCCGAAGCGCTTGGAGACGCCCTTCAGGTCCGCGACCAGCTTGCCGGAGGTGACGCCGGAATCGACGCCGAGGTGGATCTCGCGGGGGATGTCCTTGACCCGCAGCGCCCGGTCCTGACGCATGGCCTCCAGAGCGCGGGCGCGGCCTTCGTTGCGGGTCCGCTGGGCGGTGATGGAGCGGTAGAAGGTGTAGGTCTCGGCCTCGATGCGCTTGTTGAGGCGGCGAAGGCTCTCGGCCTCCTCTTCCTGGACCTTGGCGGCCCAGTCGTCGAAGGCGTCGAAGCCCTTGTTCAGGGTGCGGACCTTGCGGTGTTCCAGCCAGTGGCAGGACTGGGTGACGCGGTTCAGGAAGGCGCGGTCGTGGGAGACGATCAGGGCGGCGCACTTGGCGGCGATGATCTCCTTTTCCAGGAGCTCGATGGCCAGGATGTCCATGTGGTTGGTCGGCTCGTCGAGCAAGAGCAGGTCGGGCTCCTCGGCGAAGGCCTTGGCGAGCGCGGCGCGACGGATCTCGCCGCCCGACAGACCCTTGGCGGACTTGTTCGGATCCATGCCGAAGGTGGTCAGCCAGGCCTCGGCCATCCACGGCTCGGCCCCGCCCGAGGTGGCGTAGTCCAGCAGGGTTTCGCCGACGATCAGGGGTTCCTGCGGCACATAGGCGAAGCGGGTGCCGGCCTGGACGCTGCGGTCGCCGCTGTCGGCCTCGATCAGGCCCATGACCAGCTTCATCAGGGTCGACTTGCCCGCGCCGTTGCGGCCGACCAGGCAGGAGCGGGTGCGCGGCTCGATGGCCAGATCGACCCCTTCGAACAGGGGACGCTGACCGTCCTGCAGACGGACGTCCTTGAGCGCGACGAGGGGAGGGCGTGGGGAGGAGCGGGGAGCCATGAACAACCTAAATCCTCCACCGCGCAGCGGGGGAGGGGGACCGCGGAGGCCGCTTGGCCGACGGGGTGGAGGGGGCGGAAAGAGGAGTGATTTAGGGGATGAGCCGCGTGTGCGCCATAGGACGCAGACTCGATGTGTCCGCCCCCTCCACCCCGCTTCGCGCGGTCCCCCTCCCCCGTTTCGCTGCGCTCACGAGGGAGGATCCGTCAGGCCAATGCGAAGTCTGGCGATCTGCAGGACACCCTCGGCGACCTCGGCCGCATCACGAAGAACCTCGGCGGCTGGGATGCGGACCACCTCGATGCCTTGGGCGTTTGGCCAGGCGGTTCGGCGTGCGTCCTTTTCGGGGTTGTCGGCTGTTTCATGCACTCGGCCGTCGATCTCGATCGCCAGCTTCGCGGGGGCACAGAAGAAGTCCAGGATGTAGGGACCGACCGGGTGCTGGCGGCGGAAGTTCGGGCGGCCATGCACGCGCTGGCGAAGGTAGGCCCAGAGTGCCGCTTCAGGCGGCGTCATCGCGCGGCGGAGACTTCTCGCGCGTTTCTGGGTAAGGACCGGCGCTCTCATGGTTGAAATCTCGCACGTGTCCGCCCCCTCCACCACGCTTCGCGCGGTCCCCCTCCCCCGCTTCGCGGTGGAGGATTGATGGCCTTCTGGAAGACCAAGCGTCTGGAGGAGATGTCCCGCGAGGAGTGGGAGAGCCTGTGCGACGGGTGCGGGCTGTGCTGTCTGATCCGGTTCGAGGACGAGGACACCGGGGAGGTCATCCCGACCAAGGTCCACTGCAAGCTGTTCGACGGTCAGGCCTGCCGGTGCTCGGACTATGAGAACCGCAAACAGCATGTGCCGGACTGCATCCAGCTGACGCCGTGGAACATCGAGGCGCTGGAGTGGATGCCGAAGTCCTGCGCCTATCGCCGGTTGCATGAGGGACGGGGCCTGGCCAGCTGGCACCCGCTGGTGTCGGGCGATCCGGAGAGCGTGCATCGGGCGGGCGTGTCGGTGCGGGGGCAGACGATTTCGGAGGAGGGTCTGGCCGATCCCGAGGATGCGCTGGACTACGAAGCGTCGGACTGGGTCGAGGAGCGCGGGGCCGAGCCGGGCCGCTAACCAAACCTTCGCACCTGCTGATGTAGAGACGCAGGGGGAGGAGCCGCATGACAAAAGGCGGAACGAACTCAGGAGATGCCCGCAACGGCCATGAGGCGGCGTTCGACCGGTTGGTCGAACTCGCGCGGTCGATTTTTGACGCGCCGATCGTGCTGATCTCCACGCTGGAAGGCGACAAGGCCGTGATGCGGTCCAACGTCGGCGACTGGCAGACGTCCATCGCCCGTGAGGCGAGCGTGTCCACGGTTCTGGTCAAGATGGGGCCTGGGGCTGTTCTGGTCGTCGAAGACGCCCTGGCCGACCCGCAGTTCTGCAACCACCCCTTCGTCACACGGCCGCAAGGACTGCGATCCTGTTTCGCAGCCTCCATCACCTTGAGCGATGGACGGACGGTGGGCGCCCTTGCCGTCGCGGATCACAGGCCGCGCGCGCGGCCCGACGACAGGGCGCTGGACCAGCTGCGGCTGCTGGCCGGTATGGCGGCGGATATTCTGGACCAGACCGAGGCCTATCGGGTCATCGACGAGAAGCTGGGTACACTGGGCCTGGCCGAGCAGATGTCCGGGGTCGGACGCTGGAAGCTGGATCTGGCGACCGGCGCGGTCGAGTGGTCCGACGAGGTCTATCGCATTCACGGGGTGACCCGCGAGACGTTCGATCCCACTTATGGCGACGCGGTCGCCTTCTATCGCCTGGACGATCAGCAGGTCGTGCGGGACACGATCGCCGCCTGCATGGAGACCGGCGAGGAGGGCGAGTTCCAGCTCAGGATCGTCCGTACGGACGGTGAGGAACGGGTCGTGATGTCCCGGTGTCGCGCCGAGCAGAGGGACGGCCAGACGGTGGCGCTGTACGGCGTGTTCCAGGACGTGACCGAGAGGGTCCGGACCGAGGAGGTCATTCGGGCGAGCGAGGCGCGATACCGCCTGCTGGCCGACAACTCGACCGACGTCATCGCGACCTATGGGCTGGATGGCGTGTTCCGTTACCTGTCGCCGGCCATCGAGGGCCTGATGGGTTATGGCGTCGAGGAGATGGTGGGGCGGCCGTTCAGCGCCTTCATGCATCCCGATGACGTGGCGCGGGTTCGCAAGGCCTTCGTGGACTGTTCCACGGCCGCCATCGATGCGCCCACGGCACGGATCCCCTATCGGGCCATCCGGAAGGACGGGGAGACGATCTGGCTGGAGGCCCATCCGAAGGTCATCCGCGACGAGCGCGGACGCCCCGTGGCGTTCCAGGACGTGGTCCGCGACATCACCGAAACGAAGGCGCTGGAAGACCAGCTGATCGCGGCCAGGGACGCAGCCGAGCACGCGGCCCAGGCCAAGACCGAGTTCCTGGCCAACATGTCCCACGAGCTGAGGACGCCGCTGACCAGCGTGATCGGCTTCTCGGGCCTGCTGCGCGACAGCCCGGCCCTGCCGGAAGCCGAGCGCCGCTACGTCGACCGGATCGCGACGGCCAGCGATGCCCTGCTGGGCGTCATCAACGACATTCTGGACTATTCCAAGCTGGAGGCGGAGGCCGCCGGTCTGGATCCCCGTCCGTTCGACCCGGCCGAGATGGCCCGGTCGTCGGCCGCGATCATCGAGCCGCAATGCCAGACCAGGGGACTGGCGCTGACGCTGGATCTGGACGCGGGCCTGCCGTCGGCCCTGATGGGCGACGAAGGGCGGATCCGGCAGGTTCTGCTGAACTTCCTGTCGAACGCGGCCAAGTTCACGGTTTCGGGCGAAATCCGGCTGGAAAGCCGCTGGCGCGACGGGCGGCTGAGGGTCGCGGTGACCGACAGCGGCATCGGCGTCTCGCCCGAGAAGATCGACGCCCTGTTCGACCGGTTCACCCAGGCCGACGCCTCGACCACGCGGGTCTATGGCGGCACCGGGCTGGGGCTGGCGATCAGCCGGCGCCTGATCGAGATGATGGGCGGCGAGATCGGGACGACCAGCCGGCCGGGCGAGGGCTCGACCTTCTGGTTCGAACTGCCGCTGTCGGTCGCCGAGACCGCCGAGGCGGCGGAGACCCACGACGTGGCGGGCCTGCCGCCCGGGATGAAGGTGCTGATGGCCGACGACGCCGCGCCCAACCGGGAGCTGGTGCGGATCATCCTGCAGGCCTTCGGCGTCGAGCTGGACACGGTGGAAAACGGAGCCGAGGCGGTGCAGGCCGTGGCCGGGGGTGGCTACGACCTGATCCTGATGGACGTGCACATGCCGGTCATGGACGGGATGGACGCCACCCGCGCGATCCGCGCCCTGCCCGGAGAGGTGGGCCGGGTTCCGGTCATCGCCCTGACCGCCAATGTGCAGCCCGAACAGGTCGTGGCCTGCAAGGCGGCGGGCATGGACGCCCATGTCGGCAAGCCGATCCAGGTGGCCGGACTGGTCGAGGCGATGGCCCAGGCCCTGGCGCGGACGGGAGCGGGGCGGGTGGCGGCGGCCTGAGCCGTCGCTGGCCCTCGCTGTTTTTCCCAGTTATCCAAACTCGCGCCGAATTCGCCTGAGAAATCAGGGGGCGTTGGATTTTTCACGCGCTGAACGCGCCCGCATACGCTGATCCCCTATGATGTGGGCATGTCGGGAAATCAGGTCATGTCGGGACACACGGACGACGCGCCGGAGGGCGCGGACGGCTGGGCGCGGGCGATGATGATGGACCTGCGCGGGCAGGCCGAAGAGGCGCTGGCGCAGCTGAAGTCGGAGAAGATCGCCCCGGGCGACGCCATCGGCCACGAGCGCAAGATCCGCCGCATCACGGCACTGGCGCGGGCGGTCAAGGCCATCGAGGCGCTGAACGTGCTGCGCATCCGGATCGACAAGGCCGAGGCCGCCCGCAGGCTGTCGTACGGGGAGGGCGGCAAGCATGGAGACAGTCCAGAGGAGCTCGCCGATCTACGATCCGAACTTCTCCGTCGATGGGATCGGGTCCGTGGCCAGATCGACCGTTGTCGAGCTGCTGGAGGAGATGAACGGGGACCAGCTGCGGATCATGAAGAGCCGCAGTCCGGAACTCGAACCCCATCAGATCCCTCCGAAGACGGACTGGCGCACCTGGCTGATGCTGGGCGGACGGGGGGCGGGCAAGACGTTCGCTGGCGCGTTCTGGCTGCATGAACTGGCGAGGAACAGCAGGGGGCTGAGACTGGCCCTGGTCGGTTCGACCCTGCACGACGTGCGCGAGGTGATGGTCGAGGGACCGTCGGGCATCAAGACGATCGCCGCCGACGCGGACCGGCCTCGCTGGGAAGGCGGGCGAAAGCGACTGGTGTGGGAGCGAACGCAAAGCGTGGCCTATGCCTTTTCGGCCGAGGATGCGGACAGTCTGAGGGGGCCGCAGTTCCATGCGGCCTGGGCCGATGAGTTCTGCGCCTGGCGCGAGCCGGGGCGGGTGCTGGAGAACCTGAGGCTGGGGCTGAGGCTGGGTCAGGCGCCGCGACTGGTGGTGACGACGACGCCCAGGCCGATCCCGGCGCTGAGGGCGCTGATCGCCGAGGGCCGGCCGGAGCTGGAGACGAGTCGGGGCGGGACGGCGCTGAACGAGAAGAACCTGTCGCCGGGGTTCCTGATGGATCTGCGCCGCCTGTATGGCGGGACGCGGCTGGAGGCGCAGGAGCTGGAGGGGCTGGTCGTCGAGGCCGAGGGCGCCCTGTTCCGGGCCGGGGATCTGAGCCGCGCGCGGGGCGAGCGGCCCGGGCGGCTGGAGACGGTGATCGTGGCGGTCGATCCGCCGGCGAGCGCGCACGGCGACGCCTGCGGGATCATTGTGGCGGGGCGAGCGGACGGGCGCGGCTTCGTGCTGGCGGACCGTTCGGCGCGGGGGCTGACGCCTCTGGGCTGGGGCCGGCGGGTGGCGGCGGTGGCGGAGGAATTCGGAGCCGATGCCGTGGTGGCGGAGGCCAACCAGGGCGGGGAGATGGTGCGGACCGTGCTGGAGCAGGCGGGGTGCGTCCCGCCCATCCGGCTGGTTCATGCCAGCCGCAGCAAGCGGGCCCGGGCCGAGCCGGTGGCGACGCTGTATGAACGGGGGCGGGTGGTCCACTGCGGCGACTTCCCCGAACTGGCCGAGGAGCTGATGGGGCTGGGGTCGGAGGAACGCGGACGGAGTCCGGACCGGGCGGATGCCCTGGTGTGGGCGCTGACGGAACTGCTGCTGAAGGCGCGGGGGATGCCGCGGGTTTGGGTGGGGTGAGGGAGTAGGGAGTAGGGAGTAGGGAGTAGGGAGTGGGTCAGGCCTGCTTTGGAGAGGTCAGCCTTACGATCAGGGCGCGAAGCATGCGGCCCAGTTCGTCGGTGCGGGCCAGCAGCGCATCCGTTGAGGCCGAAGTGCAATGGCCGACACGCTGGGCGATCAGAAGATGGGTCTCCAGTTCCTTCAATGAGCCTTGGGCAATCCTGAGGAAGCTGACGTACGCGGGTCGTGTCGCTCGGCCATAACCCTCGGCAATGTTTGCCGCGATTGAGGTCGCTGCCCGTCGAGCCTGAGAGGTCAGACCAAACTGCTCCTCGCGAGGAAACTCCCGGGTCAGTTCGTAGGTCGCGACCGCGAGATCCATGGCGCGCTTCCAGACTTCCAGATCGCGATAGCTCCGAACGCTCTCACCCATGCCCGAACCCTCACTGCCCACTCCCTATTCCCTACTCCCTACTCCCTCGGCGTACACTACCTTTGATTGAACGCAGGAGAACATCATGCCCATCAACGATCCCTATTCCGCGCACGCGGCGTCGGCGTCCGCGCCTGCGCGGCGGGCGGAAGCCGTGACGCCGAGCGACACCGTCGATCTGAGCGCGGTGGCCAAGAGCCTTTATGTCGGGGGGCCTGGCGATGTGCGGGTGCAGCCGGCGGGGGGTGGGGCGGCGGTGACGCTGGCCGCCCATCCCATCGGGTATCTGCCGGTGCAGGTCAGCCGGGTGCTGGCGACCGGGACGACGGCGACGTCCATCGTGGCGCTGTTCGACTGATGCCGGGGCTGAGCATGGCCGAGGTCGCGCCGGCGGGGGCCAGCGCGGCGCGGTTCAGCGCGCGGGGACTGCACCGTTGGTCGGCCGCCGTGCGGCGGGCGCAGAGCGGACGGGGGCGGGCGAAGATCGTCTGTCTGGGGGATTCCACCACGGCGGGGTGGGGTTCGCCGGGGCGCCAGGGCACCTGGCCCCGGCAGCTGGCCGGGCAGATGGCCTGGCGCGGGGCGCGTGAGACGGGCTTCTTCTCCGACGCCGGGATCGGGGCGACCTATGACAGTCGCATGGTCCGGGGCGCAGGGTGGGCGGCGGACACGACCAAGGGGCTGGGCGGGGGCTTTTATCGCAACCTGACGGTCACGGCGAACCCGATGACCTTTACCCCGCAGATGCCGTTCGAGGCGGTGGATCTGTTCCTGTACGGAACGACGTCGCTGAGGGTGACGATCGGGGCGGGGACGCCGGTGGTGGTGACGGGGGCGTTCGGGACCACGGTCGGCAAGCGGACCGTGACCTGTGCCCAGGCGGGGTTGGGGCACGGGGCGCATCCGGTGTCGCTGGTGGCGCTGAACAGCAGCGGACACGTGGGGCTGGACTGCTACGACGCCGGGACGGGCATCAGCGTGATGAACGCCGGTGTGTCCGGCTGGAAGGCGGCGGACTTCGTGCTGGCGACCTATGGGGTGGCCGACACGCTGGACGTGCTGGAGCCCGATCTCGTTGTCTACAACGTCGGGATCAACGACTGGGGCGGGACGCCGACCGCTGAGAGTGCCTGGAAGGCCTCGGTGCAGACGGTGATCGACCGGGCCGTGGCGGTCGGGGCCGATGTCCTGCTGTGTGTGCCGATCCACACAGGCAGCGGCAACCGGCCTGCGTTCGCGCAATACCTGAGCGATCTGGCGACGGTGAACGGGCTGGTCGCGCCGCTGGATCTGGGGCTGGCGCTGGGGTCGCTGGCGCAGGCGACGGCGGCGGGGGACATGATCGACAGCCTGCATCCCTCGACCCAGGGCTACGGCAAGGTCGCCGCCCTGATCCGTCGACGGATCGCCTGACCCCGAAACGAGAAGGAGCCGAGATGGCGATGATGACCTGGCCCTTCGGGCGGGGGCGCGGAGATGTGCCGGAAGTGAAGGACAGCCGGGCGGGGCCCCTGATCGCCCTGACCGGGGCGGGGCGGCCGCGGTGGACGCCCAGGGACTATGCCAGTCTGGCGAGCGAGGGGTTCGGCAAGAACGCGGTCGCCTATCGCTGCGTGCGGATGATCGCCGAGGCCTGCGCGGCGACGCCGCTGACGGTGTTCGCGGACGGAACGCGGGACGACGGCCATCCGGTGGCGCGGCTGCTGAGGAAGCCCAATCCGGAGCAGTCCGGGGCGGAGTGGCTGGAGGGGCTGTACGGCGCGCTGCAGACGGCGGGGAACGCCTATGCGGAAGCGGTCGGGGACGGGCCGCCAGAGGAGCTGTGGACCCTGAGGCCCGACCGGGTGACGGTGGTGCCGGGCAAGGCGGGGTGGCCCGACGCCTATGAGTACTCCGTCGGCGGACGGTCGACGCGGATCAACCGCGCGGCGGATGGCTGGATGCCGGTGATGCATCTGAAGCTGTGGCATCCGACGGACGACCACTATGGATTTTCGCCAATCGAGGCGGCGGCCTTCGCCATCGATGTGCACAATGCGTCCGGCGCCTGGAACAAGGGGCTGCTGGACAATGCGGCGCGGCCCAGTGGGGCGCTGGTGTTCGACAGCCGGGATGGAGAGCGGCTGACCGAGGCGCAGTTCGCCATGCTGAAGGCCGAGCTGGCCGAGGCGCATGCAGGGGCGGGCAACGCCGGGCGACCGCTGGTTCTGGAAGGCGGGCTGGACTGGAAGCCGATGACGATGAGCCCGGCGGACATGGACTTCATCGAGGGCAAGCACGCGGCGGCGCGGGAGATCGCGCTGGCGTTCGGGGTGCCGCCGCAGCTGCTGGGGATTCCCGGCGACGCGACCTACGCCAACTATCGCGAGGCCAATGCGGCCTTCTGGCGGGGGACGGTGGTGCCTCTGGTGAGGAAGACGGCCGGGGCGCTGAGCGGGTGGCTGGGCGGGCGTTTTCAGGGCGTGGAGATCACGCCCGATCTGGATGCCGTCCCGGCGCTGCAGCCCGAGCGAGACGCGCTGTGGGCGCGGCTGAACGCGGCGGGCTTCCTGACGGATGAGGAGCGGCGGCGGATGGCGGGGGTGGGGGACTAGGTGACTGGTGATTGGTGATTGGTGGCTGGCGACACGCACCGTTGCGTAGGGACGACTCCACCCAATCACCAACCACCAATCACCCATAACCAAGCGGAGCGAACCATGGACGACATCCGGAAACTGGCCACGGCTCTGGGCGTGGCGCTGACGGTGCAGACGATCGCGGGGCTGGTGTGGGCCGGGGGCGCGGCGGCGCGGATCGGGACCCTGGAAGAGCGGGTCGCCGAGCAGAGGCTGGTGGCCGAACGGCTGGCGCGGCTGGAGGCCCAGGGCGAGGCGACGCGGGCGGCGCTGGTCAGGATCGAGACGCGGCTGGAGGCGGGGCGGTGATGAGGGGGGTGACCGTGCCTCTCCCTCCCCCGGCGGGGGAGGGTGGTCGAAGCGAAGCGAAGACCGGGTGGGGAGGGCCGGGTGAAACGGACCCGGATCGCCAGCGTCCGGATCGCCAGGGTCCGGATCGCCTGTGTGTCGCCTTGCCGCCCCCACCCCGCCTCGCTGCGCTCGGCGACCCTCCCCCGAGGGGGAGGGAGAGGGATGGCGCGCTTCTGATCCACGGCTATGCCTCCCTGTGGGGCGTGGCGGATCTGAACGGGGATGTGGTGGCGAGGGGGGCCTTCGCCGACACCCTGGGGCGGACCGGGGCGGGCGGGGTGCGGATGCTGCATCAGCACGAGGCCCGGGCGGTGGTCGGGGTCTGGGACGAGATTGTCGAGGACGACCGGGGCCTGTTCGTCCGGGGCCGGATCGCCGACTGGTCGGCCGAGGCCCGCTACGCCCAGGCGCTGAGCCGGGCGGCCGCCCTGGACGGGCTGTCGATCGGGTTCCGGACGGGCAAGGCGCGACGGGACGGGCGGCTGAGGGTGCTGTCGGGCGTCGAGTTGTGGGAGGTGTCGCTGGTGACGTTTCCCATGCTGCCCGGCGCGCGGTTTGAGTTGAGTCGCCCGTAACCCTCACGCACTGCCTCAAACACCAACACAGACATCGTCGGAAGCTCAGGGCGGAACGTCCGCGAGACCGCTTGGGCTCATCCGCCACTCCTGTCCGCGATTGCGGCAGCCCTCGTTCAACGAGGTTTACCAACAACAAGGAACTCATGATGCCCCAAGCTTGGCAACTCTCTGACGTGCGCGTCACTGGCTACAACATTCCGTTCCAGCCACTGATCGGTCTGCCGATGAGCAACTGGTATAGTGGTGCAGGCGGTGGTCCCGCCGACACGTCCAGCACCAGCCCGCTGTACGCACAACCATCCGATCAGCAACCCTGTAACGATACCACGCCGCCGAATGGCACGACTCCGGCCGGGCTAGGCGTGATCCGCGCTAAAGCCAAGCAGTTGTGGCAGGAAATGGAGGCGGCTCGAGCCTACGATCGCTGGGAATGGGCGGGTATCATTTTTGCGGCTCCGAATGGCGGGATTTACACCTCCCCCATCGTAACAATCCAGGACACAGGTCTTGTCGGACTGCCTGTCAGCGAGTTACTGCCGCCTGACTGCATTCTGCTGGCTTGGGTCCATACCCATCCAGCAACGGGCTACTGGAACGGCTCGCCATCCCAGGTTGACTGGGAAGGCACCCGGACAATGCGTGACTCTGGTAGGGCCGACCCCAATCTGCTGACGTACGTCGTGGATCTGCGTGGCGCAGACAGAATGCGGGAATATGCTTGGGACGGGTCGCATAGTGAGTCCCACCGCGGCCCGCAGATCAACTGCTGATCGCGGGGCGTCGCCGTGTTGATCCATCATGACGACGTCCAATCGGTCGCCTGCCCTCCTCCGCCAAAACCTGGCGGATGGGGGCCGGTGATCGATCCCCTCCCCGAGCTTGCGGACTGGTCTGCTCGTCTGGCCGGCTCGAGGGTTTTGGGGCTGGAGCAGAGATTGGTCCATGTTTTGCGCCCGACGGCGGGACCGATCTTCCTTCACGTAGCGGCCCAGGTGCCAGTACTCAAAGCCTACTTCCGACCCGCTCCTGAGCCGGTTTTGGCTTCGTTCTGGCCGCTGTTCGTCAATGGACATCTGTCCGATGTTCTACTCGATGGCCTTGCTTCGGCCCTTCTCGGTGCCCCGGCCAGGCGACGAAAGGGCGACTGCTGGTCTAAACCCGGTCCGGCTGGCGATGCAGTTCAGTATCCCAAGCCCGAGACAATTCCGGAATGGAGTCAACGGCTGAGAGCGACGGCGACCCTGCAGGTGCATCCCCTAATGGTCGCGAGCGTGGTCTTTGCTGACACGTTGCTGACCCACCCCTTCGAAGATGGAAACGGCCGTCTTGCGCGCGCTCTATTCCAGGGCGTCCTTGCCAACATTGCCGACTTAAAGGCACCGGTGCTGCCTTTGGCTCCGGTGTTTCACGCCGACCTGCTCCGCACCAACCTGGCCCTTCGGCATCTCAGCCGGACCGGCGATTGGTCGGCCTTCGCCGACGCCATGACCGATGCCGTTCATGCCACGCTTCGGCTGCTGGAACGCGCCGAAGCTGGTTGAGCGACAGCTATGCTGGCGAACCGTGTGCTCTCACTCTAGGCTGCAGTCCGACCCAATGCCCCAGTGAAGGTCTCCGCATGAACGTCTCGACTGTGTTGGTGTCGGCACTGTTGTCGCAAGCTGGGCTACCGCCGCAGCTGAGCGACTTTCAGCCTGCGTCCGCCGCCGTTCTGGAGGCAGCCTCAGCCATCTCGACCCTGCCTGACACCACGGTCCTGAGCTATCCGGTAAGCGGTCGAGATCGACGTTCGATTCGGGCATCCATGAGCGAGAAGAGCCCGGCCAACGCAGAGGGTGAGCAACATGATGCCTTGACCTTCTGGCGCTATGAGTTTGGTGCTGCCCCCTTTGCCGATGGCCAGTGCCGGCCGGAGACCATCGAGGTTCGCTATACCGTTCTGGTCGTTTTGCCGGAGCTGATGACGCGGGATCAGATTAGCGTTCGTGAACGCGCCGAGTGGGATCGCTATTTCGCCCGTGTGGTCAACCACGAGAGCCGTCACCGGCAGATCGCCGTCGAAGGTGCCGACAGGCTACGCGAGGTGATGAGGGCAGCCCCGACTTGCGAGGAAGCTCAGGTTTTTGCAGCGTCTGAAATGGAGCGGATCGCCCAGACGAGCGTCGAGTTCGACGCCGAAACGCAACATGGCGCAACCGACGGCGCGGTCTACTAAGGTCGCGGGTGACGTTTTCGACGCGGCCTCAGCGACGCCCCATGCAGTCGATCCAGGTGAGCGCCCGGGTGACGCCGCCGAGCGCGAACCAGGCCTCGGCGGGGCCGGACTGGGACTGGTAGGTCCAGCGCATGCCGTTGGAGCGACGCGCGCCGGAGACGATGGCCGAGACGGTCGCCGGGTCGGTGATCCGGAACAGGTTGGACTCACCGTTGGGCAGGACCGCTTGCCCGCTCAGATCGATGGGGCGGCGGCCGAAGGAGAGGGACATGGGCTGGCCGTCGCCGGCGCTCATGGGCGTGACGGCGACCAGTTCGACGACGTGGTCGGCACCCGGCGTCGGGCGGGCGATGCGCAGTTGCTGGGCATAGGCGGCCTGATCGGTCGGGTCCGTCAGGGCCAGGACGACCGAGCAGTAGCCGTCGGGGCGGCAGGCGGCGAGGCTGTTCTGGAAGTAGGCGCGGGTCTCGCCAAAGCGGGAGTGGACGGTCGCGCCGCATTGCTGGGCGGCGGAAGCCGCGCCAGCGGACGCGACGAGCGCGGCCGTGAGCACGGTGGTGCGGAACAGGGTCATCGGACGTCCTCCCAGACGCATTGTTAGGCCGACACGATCACGGCGTTTGGCGGGGGTCAATCGGACCGAAGCTGACGGTGCCGCGATCAGGAGCCGGGCAGGTACTCCGGCGGCAGGGGCAGGGTCGGGGTCTCGGCCTGCCAGTAGACGCTGACGATCCACCAGCGGGTGCCGTCGTTGAACAGCTGGATGGAGTTGACGCCGCGCAGGAAGGGCTGGGCGTCGGCGGCTGAGCGACGCGCGTCGTAGGTGGACCAGACGTGGGTGACGGCGCCGAAGGCCTCGGTGCGCCGCGCGATCTCGCGCTCGTGAAAGCCATCGCGGACCAGCGTCGGTCCGGCGCGGTCGACGTAATCCTGGGGCGTGAGGGGTGTCAGGACGCCGACACCCTCGCGGACCCCGGTCGGCAACAGACGCGCCGAAGGATGGAACAGGTTGCGGAAACGGTCCCAGTCGCGGGCCACGCCTGCGTCGCCGGAAATGACGGCGTAGAGGGCGGCCAGGATGGCGTCCATCGAGGCGACGTCGGCGGCGTAGGCCGGGTTGGCGGACGCGGTGGTCGGCTCGGGCGGTGTCTGGGCAAGCGCCGGGGCGGGCGCGAGGGCCAGCAGGGCGGCGGCGAGAATCGTCGGGCGCATCTCAGAAGTCTCCAAGGGTCTGCGCGGAGAGTGGCGCGTCGCGCGGTTGATGGAAAGCATTCTCCCTCCCCTTCATGGGGAGGGACGACTGGCGCGAAGCGACAGTCCGGGTGGGGCCTAGCAGAACACCGAGAATGCTCGGGACGGCCCCACCCGGGCTCGCCTGCGCCGTGACGTCGGAGCCCGTTCGTTCGGGCCCCACCCTGACCGCTGCGCGGTCTTTCCCTCCCCATGAAGGGGAGGGAGAAAGAAAAGAGGAACACCATGAAAGAGACGAAGACGGCTTCGGGCACGCCCGAGGCACGGGCGGCGCTGCACGAGATGATGGCGGCGTTCGAGGCGTTCAAAGGGGCCAATGACGCAAGGCTGAGCGAGATCGAGAGGAAGGCGTCGGCGGATGCGCTGCTGGAAGAGAAGGTGGCGCGGATCGACCAGGCGGTGGGTCAGGCGCAGGCGCGGCTGGACCGGGCGTTGAGCGAGGCGCGGCGGCCGGGGATTGAGTCCGTGGCTGCCCCCTCCACCGCTTCGCGGTCCCCCTCCCCCTATGGGGGAGGATTGGAGGCAAAGGCGGCGTTCGAGGGGTATGTGCGGACGGGGCGCGAGGTGGGGCTGGAGGTGAAGGCGGGGTTGAGTTCGGCGCCGACGTCGGGGGGCTATGTGGTGCCGCCGGAGACGGAGCGGGCGATCGAGCGAAGGCTGATGACGGTCAGTCCGATGCGGGAGATCGCGACGGTGCGGACCGTGGCGTCCGGCGTGTTCCGAAAGCCGGTGTCGACGGCGGGGATCGCGTCCGGCTGGGTAGCCGAGACGGCGGCGCGGCCGGAGACGGATCCAGCGACGCTGGCCTTGCTGGAGTTTCCGGCGGCCGATCTCTACGCCAATCCGGCGGCGACCCAGGCTCTGCTGGACGACGCCCTGGTCGATCTGGACGAATGGCTGGCGAGCGAGGTCGAGGATGCGTTCGCCGCGCAGGAGACGACGGCGTTCGTGACCGGCGACGGGGTGAACAAGCCCAAAGGCTTCCTGGCCTATGACATGGTGGCGGACGTCAGCCACGCCTGGGGCGGCATCGGCTATGTGGCGTCGGGCGCGGCCGGGGCCTTTTCGGCGACCAGTCCGGCCGACCGGCTGATCGACCTGATCTATGCGCCCAGGGCCCAGTACCGGCCGGGCGGGCGGTTCGTGATGAACCGCAAGACGGTGTCGACGGTGAGGAAGTTCAAGGACGCGGACGGGAACTACATCTGGTCGCCGGCGACGCGGGCGGGGGAGACGGCGTCCTTGCTCGGCTATCCGGTCACCGAGATCGAGACCATGCCGGACATCGCCGCCAACAGTTTCGCCATCGCCTTCGGGGACTTCCAGCGGGGGTATCTGATCGTGGATCGAGCGGGGGTGCGGGTGCTGAGGGACCCCTATTCGGCCAAGCCCTATGTGCTGTTCTACACGACCAAGCGGGTCGGCGGCGGGGTGCAGAACTTTGATGCGATCAAGGTGATGAAGTTCGCGGCGAGCTGACGACGGCATCTCCCTCTCCCCTTGTGGGAGAGGGCTTGAGCGCCCGAGAGCGAAGCGAGCGGACTTGCGCGAAAGGGTGAGGGGTTTTGTGTCCGAACGGACAGACCCAGTGTCACCCCTCACCCGCCCGCGCCAGGACGACGGCTGCGCCGCCGTGCGCGGCCTCCCTCTCCCGCAAGGGGAGAGGGACAATACCAACATCGGAGATTTTCCCATGACCGCACCCGTGAGCCTCACGGAGGCGAAGCTGTTCCTGCGCGTCGAGCATGGCGCGGAGGACGGGCTGATCCAGACACTGATCGATGCGGCGCGGAGCCGGGTGGAAGGGGAGGTGGGGTTGACGCTCACCTCGACGTCGCCGGCGCCGTTGCGGCTGGCGATCCTGATGCTGGCCTTGCGCGCCTATGAGCGGGGCGAGCGGGAGATGCCGGTCCGGCCGGTCGAGGCCTGGATCGCGCCCTATCGCGTGGTGCGGCTTTGACTGGGCGCTATCGCCCGTCGGGCTACTTGAGCGCGATGAGGATCCTGGGTGAGCTGTTCGAGCGCGTCGAGGCCGAGACCCCGTGCGGCGGGCGGGCGGTGTCGTTCGAGCCGCTGGGGATGGTCTGGCTGGGGGTCGAGGGGCGGCGGCGGCGCGAGCGGAGCGAGGCGGACGGATCTGTGGCGACCGAGGTCGCGACGGCAGAGGTGAGGACCGATCCCCGGCTGGTCGAGGGGCGGGTGATCCGGTTCGGCGGGGCCGACTGGGCGATCGGCCAGGTGGATGTCGAAGCCGAGCGGCCGGGGCGGTCGACGCTGCAGCTGGAGCGGACGCGATGAGGGATCATGAGAGCGCGCTGCAGAAGGCGCTGATCGCGCACCTGCGGGCGGATGCGACGCTGAAGGCCCTGCTGGGCGATCCGGCGCGGATCTGGGATCAGGCGCCGAGGGACGCGGGCTGGCCGCGCCTGACCGTGGGGCGATCGGAAAGCTCGCCCGTGCCGGCGGCGGACTGCGGGATCGAGCACCGGATTTCGCTGCGATGCGCCTCGCGCTTCGACGGCGTGGAGGAGGCCAAGGCCGTCTGCGCGGCCGTGCGGGCGGCGCTGCACGAGGCTCCGCTGGAGGCGGACGGGGTGCGGGCGGTGAGTGTGTGCACGACCTTCGTCGACGTGTTCCGGGGACAGGGCCAGCGGTCGACCTGGGGCGTGGTGCGGGTGCGGGCGGTGACGGAGGAGGTTTAGGGAGTAGGGAGTAGGGCGTAAGGATTAGGGCTTAGGGAGTGAGCACCCGTTGTCATCCCGGCCGGAGCGCAGCGGAGAGCCGGGACGACAGCCGATCCCATCACGTCGCTCCCGGTCGGCCCAAAGGGTCGAACCGGGAGAAGGGCGGACACAACGATCAGGGTTTGCGTTGGCCCGGCTCGCTGGCCGGGCCGCTGCGGGAGGATTGCGCCTCGGTCCCGGCTCTCCGCTGCGCTCCGGCCGGGATGACAACGACACCTACTCCCCAAGCCCTACTCACTACTCCCTGAAATCAATGGAGAACCAACATGGCCGCACAGCGCGGGAAGGACATTCTGCTCAAGATCGGGCAGGGGGCGGGGACGTTCGTCACCGTGGCGGGGTTGAGGGCGCGGACGATTTCGCTGAACGCGCGGACGGTGGATGCGACGGATGCGGACTCGGCCGGACGGTGGCGCGAGCTGCTGGGCGGGGCGGGGGTGAAGTCGGCGGCGGTGTCGGGGCAGGGGATCTTTCGCGATGCCGCCTCGGATGCCCTGATCCGGGAGGCGTTCTTCGAACAGGCGGCGAAGACCTGGCGGCTGATCGTGCCGGATTTCGGCACGCTGGAGGGGCCGTTCCTGGTGTCGGCGCTGGAGTACGCCGGCGATCACGAGGGCGAGGCGACGTTCGCCATCAGCCTGGCGAGCGCGGGCGAGATCGGGTTCAGCGCGGGATAGGGAGTAGGGAGTAGGGAGTAGGGATTAGGGAGGTGGGGCGGTGACGCCGGTGCGCGATGCGATGCACGTACACTGTGGCCATGCTCTTCGCGCCCTACTCCCTACTCCCTAACCCCTACTCCCTCCCCTCAAGGAGGCGGGCGAATGAGTGCGAATGGCATCCGCGGCGAGGCCGTGGTTCGGCTGGCGGGGGCGGAGCGGAGGCTGTGTCTGACGCTGGGGGCGCTGGCGGAGATGGAGACCGTGCTGGGTGTCAGCGGCATCGGGGCGCTGGCGGAGCGGCTGCGCGGGTTGTCGGCGCGGGACCTGATGGCGGTGCTGGCGGCGCTGTTGCGGGGCGGGGGCGAGGCGGCGTTCGCGGGGGAGCTGGACCGCGTTGCGGTGACGCCCAAGGAGGCGGCGGAGGCCGTGGCGGCAGGGTTCGCGGCGAGCCTGGATGGCTGACTGGGCGGGGATGCTGAGGGCGGCGGTGGCGATGGGGATATCGCCGGAGGCCTTCTGGCGGCTGTCGGTCAGGGAATGGCGGATGCTGACGGTGGCGCGGGGCCCGAGGCCGATGGGGCGGCATGACCTGGACGAGATGATGAGGGCTTGGCCGGACAATCCTCACCCGTAGGGGGAGGTGGCGCGAAGCGAAGCGGAGCGACGGAGGGGGACAGGATCGAAAGCGGTGTCTGGGGCCGGCCCCCTCCACCGCTTCGCGGTCCCCCTCCCCCTGTGGGGGAGGATTAATGACCGACGATTTTCGACCTGACGACCTGGACGGCGTGCCCGCGAAGGCGGCCGAAGCGGCGGCGGCGCTGGAGGCGTTGAGGGAGCCGGCGGAGCGGGCGGCGAGCTCGATCGAGGAGGCCTTCTCGCGCGCGGGGGCCAGTCTGACGCGGTCGTTGGCGAGGGCGGCCGCGGACGGGGAGGTGTCGCTGGCGGAGCTGGCGCGGGCGGTGATCTCCGCCGTCGGAGCCGGTGTCGGCGGGTCGGGCGGGCTGGGCGCGGCGATCGCCCAGGCGGTGGCGGGCGCGGCCGGGTTTTCAGGCGCACGGGCGGACGGCGGGGTCGTGCTGGGCGGTGGGGCCTATCTGGTCGGGGAGCGGGGGCCGGAGGTGTTCCGGCCGCATGCGCCGGGCGTGATCGAGGCGACCGGCCGGGGCAGCGGTGTGGTGGTGAACGTCACCGTGGACGGCGGTGCGCCCGCCCTGCTGAGGTCCGAGGCGCAGATCGCCCAGGCGCTGGCCCGGGCCGCCGCGCTGGGCGCGCGGCGGCTTTGATCTTGGCTATCGCGCTTCGCGCTACTTGAGCTGGGCGCGCTGGGGACGCGGCGGCTATGACGCGATGAAGGCTCATTCGCCCTTGGGATTGGGGCCGAAGCGGTTGTCGCCCTTCTGGCCCTCGGCGATGCCGATCCAGAGCAGGAAGCCGAGCTGGATCAGGGTGACGATGCCGAGAATGCCGAACATCGGGCCGATGATGGCCAGGATGGCGGCGGGATCGTCGGTGTTCATGTAGCCGCTGGTCAAGGCCGCGAAGCCGACGCTCATGAAGGCCGCGACCACGCCCGCGATGCCGGCGACCCAGGGAATGGCGATCAGCCAGCCTGTGTGACCCATGTCGTGCAGCCGCTTCACCGAGATGGCCAGGTTCGGCCAGATGAGGGCGATGGACAGAAGAGTTCCGAGGAACGGAATCCAGCCGAGGACCACCCCGGCCCCGAGGCAGATCAGCCAGCCGATCCAGAAGTGCTGACGCCGGATGCGGCCGTTGAACGACAAGAGCACGTGCTGGAAGTTGAAGGTGTCGACCGGCACGCCGGGGGTGGCCGAAGGGCCCGACGGGGCGGGGGCGGCGGCCAGCAGCATGATGTTGGTGGCCTCGCCCGCGACCGGGACGAAGTCGACGCGCAGGCCGGCGGTGACGCTGGCGGGCGGAGAAATGGCGTCGCGGCTGAAGCCGTAGCGGATGCCGTCGTCACCGCTGATCAGGCCCGTGCCCGAGGCTTCGTCGAAGCTGAGAATCTGGCCGCGCATTGTGGCTCCCCGTCGTGTGGCCCCTGCGGCCACCAGCAGGGCGAGACTGGCGCAGGCCGGGCGGTGCCACAAGTGAAACCGGAGACAGATATGGCCTTTCACGAGGTGAGACTGCCTGCGCGTCCCGGCTTTCGCCGGGATGACAAGGCAGCGCGTGGGTGGACGAAATGAGCTTTCACGAGGTGAGACTGCCTGCGCGGTTGGCGTTCGGATCGACCGGCGGGGTGGAGCGGCGGACCGAGGTAGTGACGCTGGGCTCGGGATATGAGCGGCGGTCCTCGCCCTGGGCGATGGGGCGCAGGCGCTATCTGATCGGGGCGAACCTGAGGTCGCTGGCCGACATGGCGTCGCTGACGGCCTTCTTCGAGGCGCGGCGGGGGCGGCTGTACGGATTCCGGTTCCGGGATTTCGCCGACTACGCCTCGTGCGGGCCGGGCGGGACGCCGGGGGCGAGCGATCAGGCGCTGGGCGAGGGCGACGGGGCGCAGACCGTCTTCCGGCTGGTCAAGCGATATGGCGACGACGGCGGGGAGCCGGTGGAGCGGCCGATCACCAAGCCGGTCGAGCGATCGCTGCGGGTGGCGGTCGGAGGCATCGAGCTGGCGGCCGGGGCGTTCGCGGTCGATGCGACGACGGGCGTGGTGACGCTGGAGGGTGCTCCGGGCGCGGGCGTCGCGGTGACGGCGGGGTTCCTGTTCGACACTCCGGTGCGGTTCGACGCGGACCGGCTGGAGGTCACGCTGGAGAGCTTCGACGCCGGGCGGATGGCGGCGGTGCCGCTGGTCGAGGTGCGGGTGTGAGGTTGGGGAGTAGGGCTTAGGGAGTAGGGAGTAGGGAAGCGGGGTTGCAGCCACGGCTGGGTCTAAACCGGGAACCGGTGTGTCGCTCCGACAGAGGAGCCAATCCCTACTCCCTACTCCCTAAGCCCTCCCTCAGGGGGACCGATGAGAGACATTCCAATCGAACTGGCTGCCCGCATCGAGAGCGGGGCGGCGACGCTGTGTCATGCCTGGGTGGTGACCCGGGCGGACGGGGGGCGGCTGGGGTTCACCGATCATGATCGGGATCTGGTTGTCGATGGCGTCGTTTGCCGGGCGGCGAGCGGGTGGACGAAGGGGGCGGCCGAGGTGGCGACAGGGCTGGCGGCCGGGAGCCTGGCCATCGGCGGCGTGCTGGATGGCGAGGCGGTCAAGGAGGCCGAGGTCGCGGCCGGGCTTTGGGACCAGGCTCGGGTCGCGCTGTGGCGCGTAGACTGGCGGCGGCCGGAGCTGAGGGTGCGGCTGGGGGCCGGGCGGCTGGGGCGGATCGTGAGGGACGGCGAAGGGTTCGTGGCAGAGCTCGAAGGGCCGATGGCGGCGCTGGAGCGGGTGGTCGGGCGGACCTATGGGCGGCTGTGCGACGCGGTGCTGGGCGATGCGCGGTGCGGGGTCGAGCCCGGTGGTCGGGCTTGCGACAAGCGGTGGGACACGTGCGTCGGGGTGTTCGGCAACGGGCTTAACTTCCGGGGCTTTCCGGATGTGCCGGGCGACGACTTCCTGACGGCCATGCCCGCGACGGGCGGGCGGCATGATGGCGGGAGCCGGAGGTGAGGGGGGCGGAACGGTGTCTCTCCCTCCCCGGGACGGGGAGGGGGGTCGAAGCGGAGCGAAGACCGGGTGGGAGCGGCCGGGTGAGCCAGTTTCCGACACCGCCGGTGCATCGCAGGGCCGCCCCCACCCGATCGCTACGCGATCTGCCCTCCCCCGAGGGGGAGGGAGAGGCAGTCGTGCAGGTGGCCAGAACCTGGCTCGGCACGCCCTATCGGCATCAGGCGAGCGAGCGGGGCGTGGGGGCGGACTGTCTGGGGCTGGTTCGCGGGGTCTGGCGTGAGGTGGTGGGCACCGAGCCGGAAGAGCCGCCACCCTACTCCGCCGACTGGGCGGAGGTGGGTGCGGAGGAGACGCTGCTGAGGGCGGCGCGGCGGCGGCTGGTGGAGCGGCCGGTCGGGATGATGCGTCCGGGCGATGTGCTGCTGTTCCGGATGAGCGAGGGGGCGGCGGTGAAGCACTGCGCCATCCTGAGCGACGTCGAGGGGCCGGAGCCCCGGATGATCCACGCCTACTGGGGCCGGGCGGTGGTCGAGAGCTGGATGGGGCCGTGGTGGCGGAGGCGGCTGGTGGCGGTGTTCGGGTGGCCGGCTGCGCCGAGGGCTTAGGGAGTAGGGAGTAGGGAGTAGGGAAGGCGGGGGGCGCACGATCGGTGGGCCAGCGACCCTAAGCCCTACTCCCTACTCCCTATTCCCTGAGCCGACCGAAGGGAGGCGAACGAGATGGCACAGGTGATCCTGGGCGGGGTCGGCGGAATCGTCGGCGGAGGCGTGGGGCGGGCGATCGGGACGGCGCTGGGGGGCGTGGTCGATCGGGGCATCGTCGGGGCGCTGTCGCCGGCGCGGCAGGTCGGGCCGAGGCTGGACACGCTGCGGCTGCAGACGACGGCGGAGGGGACGCCGATGGCCTGCGTCTTCGGGCGGGCGCGTGTGACGGGGCAGGTGATCTGGGCGGCGCGGTTCGTGGAGCGGCGCAATCAGTCTGGCGGCGGAAAGGGCGGGCCGAGGACGGTCGACTATGCCTATTCGCTCAGTTTCGCCGTGGCGCTGTGCGAAGGGCCGATCGACGGGATCGGGCGGGTCTGGGCGGACGGCAAGCCGATGGACCTGACGGGCGTGTCGATGCGGGTGCATCGGGGGACCGAGGACCAGATGCCGGACCCCCTGATCGAGGCGGTGGAGGGGGCGGCTCCCGCCTATCGCGGGACGGCCTATGTGGTGTTCGAGGATCTGCCGCTCGGGGCGCTCGGGGATCGGGTGCCGCAACTGAGCTTTGAGGTGTTTCGCAGGCCGCCCGGCGACGGGCTGGAGGAGCGGCTGGAAGGCGTCTGCCTGATCCCCGGAGCGGGGGAATTCGTGCTGGCGACCGAGGCCGTGATGCGGCGCGAGGGACTGACGCGGACGGCGGCCGAGAACGTGCATCTGGGGGATGGGCGAACGGACCTGATCGCCTCGCTGGATCAGCTGGAAGCGCAGCTGCCGAACCTGAAGCGGGTCAGTCTGGTGGTCGGGTGGTTCGGGACCGACCTGAGGGCGGGGCATTGCGTGGTGCGGCCGGGGGTGGAGCGGCGCGACAAGCCGACCGAGCCTCTGGTCTGGTCGGTGGCGGGGCTGGGCCGCGAGGAGGCGCATCTGATTTCGCAGGTCGAGGGGCGACCAGCATACGGCGGGACGCCGTCGGACGAGAGCGTGCGGCAGGCGGTGGCGGCGCTGAAGGCGCGGGGGTGGGCGGTGACGCTGTATCCGTTCGTGTTCATGGACATCGCAGCCGACAACGACCTGCCCGATCCCTACGGCGGAGCGCGGCAGGCGGCCTATCCGTGGCGCGGGCGGGTGAAGGGCGAGGATGGCGCGGGCGCGAACGCCCAGCTGGCGGCGGTGTTCGGCGCGGCTGACGGGTGGGGGTTGCGGCGACTCGCTTTGCACAATGCGGCGCTGGCGGCGGAAACGGGGTGCGACGGACTGCTGATCGGCTCGGAGATGCGCGGGCTGACGTGGACGCGGGATGCGGCGGGCGGATATCCGGCGGTCGAGCAGTATCGGGCGCTGGCGGCGGAATGCCGGGCGATCGTGGGGCCGGAGGTGGCGATCAGCTATGCGGCGGACTGGTCGGAATATGCCGGGCATCGGCCCGACAACGGGTCGGGCGATGTGATTTTCCACCTCGATCCGCTGTGGGCGGATGGGAACGTCGATTACGTGGGGATCGACTGGTACCCGCCGCTGGGGGACTGGCGCGACGGGGACGGTGGCTTGGATGCGGACGACTTCGAGGGGCCGGACGATCCGGACTATCTGGCGCGCCAGGTGGCGGGCGGCGAAGGCTTCGACTGGTTCTATGCCCGCGAGGCGGACCGGGCGGCGCAGGTGCGCACGCCGATCGTGGACACCGCGCACGGCGAGGACTGGGTGTTTCGCATCAAGGACCTGAAGGGGTGGTGGGGGCATGCCCATCACGACCGGCCTGGCGGGGTGAGGCGCGCGACGCCGACGGCCTGGGTCGCCGGGATGAAGCCGATCCGCCTGACGGAGTTCGGATGCGCGGCCGTGGACCGGGGTGGCAATGCGCCGAACCTGTTTCAGGACCCCAAGTCGGCAGAGAGTTTTCTGCCGCCGTTCTCGACCGGGGCACGGGACGACCGGATGCAGAGGCGGGCGCTGGAGGCGGTGCTGGGGTGGTTCGCGCAGTCTGCGAACAATCCCGTGTCGCCGGTCTATGGCGGGCCGATGCTGGAGGCGGCGGACGCCTGGTGCTGGGACGCGCGGCCCTATCCGGCGTTTCCCGGGCTGGCGGATGTTTGGGCCGACGCCGGGGCATGGCGGGCCGGGCACTGGCTGAACGGGCGGATGGGTGGAGAGGCGAGGGGTCTGCTGGAGGCGATCCTGCGGCGCGGGGGGCTGTCGGACGATGCGTTCGAGGTCGGGCGGCCGGACGGGACGGTCGCGGGCTATGTGATCGACCGGCCGATGCGGACGCGCGATGCGATCGAGCTATTGCTGGGTGCGCTGGGCCTGACGGCGTCGGAGCGGGGCGGGAAGGTCGCCCTGATCGGCGAGGAGGCCGAGGCGCTGACGCTGGCCATGGACCAGCTGGCGGTCGGAGAGGAGGGCGACGGATTACGGCGCGAGCGGTCGCTGGAGGCGCGGCCGACGGCGGCGCGGGTGCGCTTCATCGACGAGGGCCGGGACTATCAGACCGGCTCGGTGGTCGTGCGGGCCGACGAGGTCGGCGACGGCGGTGGGGCGGACGCGGATCTGCCGGCGGTTTGTGGCGCGGCGCTGGCGACGGCGCTGGCGGTGCGGATGCTGGGGGCGGCGCAGGACGAGCGACTGACCGTGGCGCTGGGGCCGCTGGACGCGCTGAGGCTCGAACCGGGCGACCGGGTGGGCGTTGAAGGCCAGGCGGGAAGCTGGCGGGTCGAGCGGGTCACGCTGGACGAGACCCCGGGCGCGGCGCTGGTGCGGGTCGCCAGCGTCGCCGCGGGCGAGGAGGCCGGGCCGCAGGGGCCGGGCGAGGTCGAGGGGCCGGCGGGGGCGCCGTTCGCGGTGGTGCTGGACCTGCCGCCGCTGGCGGGCGTGGAGGCGGATCGGCGGCCGCTGGTGGCCGTGGCGGTGGAGCCCTGGCGGCCGATGGCGCTGCACATGGGTGAGACGGTCGAGACGTTGACGCAGCGGGCGGTGATCCCGACGCCGGCGATGGTTGGTCGGCTGACAGCGCCGCTGTCGGCCGGAGCGGTCGGCCGATGGGACGAGGTGAGCCGGATGACCGTGGCGTTCGAGGGCGCGGCCCCGTCCTCGGCGACAGCCGGGGCGGTGCTGGGCGGGGCGAACCGGCTGGCGGTGCAGACCGGGGCCGGATGGGAGATCGTGTCGTTCCGTTCGGCGCAGATGACAGGGTCGGGCGAGTGGCGGCTGACGGGACTGTTGCGGGGTCAGCAAGGAACGGAAGGCGCGACGGCGGCGGGCGCGGACGAAGGCGCATTGGTCGTGGTGCTGGACGAGCGGCTGGCGCGGGTCGATCTGGCGGCCGAGGAACGCAGCTTGCCGAGGATCACGCGGGTCGGGCCGCAGGGGGCGGTTCCGGGCGGGACGGGGTTCGCGGAACTGTCGGTGACGGTTCAGGGCGTTCACGGGCGGCCGTGGTCGCCGGCGGGGCTGGTGGTCGAGGTGGCCCAGGACGGCGTGGTTGTGCGCTGGATCCCGCGCGTGCGGATCGGCGGGGACCGCTGGGACCTGGAGCCGCTCGAGGTCGACCCGCGCCGGTTCCGTCTGAGAGTGCTGGATGGCGGGCTGGAGCGGCGCGTGATGGAGGTCGACGGGCTGTCGGCGGCCTATGGCGCAGCGGCGATCGCGGAGGACTTTCCGGGCGGGATCGGACCCGGGGCGACGGTGGCCTTGGCGCAGTATGGGAACGACTGGGGATGGGGCGAGGAAGCGGTCGTTTCGCTCGCGGCCTGAAAAACGCATTGCGCCTGCGAACGCATGGCTTAACTGACGAAGGACGCTGCGGACACGCGGCGAGCGAATCCACCTTGTGTACGGAGCGGCGACGGCGTGGCGGGCGATCCCTATCAGGAACTGGGCGTGGCCCGGGGGGCGAGCGACGCCGAGATCAAGGCCGCCTTCCGCAAGCTGGCCAAGGAACTGCATCCCGACAAGAACCGTGGCAATCCGGTCGCCGAGGAGCGGTTCAAGAAGGTCTCGGCCGCCTTCGACCTGCTGAGCGATCCCAAGAAGAAGGCGCGGTACGACGCCGGCCAGATCGATGCCGAAGGCCAGGAGCAGTACCGGGGCTTTTCGGGCGCCGGCGGACCGGGCGCTGGGCCGGGCGGCTTCGGCTACTCCCAAGCGGGCGGGCCGGGCGGTCGGGCGGCGTTCGACGACATCGACCTGGAGTCCATCTTCGGCAACTTCGGGCAGCGGGGACCGCAGCGCGCCTTCGGCAAGGGCCAGGACGTACGCGCCACGCTGGAGATCAGCCTGGAGGACTCCATCGGCGGGGCCAGCCGGAGGATCCAGTTCTCGGATGGACGAACGCTGGATGTGAACATTCCCAAGGGCGCGGCGAACGGCCAGACGATCCGGCTGCGCGGCCAAGGGATGCCGGGGCGCACCGAAGCCGGCGACGCCCTGATCGAACTGCGGGTCGCGCCCCATCCGATCTTCCGGGTCGAGGGCGCCGATGTGGTGATGGACCTGTCGGTCTCGGTGCCGGACGCGGTGCTGGGCGGCAAGGTCGAGTGCGCGACACCGGATGGAACCGTGGCGGTGACCGTGCCCAAGGGCGCGAACTCGGGTCAGGTGCTGAGGCTTAAGGGCAAGGGGGCCTATGCGGGCGGAGCACGCGGCGACCTGAAGGCGCGGATCATGGTGACCCTGCCCGACCGGGTCGATCCGATCCTGGAGCGGATCGCCGAGGACTGGAGGAACACCCGACCCTACAAGCCGGGGCGCGGGTGATGGACAAGCCGACGGTTAAGCCCGCACGGCCCTGGTTCTCCGCCGGGCCGACGGCCAAGCGACCGGGATGGTCGTCGCAAGCCCTTCCGCACGACCTGCTGGGCCGGGGCATCCGCGCGCCCGAGGTGGTGGAACGGTTCGCCCATGCCCTCAGGCTGACCAAGGCCCTGCTGGAGGTGCCCGAGGACTGGGTGCTGGCCTATCTGCCCGGGTCCGACACCGGGGCGGTCGAGGCGGCCATGTGGAACATGCTGGGCGCGCGGCCGACGCAGGTGATGGCGTTCGAGAACTTCGGCAAGCTGTGGGCGGTCGATGCCAGGGATCACCTGAGGCTGCCGGACCTGGAGCTGCTGGAAGCGCCGTGGGGGCAGCTGCCAGATCTGAGCCAGGTCGATCCCAAGAAGGACCTGGTGTTTCCCTGGAACGGGACGACGGCGGGCGTGCGGGTGCCCAACGCCGACTTCATCTCGAAGGATCGCGAGGGGATCGTGATCTGCGACGCGACCAGCGCCGCCTTCGCCATGCCGATCGACTATGAGCGCGTCGATGTGGTGACCTTCAGCTTCCAGAAGGCGCTGGGGGGCGAGGCCGGGATCGGCATCGCGGCGCTGGGGCCCCGGGCCGTGGCGCGGCTGGATGCGTACGAGCCGCCGCGGGCGGTGCCGAAGGTTCTGAGGCTGCGGGACGCCAAGGGGTTCGACCGGGCGCTGGCGACCGGGACCATGATCAACACCTTCAGCCTCTGGACGCTGGAGGACTGGATCGACGCGCTGGAGTGGGCGCAAGCCGTCGGCGGGCTGAAGGAACTGATCCGGCGCACGGATGCGAACGCCAAGGCCCTGTTCGACTGGGTCGAGCGGACCGACTGGATCGAACCTCTGGCGGTCGATCCGGCGACGCGGTCGACCACCTCGGTGTGCCTGAAGATCGTCGATCCGCGCGTGACGGCTCTGGACGAGGCGGGACGCTATGCCTTCGTCCGGCGGATGAAGACCCTGCTGGAGGCCGAGGGCGCGGCCTATGACGTCGAGAGCCACAGGAACGCACCGGCGGGGTTGCGGCTGTGGTGCGGCTGCACGGTCGAGACCGAGGACGTGGTGGCCGCGACACCGTGGTTGGAGTGGGCGTTCCTGACGGCGGTCGCGGAGCTTTAGAGGAGGCGGATCGGGATATCCGTCAGTCGAGAGCCGACACGCGCCAAGCCCCGGTCGAAGGTCGCAAGGCCGTGTTGATGATCTGTTTGGACGAGATGCAGGGCGTCTGCGAAATCCAGTCCATCGAGAGCCCAGTCGAAGGCCCGGTCAATAAGCCATGAGTCCTCGACGATGATATGCTCGAGACCGAGAAGAGCCCTCAGCGAGGCAACGACCCTTTCTGTCGAGTATCCATAAAGGCTCCGCAGCACCCAGCCGGTCTCCAGGATCACGGTCATCGAAACGAAAACCGGGCTCCCTTCGATCAGGGTCCTCGCTCGCTCCGCCTGATCAGGATCGTCGACCACGATCAGTCGGACGACGACATTGGTGTCAATCGCGATCATATTCGCGGTCGTAGTTCCGACGGAAATGCGCCGACACGGCCTCGTCCATGTCTTTGATGCTGACGGGTGGACCGTCATACTTGAGCATTCCGTAGACGTCCTCCATGCGCGTTGGCGGAAAGGGAGAGGCGGGGGTCAGCAGGACACCTTCCGGCGTCTCCTTGACGATCAGCCGGGTGCCAGGGGGCCAGCGGCGATGATCGCGGACGGCCTTGGGCAGGATGACCTGGCCCTTCGTCGAAACGGTCGTCGTTAGCGAAGGCGAGCGCGGCATTGGCACGGCTCCATGTAAGATCACGGTAAGATAGCCTTCCAGGGCCTTCGTCGCAATACGTCGGTCCTGCGCGACATCGTCCGATTCCCCCGCTATAGCCCCTCGCGCATTCAGCGGAGACTTGTGCATTGGCGAACGTGGCGGTGGTCGGAGCCCAGTGGGGCGACGAGGGCAAGGGCAAGATCGTCGACTGGCTGTCGAACCGCGCCGACGTGGTCGTGCGGTTCCAGGGCGGACATAACGCCGGCCATACGCTGGTGGTCGGCGACGTCACCTACAAGCTGAGCCTGCTGCCGTCGGGCGTGGTGCAGGGCAAGCCGTCGGTGATCGGTAACGGGGTGGTGGTCGATCCCTGGGCGCTGTTGGACGAGATTTCGCGCATCGAGGCTCAAGGGGTGGCGATCACGCCCCAGCTGCTGACGCTGGCGGACAACGCCTGTCTGATCCTGCCGCTGCACCGGGATCTGGACCAGGCGCGGGAAGCGGCGGCGGGTGTCACCAAGATCGGCACGACCGGGCGCGGCATCGGCCCGGCCTATGAGGACAAGGCGGGACGGCGCGCCATTCGCGTGGGCGACCTGGCCGATCCGGAGGCGCTGGACGCAAAGATCGCGCGCCTGCTGGCGCACCACAATGCGCTGAGGAAGGGACTGGATCTGCCCGAGGTCGATGTGGCCGGGCTGAAGGCCCAGCTGATGGAGATCGCGCCGCGCGTGCTGGCGTTTGCCAGCCAGCCGGTGTGGCGGATGCTGGACGGGTTTCGGGCCGAGGGACGGCGCATCCTGTTCGAGGGGGCGCAGGGGTCGCTGCTGGACGTCGACCACGGCACCTATCCCTATGTGACCTCGTCCAACACGGTGGCGGGTCAGGCTGCGGCGGGGTCCGGGCTGGGGCCGAGCGCGGTCGGTTTCGTGCTGGGGATCGTCAAGGCCTATACGACCCGGGTCGGTGAGGGGCCGTTCCCGACCGAGCTGTTCGACGATGCTGGCAAGCGCATTGGCGAGCGCGGGCGCGAGTTTGGAACGGTGACGGGTCGCGCGCGGCGCTGCGGCTGGTTCGACGCGGTTCTGGTGCGGCAGTCGATCGCCATCAACGGCATCCACGGCATCGCCCTGACCAAGCTGGATGTCCTGGACGGGTTCGACGAACTGAAGATCTGCACAGGCTACCAGATCAACGGCGAGGTGTTCGACTACCTGCCTGCCGGAATGACGGCCCAGGCGGCGGCCGAGCCGATCTATGAGACCATCGAAGGCTGGTCCGAGAGCACGCAAGGCGCGCGCAGCTGGAAGGACCTGCCGGCCAACGCCATCAAGTATGTGCGGCGCATCGAGGAGCTGATCCAGGCGCCGGTGGCCATGTTGTCGACCAGCCCGGAGCGGGACGACACGATACTCATGAGGGATCCCTTTCAGGGCTGATTCCGCGTCGGCGCAGGCCGGCGTTTAGGTTCAACGCGGCCTTAACCAGAAGCGGGTAGTCTGATCGTTCAGACTTCGGAGCCGCTCTTCGTGTTCACTGCTGACGCCAAGACCCTGAACAGAATCGAACCTGTCGTTCGGCGCATTCTGATCGTGGATCCGAACGCCGCCTCGGCGCGCCTGCTGCTGGAAATCATGAAGAGCCTGGGCGCACGCGAAGTCGTGACCGAGACAGACGAGGGTCGGGCGATCGAGCATGCGCGCGAGCTGGAGCCCGGCCTGATCTTCACGGAGCGCACGGGCGTGCAGCTGGATGGCGAACAGTTGGCGCGGAAGATCCGGCGATCCAACCTCAGCTGCCGTCGGGTCCCGATCATAATGATGACGGCGGAGGCGACCGCGAGCTCGATCAAGGGCGCGCGTGATGCCGGCATCCACGAGTTCCTGAGAAAGCCGTTCACGGCCGGCGACCTGTTCAAGCGGATCGAGAACGTGGCGCTGAAGCCGCGCGATTGGATCCAGGCCGTTGGCTATGTCGGGCCGGATCGCCGACGCTTCAACTCGGGCGAATACGCCGGGCCACAGAAGCGCAGCGCCGACAAGCCCAAGACGGCCGACGAAGCCGCTGTCGCCGTCAAGGATCAGGCGATGCGGATTCTGACGGCTTCGTTGGCGCAGTTCGACAGCGACCCGATGCAGGCCGTGCGCGCGTCCAAGCAGCAGGCGGACACGTTGAAAGCCCTGGCGGTCAGGACCGGCGACACCCGTCTGTCCGTCGCCGCCGCCGCGCTGGAAAGCTGTCTGGCACAGGGCGCGCCGACCAAGGCGGCGCTGGCGGGTCTGATCAATGCCCTGCTGGCACTGGCCCCGCCCGAGACTCAGCTGGCCCGGGCGGGTTGAGCATGGAACCTCCCGCCCCATGAAGGGGAGGGCTGCATAGCCAGGGTGAGGTCTGAATGCGCGGTCACGAACCCCACCCTGACCGCTTCGCGGTCTGTCCCTCCCCATAAAGGGGAGGGAGAGTGACGGTCAGGCGTCCAGCAGGTTCCGTTCTTCGGCGGCGGCGCGCATCGCCTTCTGGAGCTTTTCGAAGGCCCGGACCTCGATCTGGCGGACGCGTTCGCGGCTGACGCCGTACTGACCGGCGAGCTCTTCCAGCGTGACCGGGTCGTCCTTGAGGCGACGTTCGGTCAGGATGTGCTTTTCGCGTTCCGTCAGCTCGCCCATGGCCTCTTGCAGCAGGCTCATGCGGATGGACTTTTCCTCGCTTTCGGCCAGTTGGGTCTCTTGGGAGACGGCGTTGTCGTCGGCCAGCCAGTCCTGCCACTCGCTTTCGCCGTCCACGCGGAGCGGCGCGTTCAGCGAGGCGTCGCCGGTCAGGCGACGGTTCATGTCGGTGACTTCCTGTTCCGACACGCCCAGCTTGGTGGCGATGGCGGACAGGTGCTCGGGACGCAGATCGCCTTCCTCGAAGGCCGAGATCTGGCTCTTGGCCTTGCGCAGGTTGAAGAACAGCTTCTTCTGCGCGGCGGTCGTGCCCATCTTCACGAGCGACCAGCTGCGCAGGATGTATTCCTGGATCGAGGCGCGGATCCACCACATGGCGTAGGTGGCCAGACGGAAGCCCTTGTCCGGATCGAATTTCTTGACCGCCTGCATGAGGCCGACGTTGCCCTCGGAAATGACTTCGCCGATCGGCAGGCCGTAGCCGCGATACCCCATGGCGATCTTGGCCACGAGACGAAGGTGCGAGGTGACGAGGCGATGCGCGGCCTCGGGGTCCTGATGCTCGGTCCACCGTTTGGCGAGCATGAACTCCTCGTCCTTGGTGAGCATCGGGAACTTGCGGATTTCAGACAGGTATCGCGACAGCCCCTGTTCAGGCGACATCAGCGCGAGCGTAGCATTTGCAGCCATAGACGTGGTCCCTCCGACCGGTAGCGAGCGGGTCCTTCGGCGCCGGCCCCGAAATGGGCACCGGGTCCTCAACCCCTCAAGCGGCTGATGTGGCGATAGGTTGCCCGCCTTTTTAGGGGCTGACCGTCACAGGAAAGCGTGACCGTGACCGTGGCGCCACTGCGCCGAATGACGCGGTGTATATCAAATAGTCAGTTTTCAATCAAGACTTACCCTTGAGGCAGGCCCAGGCTGATGCGGTAGGCAGGGTGGACGACGTCAGACTGATCGGGATGTTTCTGGAAGAAGGCGGCGAAGAAGGGGCAGACGGGCAGGATCAGAAGGCCCCGCGCGCGGGCGTCGGCAATGACGTGGCGGGCCAGGCGGCTGGCGATGCCCCGGCCCTCCAGCGCCTGCGGCACCAGGGTCTCTGTGATCATCAGGTTCGGCGGGGAGAGGTTAGAGGTTACGACCGCGACCTGGCCTTCCACCGGCAGCTCATAGCGGTGGAGATCGGCATTGTCGGTGATCTCGGCGTCGATGGTCATGACGCATCCTCCTTTATAGAAACAGATAGTGTTTCAGATGGCCGACAGCAAGGCCTCCAGCCGCGCCATGTCGGCAGGCGGCGCGGTCTCGAAGCGAAGCGCCTGACCGGTCACAGGGTGGACGAAGCCCAGGACCGCCGCGTGGAGCGCCTGACGGTCCAGTCCCGCCTCTGTGATAGCGGTCCGGACGGGGGTCGCGGGGCTGCCAGAGCCATAGGTCGGGTCCCCCAGGATGGGCGCGCCCCTTGAGGCCAGATGGACGCGGATCTGATGCGTGCGGCCGGTCTGGAGGGTGCAGGCGACCCGTGCGGCCATGGGGGCGCCGCCGGACTTTGCGGGGAGGCCGAAGCGCGTCTGGACGACATAGTCGGTGATGGCGTTGCGGCCGCCGGATTTCAGCACAGCCATCTTCTTGCGGTCCGAGGACGAGCGCCCGATCAGGGTCTCGATCCGACCCCGGTCGGGCGAAGGTGCGCCGCGCGTCAGGGCGATGTAGGTGCGTTCGATGTCGTGGGCGGCGAACAGGGCCGACAGTCCGGCGTGGGCCCGATCCGACTTGGCCGCGACCATGACGCCGGAGGTGTCCTTGTCCAGCCGGTGGACGATACCGGGCCGGGCCACGCCGCCGATGCCCGAGAGGGACGCGCCGCAGTGATGCAGCAGGGCGTTCACGAGGGTGCCGGTCTCGGTTCCCGGTGCCGGGTGCGCCGCCATGCCTGCGGGCTTGTCGATCACGATCAGGTCGGCGTCCTCGAACAGGACGGTCAGGAGGATGGCCTCCGGTTTCGGCTCAGCCGGCGCGACGGGCGGGACGAGGACGACGTACGACCCGGACTGTGGGCGATCCCGGGAGGATACGGGGCGTCCATCCAGACTGACGGCGCCCTCGGCAAGCAGGGTTTGAAGACGCGCGCGGGAGACACCCGGCAGGACGTCGGCGAGCAGCCGATCCAGCCGCTGGGTCAGGTCCTGGCCTGAGAGGTCCGCGATGAGGCGCTGGCCTTGCCCGCTCGCCGTGCCCTCAAGCTCCTCCGCGTCGTCTTCCACGCACGCGGTCTAGCATGTCCTCAGGCGGAGGTCGCGCCGATGAGGCCTGCCGCCACAAGACGCCGGATCAGCGGGGCCGGGTCAGGGATACCGAGATCTTGCGGCGTGAAGGCGGTGCCGGAGAGGGCGCGCTCCAGGCTGGACCGGTCGAGACCTGGAAAGCTGAGCTCGCCGCCGGGCGCGATAAGCAGGACGGTCTTCGTGCCGTCGAACTCTTCTTCCTCGATGCGCCAGATCGAAGGGCGGGCGACGTAGCCGGGAGCCAGCGGCGCGTGGGCCCCGAGAAGGGCCCCGGAGACATCGGATTCGCGGCTGACCACGAACTCGCGAATGGCGAAGTCCAGGGCATGGTCCAGGCGCGCCGTGTCGGCCAGCCTGTGGATCAGGTTCTGGAACTCGTCGCCCATGGCCGCGCGGTCGAAGCCCGGGTTGGCGAATCCGGGCGGGAGGCTGCGGCGGAAGGCTTCATCCTTGACGCAGACCTCGGAGACCGCCTCGAGGATCACATCGGCCCAGGTGCGGACGATGAGTCCGCAGGTGATGTGCAGGGACGGCTTGTCGCCCGACGTCGCTGCATCATGCATCAGTCCGCGGGGAACATAGGCACAGTCGCCGGCCCGCAGCACGAAGGTGTCGGAAAGCTCGCCGACCGGATAGACGCCCGGCTGGAAACCTTCGCCGCGATAGGGGATGGCGACCGGCTGATCGTGCAGGCGCCAGGCCTTCTCGCCCTCGATCTGGATCACCAGGACGTCATGGTTGTCGTAGTGGGTGCGAAAGCCCTGTGACGACGGCGGCGTCAGATAGGTGTTGGTCTGGACGTGGCAGCTGAAGACGCTTTCCAGGCTCCGGCAGAGCGTCGCCATGCCGCTGTGCGACTGTTGCAGCTGGTTCAGGATCAAGCTCGCCCCGCCCGAGTAGAGGCTGGCGACCGCGCCCCGATCCACGGCACCGGAAGGGGCGACGTATTCCGACTCCGCGATCGTGCGCGAGGCGTCGGTCATGACCAGCATGCCGCGCTGGAAGTCGAGTTCGGCGACGAGACCGTCGATGTCCGCGAGTGAGAGAAGCGGGCGGAACCGGTCAGGGTCGTTGTGGCGGACGACGACGGGCTTGCGCTCGTAGACCTCTGTCAGGAAGCCATCGGCCTGCTCGCCGAGAAGCCAGCGGAGCGGGTCGCCAAGCGACCCTTGAAGCGAAGACACCAAGGCCAGACCTTATCCGCAGCGCCGGCCGCGGCCGATGCCATCGCCATAGGCGCCGGTGTCACTGTCGGTGCAGCTGCGCGGGGCAACCGTGCAGCGGCGACCGTTGCCCACGCCGTCGCCATAGGTGCCGCTGTCGCTGTCGGTACAGCCGGACTGATAGTAGGCGGGCGTGCAGCGTCGGCCGCGACCGACGCCGTCGCCATAGGTGCCGCTGTCGCTGTCGGTGCATCCGGTCGAGGGCGTCGAGCAGCGGCGGCCGCGCCCGGACTCATCGCCGTAGGAACCCGAGTCACTGTCGCTACAGCCCGTTGCGGGGGCCGAGCAGCGACGACCCCGGCCGATGCCATCGCCGTAGGTTCCGGTGTCGCTGTCCGTGCAGCCGCTCTGTGTCGCGCAACGGCGGCCATTCCCGCTGGTGTCGCGATAGTTGCCGGTGTCGCTGTCGGTACAGCCCGACTGGGCAACCGCCTGCATCGGACCCGTGACGGCGCTGAGCGCACCGCCCATGGCCGCAGCCCCCACCACGCGGCCCAGGAAAGAGCGCCGGTCCATATTCTTCTTGTCGGCCATCACATCCCCCACAGCGTGCTGCCCATCCCCGATGGGAGGGAGCCTAGGTGCAATGGTGCGACATTACAACTCAGTTCGGATCCGGGGGCCTGTCCGAACCTGACCGAACCTGACGGGCCGCTGGAGAGGGGTGCCGTCAGGCCGCCGCGCTCTCGCGACGGCCGTAGACCGGGTCGAGGTCGCCGGTGGCGTAGCGCTTGGCCATCTGGGCGGTCGACATGGGGCGGATCTTGGAGGCCTGGCCCTCGCAGCCGAACTGCTGGAAGCGCTCGGCGCAGAGTTTGCGCATCGCCTCCTTGGCGGGCTTCAGATAGGCGCGCGGGTCGAACTCGCCGGGCTTTTCGGCCAGCACCTTCCGGATCGCGCCGGTCATGGCCATGCGGTTGTCGGTGTCGATGTTGATCTTGCGCACGCCGTGCTTGATGCCGCGCTGGATCTCCTCGACCGGCACGCCCCAGGTCTGGGGCATCTGGCCGCCGTACTCGTTGATGATGTCCTGCAGGTCCTGCGGCACCGACGAAGAGCCGTGCATGACCAGGTGGGTGTCGGGCAGGCGGCGATGGATTTCCTCGATCACATGCATGGCCAGGACGTCGCCGTCCGGCTGGCGCGTGAACTTGTAGGCCCCGTGGCTGGTGCCCATGGCGATGGCGAGCGCGTCGACCTTGGTGCGGCTGACGAAATCCACGGCCTGGTCCGGATCGGTCAGCAGGGCGGAGTGGTCCAGCACGCCCTCGAAGCCGTGACCGTCCTCGGCCTCGCCCATGCCGGTCTCCAGGCTGCCGAGCACGCCCAGCTCGCCCTCGACCGAGACGCCGCAGGCGTGGGCCATCTCGACCACGCGACGGGTGACGTCGACATTGTAGTCGTAATCCGCCGGGGTCTTGCCGTCCTCCAGCAGCGAGCCGTCCATCATCACCGAGGTGAAGCCGTACTGGATGGCGGTGGCGCAGGTGGCCGGGCCGTTGCCGTGGTCCTGGTGCATGCAGACCGGGATGTGAGGGTAGAGCTCGACCAGGGCGTCGATCAGCCGGGCCAGAACGACGTCGTTGGCGTAGGAGCGGGCGCCACGCGAGGCCTGGATGATGACCGGCGCATTGACGGCCTCTGCCGCCTCCATGATGGCCAGGCCCTGCTCCATGTTGTTGATGTTATAGGCCGGCAGGCCGTAGTCGTACTCGGCCGCGTGGTCGAGCAGCTGTCGCAGGGTGATCCGCGCCAAGGGTAGCCTCCTGAGGTCGTCTTGTTTTGCGGACGGTCTAGCGCCGCCGGGGCTTCAAGTCACGCCGTGTTACAGGGCCGATTGTTGTCCGCATGCCCATGTGCACATATTGCGGTATCGATTAGGCGAGACCCTTTATGAGACACCTCTGGCATGCGGCGATGGTAGCCCTGCTCTCGGCCTCGCCAGTTGCCGCGCAAACTCAGACTGAAGTGCCGGTGGTTGTTGGTTACGTGAATCCGTCAAACGGCCCCGATTTCCTAGCCTATGTGGCGTCACAATTGGACACGGTCATAGGCTTGAAGGTAATCATCGAGCCGACTGCCGAAGGGACTAACCTAGCCTACAGCGTCCACGGCGAGCCCAGCCAATCTAGGATTTCCATCAGTCACTACGATCGCTCGCTCCAAACAGGGCTGGAGCTGAATGCAGACGCGACTTGGTCGAGTGGGTGGCGGCTAGACGGCTTTTACGTTCCGAAGTTCGCGAGCATGGGTCAGGGGCTGATGGCTTTCTTTCTTCAGCCCGTGGACGAGGGCGCGATCAGGCTCAATCCAAGCGTTCGGCTTCAGGAGATTCCCGCCGACGATCTGCCCGAGCCAGCAGACTAGGGCTTAGCGCGTCGACGCCCTGAGCGCCTCGACGCCCGGGAGCGCCTTGCCCTCCATCCACTCAAGGAAGGCACCGCCGGCGGTGGAGACGAAGGTCATGTCGTCGACGACACCGGCGTGGTTGAGCGCCGCGACCGTGTCGCCGCCGCCGCCGACGGCGGTCAGGACGCCGGCCTTGGCCAGAGCCGCTGCGTGATGGGCCACAGCGACCGTCGCGGCATCGAAGGGCGGGACCTCGAACACGCCGAGCGGGCCGTTCCAGATCAGGGTTTTTGACGCAGTCAGCGCCTCCACCAGGCGGGCGACGCTGGCGGGACCGGCGTCCAGGATTTTGTCGTCGGCGGACAGGGCGGCGCCGGCGACGACGGGGCGGGAAGCGGTGCCGGGCTTGACCTCGGTGGCGACGACGAAGTCGACGGGGAGCAGGATCTGGCAGCCCTGGGCCTCGGCTTCGGCGATGATCTGAAGTGCGGTGTCGGCCATGTCGCGTTCGGCGAGCGAGCCGCCGATGTCGATGCCTTGGGCGAACAGGAAGGTGTTGGCCATGCCGCCGCCGATGGCGAGGCGGTCGAGCTTGCCGACGAGGTTGTTCAGCAGGTCCAGCTTGGTCGAGACCTTGGCCCCTCCGACGATGCCGATGACGGGTTTGCGGGGATTGCCAAGGGCGGCGTCGAGGGCGTCGAGTTCACGCCGCATCGACTCGCCGGCATAGGCGGGGAGCAGGTGGGCGATACCTTCGGTGGAGGCATGGGCGCGGTGGGCGGCGGAGAAGGCGTCGTTGACGTAGAGGTCGCCGAGGTCTGCGAGCCGGCGGGCGAAGGCGGGGTCGTTGGCCTCCTCGCCGGCGTGGAACCGGACGTTCTCAAGCAGGATCACGCCGCCGGCGTCGAGGTCGGCGATGGTGGCCTTGGCGTCGTCTCCCACGCAGTCCGGGGCGAAGCGGACGGGGGCACCGAGCAGGCGTTCCAGGTCGTCGACAACGGGAGCCAAGCTCATGGACGGCACGACCTTGCCCTTGGGCCGGTCGAAGTGGGCGAGCAGGGCGACACGGGCCCCCGCGTCGCGCAGCTTCTGGATGGTGGGCAGGGCGACGCGCAGGCGGGTGTCGTCGGTGACGCGGCCGTCTTCCATCGGGACGTTGAAGTCCACGCGGACCAAGGCGGTCTTGCCGCCGAGGGAGCCGGCATCGTCGAGGGTGCGGAAGGTCATGGGTTCACCTGTCTCCTCCCTGTCGCGCAGCGATGGGGAGGTGGCTCGAAGCGAAGCGGAGAGACGGAGGGGTTCTCAACGCGAGGAGATCGAGCGTGCGGTGACCCCTCCACCGCTTCGCGGTCCCCCTCCCCATCGCTGCGCGACAGGGAGGAGACGCAAGTGCCTTAGAAGAACTTCGCCATCGCCAGCGCGGTGTCGCTCATGCGCGTCGCGAAGCCCCATTCGTTGTCGTACCAGCTCAGCACGCGGGCCAGCTTGCCGTCGACGACCTGGGTCTGGGGAAGCGCCGCTGTGGACGAGGCGGCGATGTGGTTGAGGTCGGACGACACCAGAGGATCGGTGGTCGTGGCCAGCACGCCCTTCATCGGGCCGTCGGCGGCGGCCTGGAGCGCGGCGTTGATTTCGTCCACCGTGACCTCGCGGCCGGCGACGACCTTGAGGTCAACGCAGGAGACGTTGGGGGTCGGGACGCGGATCGACGAGCCGTCCAGCTTGCCCTTCAGTTCCGGCAGGACGAGGCCGAGCGCCTTGGCCGCGCCGGTCGAGGTCGGGATCATCGACAGGCCGGCGGCGCGGGCGCGGTAGAGATCCTTGTGCATCGTATCCAGCGTCGGCTGGTCGCCGGTGTAGGCGTGGATCGTCGTCATGTAGCCGCGTTCGATGCCGAACAGGTCGTTCAGGACCTTGGCGACGGGCGCGAGCGCATTGGTGGTGCAGCTGCCGTTCGAGACGATGATGTCGTCGGCGGTCAGGGTGTCGTGGTTGACCTTGTAGACGATGGTCTTGTCGGCGTTGTCGGCCGGGGCCGAAACCAGCACCCGCTTGGCACCGGCGGTCAGGTGGGCCGAGGCCTTGTCCTTGGACGTGAAGATGCCGGTGCACTCGAACGCGATGTCGACCGCCAGGTCCTTGTGCGGAAGGTTGGCCGGGTCGCGCTCGGCCGTGACCTTGATCTTGCCCAGGCCCACGTCGATCCAGTCGTCACCGGCCTCGACCGTGCCGGGGAAGCGGCCATGGACGCTGTCGTAGCGCAGCAGGTGGGCATTGGTGGCCACCGGCCCCAGGTCGTTGATCGCCACCACCTCGATGTCGCGGCGGCCATGCTCGACGATCGAGCGGAGCACGAGGCGGCCGATGCGGCCAAAGCCGTTGATGGCGACGCGGACGGTCATGAGGCGGTCTCCTGAAGCAGTGTTTGCCGTTTTTCCGGCCTGCCACGTGTAACGCTGCGTCAGGCCGTGTTGGGCGCCTCAATGGAACCGGCGCGCGCGAGGATCAACCCCGGCGGCGATCACAAGGCGATAGTCCGTGTAACGGCTCAGCTGGACAGGGGCAGCGCAAGCCGGGCCTCGAGCCCTCCGCCGGGCCGGTTGGTCAGTGTCACATCGCCGCCCGCCGCCCGTGCCGCCTGTCGCGCGACCGCGAGACCCAGACCCGCCCCGCCGGTCTGGCGGTTGCGGGAGCGTTCGCCGCGATAGAAGGGCTCGAAGACGGTCTGCAACTCATCGTCCGGCAGGCCCGGGCCGCGGTCTGAGATGGTGACGACGGCCATGTCGCCGTCCTGTCCGGCCGACACCCGGGCATCGCCCGCGAACTTCAGGGCATTGTCGATCAGGTTGGCCAAGGCGCGGCGCAGGGCGGCGGGATCCCCAAGCACCGGCAGGGCGTTCCATCCCTCGAACTGGACGGCGGCGCCGGTCTCGGCGAAGCCCTGGACGCTGTCGGCGGCCAGGACCGCGAGGTCCAGAGGCTCGCGGCGCTCGGCCTGTTCCTCTCCGCGCACGAAGGCCATGGCCTGACTGATCAGGGCGTCCATCTCCTCGACATCGGCGGCCATGCGGTCGCGCAGCGCTTCGGGGGCCTGCTCCGCGCGAAAACGCAGGCGGGTCAGGGGGGTGCGAAGATCATGGGCGATGGCGGCGATGGTCTGGGTTCGTTGACGCATATGCTGGCGGATCGAGGCCTGCATGTCGTTGAAGGCCGTGATGGCAGTGCGCACCTCTGATGGACCGGACGGGGTCAGGGGTTCGGCGTCTGGATCGGCACCCAGACGCTCTGCGGCCTGGGCAAAGACGCGGATCGGCCGGGTCAGACGGCGCGCCATCAGCCACACGACCGGAGCTAGCAAGAGCGCGGTGATGCCCAGCGCCATCAGGACGCGGGCCTGCCAAGGGTCGATCCAGCCACGCGGCGGCTCAACGGTGGCCCAGCGGCCGTCCGGAAGTCGGGCCGATACAGAGAACGGCGCAAAGGTGAGACGATCCGCCGTGACGGCGAAGCGGGCTCCGGCCGAGTCGAGGGCCGTTATCTCGACGCGCGGGATCGCCGCTTGCTCTGCTGCCTGAGAAGCCGGGCGCCGTTGGGCCAGCACGGTTCGCAACTCTTCCATGGCCGCTTCAGGCGAGCGGGGCTGATCGACCTCCCTGTTCAGGATGATGGTCTCGCTGGATCGCGAAACCACTCCGGCGACCGATGCTGCGGATTGTCTGGATTCGATCCGAGGCGGACCCCGTTCGAAGTCAAACGGTCGGGAGCCCCGGACTGGAGCCAGACTCACCCGGACATCGCTCGAGGGAATGCCGAGGCGACTGGCGATGGACGTCCCAATCAGTATCTCTAAGGGACTTGAGCTCGATGAGGCCGGAGGAGGCCGGTCGGTAAAGCGTCGCGTGAGCGCCCGTCCATCGGTCGTCTCCGCTGGCCGTCCTGACAAGGCCTCTGCCGCTGCCGTGACGTTAAACCCCGTCGGACGCGGTGCCGGAGCGGTCAGGATAACAATGAACGCCACCAGTTGGGACGCCACGACCGCGAACACGGCCAGCAACGCGACCTGGACCAGCACGGACATCGAGCCGGGCGCGCGCATCAGCGGATCGCGGCCTTTCGGACCCGCGCATCGAAGCGGTAGCCTTCCCCGCGCACCGTGGCGATCAGGTCTTTGCCGGAGCCGTCATCGAGCTTCTTCCTCAGGCGGCTAATCTGGACGTCCATGGCGCGGTCGAAGACGTCAGCGTCCGCGCCCCTTGCGGCCTCCAACAACTGGTCCCGGGTCAGGACCCGGCCGGGGCGTTCGGCAAAGGCGCGCAGCAGTCCGAACTCGCCGGCCGACAGTGTCACAGCCTCGCCATCGGGACGCCGCAGCTCGCGCCGCACCAGATCGAGCCGCCAGCCGTCGAAGTCGAGCGCGGCGCCGGCTGGAGCGTCGTCTTCGCGGGGGCGGCGCAGGACCGCCCTGACCCGCGCCAACAGCTCGCGCGGATTGCAGGGTTTGGCGAGGTAGTCATCGGCTCCGAGCTCCAACCCGACGATCCGGTCGGTGTCCTCGCCCATGGCCGACAGCATGACGACCGGTGGGGTCCCGGACAGGCGGCGCACGACGGACAGGCCGTCCTCGCCCGGCATCATCAGGTCCAGCACGATCAGATCGACAGGACGGGCTGCGAGCTCGCGATCCATCTCCTCGGCCGAGGCCGCGCCGCTGGCCAGATAGCCGTGCTGGCCCAGGTAGTCGCACAGCACCTCGCGGATGCCGGGGTCGTCGTCGACGACCAGGATGCGGGCGGACGGATCGGTCATGGCCCCCTTATGCCCCGGCAAAGACGGCGGCGTCATTTCAGCCGTGAAACAATCGCTCCGTCCCCTGAAACACAGCGGCAAGAGACACGTGGTCGAAAGACGGGATCGAGACACGACTTAGGAGCCCCCATGTCGATTTCCAGCATCGCTCTGATGGCCGCGCTGGCCGCATTGCCTCTCTTCCAGGACGCGGAGCCGCGTGCTGAGATCCGCGAAGTCCATGTGATCACGTCGGGTGGCCCGGACGGGCCCGGCCGTCTGGACGCGGACGAGGACGGCTTCGTCACGCGGGAAGAGTTCGCGGCCCCGCTGGCGACCGCCTTCGACCAGCTGGACGAGAATGACGATGGTCGTCTCTCGGCGGAGGAGATGTCCTCTGGGCGCGGGCAGGGTCATGGCGGACCGATGATTTTCAGCTCTCGCGAAGGCGGCCCCGGCATCATGATGTTCGGCGGACCCGGGGGTCATCACGGCGGACCCGGTGGCCGTACGATGGTGTTTGGCGGGGCAGACGGCGAGGAGAATGTGTTCGTCTTCCGTCGCGGCGGTGCCAGTGGCGAGGGCGACCCGGACGGAGTCCGGGTAGAGATTCGCCGCCTGGACGGTCCGGGCATGCCTCGAGCTGAAATTCGTCACTTCGACGGGTCGGACGGCGAGGGCAGCCCGGGCGTGTCCACGGTCGAAATTCGCCGCTTTGGTGGCCCCGGCGGCGGTGACATGGACACCAATGACGACGGACGGGTCACCGAGGATGAGTTCCTGGCCCCGCTGCGCGAGGCCTTCCAGCGCATGGACGAGGATCGTGACGGCGCGCTGGATGATGGCGAACGTCCCGGCCGCGATCGCTGACGCGAACCGCAGCTCGCGGTCTTGCGATCCGGGCGCGTCGGTTTCGTGACTTGAGCGACGGGATCGCCGCGTTCTAGGCTGGCGGGGATGACTTTCCCCGCCAGCCTTTTCTGCAAACGGACCGCCGTCGTGGCGGCAGTGGCCATGATGGCGCTCTGGTCGGCAGCGCCTGTCGCGGCGCGAGAGCCGGACGCCACGGCATCGGCGGAAGCGGCCTCTACGCCCGACCGAGACCGGGCGCGGATGAACGCCCGGGTCTTCGATACCGTCTGGGACACCGTTCGACGGCGCTACTACGACCCGAACCTGCATGGCGTGGACTGGCGGGCGGCGCGCGAGACCTATCGGCCCGAGGCCCAGGCGGCCCTGGACGATCGGGCGCTCTATCGGACGCTCGGTCAGATGCTTGACCTGCTCGACGACGATCATGCCGCCGCCATTTCCCCGGCCCAGGCCCGACGTCAGGACCAGGCGAGGACGCGCCGCGCAGTCATGGGGGTGATGCTCGCCCGTCTCGATGGAGACGCCTGGCGGATCGATGCGGTGCGGGCGGGCTCTCCCGCCGAAGAGGCTGGGATCCAGGTCGGCTGGGTGCTGCAGACGGTGGATGGCCAAGCCTGGGGCGTGGACTTCGATGTCGAGGCGGGTCGGCCGATCACCCTGACGTTCCTGGACGAAACCGCCCAGACCCGCACCGTGACGCTAATCCCGAGGGAAATGGACCCGCTGCCGCCCTTCAGTGTTGACGCCTCACGACCGGGCGCGGTGGTGCTGCGGATCGAAGGGTTCGAGGCGGGGCTGGGTCGCTGGCTGGGCGACCGGTTGGCCGAGATTCCGGCCGAGAGCGATGTCGTCATCGACCTGAGGGGCAATCCGGGCGGGCTGCTGCTCGAGGCCGACGCGGCCCTGTCGTGCTTTCTTCCCGCGCGACAGCCCTGGGCGACGCGGATCGCGAGGGGCGGCCGGCCCGTGACCCTGACCATCATGCCGGGTTGCGGGGATCTGGAGCAACCCGCGCCGCATGACGTGGCCCTGCTGGTGGACCAGTACAGCCGCAGCGCCGCCGAACTGACCCCGGCCGCGCTGCAGGAGGCCGGGCGCGCTGTCGTGGTGGGAGAGCACACCGGCGGATCGGTCCTGATTTCGCAGGATACGCGTCTGCCCGACGGCGGGCGCCTCACGCTCAGCCGGGCGGACTACATCACGGCGGGCGGGGTCCGGCTGGAAAAGCGGGGTGTCACGCCGGACGTGATCGTGGCGCGCACGCTGGAGGATCGCCGCGCCGGGCGCGATCCCATGCTGGACGCCGCGCTGGAAGCCCTGAACCGGCAGGAACTGGCCCGGGCGGCGTCTGCCGGCACGCCGGTCGTGGCGATGGCCGAAGGGCTGTAGCTCCGTTCAGGCCTTGACGGGGCGGACCCGGGAGGCCGTGTCGCGCGCCCTTTCTCGTGCCTCATCGACGGTTACGCCGCGGGCCGTGGCCACGCCCATGCGACGGCGCTCGAAGGCCTCGGGCTTGCCGAACAGGCGAAGGTCCGCGGTCGGTACCGACAGGGCCTCGGCGACACCCTCGAAGGCGATGCCGGCCGCTTCCATCCCGCCATAGATGACCGCGCTGGCACCGACGTCGCGCTGACTGACGTCGACCGGCAGGCCCAGGATGGCGCGGGCGTGAAGCGCGAACTCGCTCATCGTCTGGGTGGCCAGTGTCACAAGGCCGGTGTCATGCGGGCGGGGCGAGACCTCCGAGAACCAGACCTGATCGCCCTTCACGAACAGCTCGACCCCGAAGACGCCCAGCCCGCCGAGCGCCCCGGTTACCCGGGCGGCGATGTCCTGGCCCGAGGCCAGGGCGGCCGGGGTCATGGCCTGGGGCTGCCAGCTCTCGACATAGTCGCCCTTCACCTGGCGGTGGCCGATGGGCGCACAGAAGTCGGTGACGACGTGTCCGTCGCGAACGGACCGAACCGTCAACAGTGTGATCTCGAAATCGAAGTCGATGCGGCCCTCGACGATGACGCGGGTGGTTTCCACGCGCCCGGCAGACTGGGCGTAGTGCCAGGCGTTGGTAGCGTCCTCCAGGGCATCGATCATCGACTGACCCTTGCCGGAGGACGACATGACCGGTTTCACGAACACCGGCAGACCGATCCGGTGGGCGGCTTCGGCCAGTTCGGCGGCCGATCCTGCGAAGGCGTAGGGGCTGGTCGGCAGGCCCAGTTCCTCGGCCGCCAGACGGCGGATGCCCTCACGGTTCATGGTCAGCTGGGTCGCGCGCGCGGTCGGGATGACGGTGGCGCCGGCGGCCTCGACCTCGGCCAGGACCTCGGTGGCGATGGCCTCAATCTCGGGCACGATCAGATGGGGGCGCTCGGCGGCGATGACGGCGCGGAGGGCCACAGCATCCGTCATGGTCACCACGTGGCTGCGGTGCGCGACCTGCATGGCCGGAGCGTCGGGGTAACGGTCGACGACGATGGTCTCGACGCCGAGCCGCTGGAGCTCGATGATGACTTCCTTGCCAAGCTCGCCGCCGCCCAGGAGCATGACGCGGACGGCGGTGGGCGACAGGGGCGTTCCAAGGCGGGGGGCGTGGGTCATGACGGCGACCTACAACCCTGCGCCTTGGTCTGCATCAGAAAAGGCGAGCCTCAGCCCTTGGGGCCGAAGTTCTCGGCAGCCGTGGCGGCGAGTACGGCATCGATCATCGCCGGCGTGACGCCGAAGCGGCGCATCTCCTCCTCGTTCATCGTGGCGGTCTCCGCGCAGTACTGGGAGACGTGGGGGAAATCGGCGGCGAAGGCGACACCGCCGGTCTGGGCGTCCAGCCAGACGTTGAAGTCGTCGTCGGCCAGAGTCTCTTCGGTGAACAGCTCGCGGCATTGGCCCAGCCACTCGGCGTCGGTCGAGGCCAGCATCTTGCGGGCATAGAGTTCCGCCAGGGTTTCCGACTGCAGGGTGGGCTCATAGCTGGCGGGCAGGGCCTGGCCTTCGCTGTCGGGCCGAGTCGCAGACAGACCCGGTGCCGCCGCGACCCAATCGACGCGCCGCCCCGTCGAGAGGTCCCAGGTGATGGCGGTGTAGACGAAGCTGGGGTGAGCCGTACCCTCGCAGAAATACTCGTCCGCCATCGCATAGGTGACGAAGCCGGGGCCGGTCATCGGCTGGCTGACGCTGCGGCCGTAGGAGCCTTCCTCGCAGCCCTCGGTGTCGGCGTCGATCCGAGCCAGATCGGCGTTGATGGCGGTGATGGCCGGGGTGTCGCCGACGACGCGCGGCAGGGCCTGGACGCCCTCGCGGATGTCGGGGCGGGCCTCGAAGGTCGCGGCCTGCGTGGAAGCGGGCGCGGTGGCCGTAGCCGCTTCGCTGGTCTTCGCTTCACCACCCGCCTGAGAACAGGCGGCCAGCAACACGGCCGTGGCCGCACTGGCCATTACCACGCGCACGTTCAGTTTCGTCATCTCGATTTCCCCCGATGAGGGGCCGAGACTGCCTCGCCGCAAGTCATTTCACCAGCGGCCAAACCTGACAGCGCTCACGTTCAGGGTTCGGGCGTGTAGGGGAAGAGCGCGCGAAAAGCGTCCAGCGCGGCACCGTGATAGATGGTCGCGTGGCTCTCATCCGGGCGGGGATCATACGTCCAGGTCAGATCGGAAGGTGCCGAGGATCGCAGGGCCGCCACCAGAACGTCCATCGCCGCCTGCATGTCTCCGCCCTCGTCGGCGATGCTCAACATCAGCGTGCGCGGACCCGGCGGGTGGGCAGCCAGCAGGCTCGCGGCCTGGCCGGCCAGTTCGCCGTCGTCCCACCACAGGCTGGGGCTGACCGCGACATAGGCGTCGAACAGGGACGGGGTCTTCAACGCGGTCTCGACGACGAACAGTCCGGCGAGCGATTCGCCCATCAGGGCGGAGGTTCCGTCGGTCGCGAATCTCGCTTCGACGAAGGGGATGACCTCTTCGGCCAGGAAACGCCGGAAGCGGGCGGAGTCCCCCTGCGTCGGATACTGGGCCATGAGGTCGGGATTGGACGAACGCAGGGCCAGTTCATTGCGGCGGTCCACCGACGCCACCCCGACAACGATCACATCCCGCGTCGCGCCGTTGACCGTGCCGAGCTGGGCCAGGCCGCTGATGTGGTGGAAGTCCTGCGCCTGGCCGCCATCCAGCACATAGAGCACCGGATATCGCCGACCGTCCTCGCCATGGCCCGGCGGCAGCCAGACGTTGATCTCACGCGGCTGGCCCATGACCACCGAGGGCAGGGCGTAAGACTGGCCGATGACGATGGGCGTCGGCTCGGGCGTCTGGGCCACTGCCGGGACGGCACCGAGCAGGGCGGCGATGGCGATGAGCAGCGCCGCGAGCCGCATGCTCAGAGCCGGGCCTTGACCGCCGCCACCACGGCCTCGGCGGTGATGCCGAACTCGCGGTAGAGGACATCGGCCGGGGCCGAGGCACCGAAGCCGGTCATGCCGACGAAGGCCCCGTCCTCGCCGATGAAGCGTTCCCAACCCTGCTGGATGGCGGCTTCGACAGCGACGCGGACCGTGCCGCGACCGATGACCGAGGCCTGATAGGCGGCGCTCTGCTTCTCGAACAGTTCAAAGCAGGGGACGGAGACGACGCGGGTGGGAGTGCCCGCAGCCTCCAGCATTTCGGCGGCCTTGAGCGCGATCGGAACCTCGGTGCCCGTGGCGAACAGGCTGACCTTGGCGTCGCCCGAGGCGGCCTTCAGCTCATAGGCGCCGCGTGCCGAGAGGTTCTCGTCCGACGCTGTGGTGCGGACCGCCGCCGTCTTCTGCCGCGACAGGGCCAGAGCGGAGGGCGTGGTCTTCGCCTCCAGCGCCAGTTGCCAGCACTCGAAGGCCTCGACCGTGTCGGCGGGGCGGAAGACCATCAGGTTCGGGATGGCGCGCAGGGCGGCCAGATGCTCGACCGGTTGGTGCGTCGGCCCATCCTCGCCCAGGCCGATCGAGTCGTGCGTCAGGACGTGGATGACGCGGATGCCCATCAGCGCCGCCAGACGGATCGACGGGCGGCTGTAGTCCGAGAACACCATGAAGGTGCCGCCGTAGGGGATGACGCCGCCATGCAGCGCCATGCCGTTCATGGCCGCCGCCATCCCGTGCTCGCGGATGCCCCAGTTGACGTAGCGACCCTCATAGGTCGGTGCGTCGAAGATCGGCGTGCCCTTGACGAAGGTGTTGTTGGAGCCGGTCAGGTCGGCCGAGCCGCCGATCAGCTCCGGCACGGCGCCGAAGACGGCTTCCAGCGCGGCGCCCGAAGCCTGACGCGTGGCCTGGGCGGGCTTGTCGACGATCAGCTGGGCGATGCCGGCGTTCAGGCCGTCGAAGGCGCGCTCGGGCAGATCGCCGGCCATGGCGCGGGTGAAGTCCCTGGCCTGCGAGGAGGCAGCCAGCCGGGCTTCCCAGGCCTTGCGATCCTTGGCTCCGCGCTTGCCGACCTTCTTCCACGCCTTTTCGATGTTTTCAGGGATTTCGAAGGGGTCGTGGGTCCAGGCCAGGCCCAGGCGCGTGGCGGCGACCTCTGCGGCCCCGAGCGCAGCCCCGTGGGTCTTGTGGCTGCCTTCCATGGTGGCGGCCCCGCGACCGATCCTGGTCTTGCAGGCGATCAGGGTCGGCTTGTCCTGACGCGTCGCCCACTGCAGCGCGGCCTTGATGGCCTTGGTGTCGTGGCCGTCGATGGCCTTGACCGCCCAGCCGGCGGCCTTGAAGCGGCCCTTCTGGTCGGTGGCGTCCGACAGCGACACCGCCCCGTCGATGGTGATGGCGTTGTCGTCCCACAGGACCGTCAGCTTGTTCAGCCTGTAACGCCCCGCCAGCGCGATGGCTTCCTGGCTGACGCCCTCCATCAGGCAACCATCGCCGGCGATGACCCAGGTGCGGTGGTCGACCAGATCCCCACCGAAGCGCGCCGCCAGATGACGTTCGGCCATGGCGAAGCCGACAGCGTTGGCCAGGCCCTGGCCCAGGGGACCCGTCGTGGTCTCCACCCCCGGCATGTGGCCGTACTCGGGGTGACCGGCGGTCCTTGAGCCCCACTGGCGGAAGTTGGACAGCTGTTCCTTCGTCGCGGCCTTGTAGCCGGTCAGGTGCAGCAGGGCGTAGATGAGCATCGAGCCGTGACCGGCTGACAGAATGAAGCGGTCACGGTCGGCCCAGTCCGGGCGTGACGCATCGAACTTCAGGAACTTGGAGAACAGGACGGTCGCCACGTCGGCCATGCCCATCGGCATGCCGGGGTGACCGCTGTTGGCCTTTTCCACCCCATCCATCGCCAGGACCCGGATGGCGTCCGCCATCTGCTTGAGAGAGGCCTTTTCGGGGGCAGTCTTGGGCTCGGCCACGGGCTGAACTTTCGTCGGGAGGCGGAAAAAGGGAGGCGGCGCCGCTTTACCCCGGGGCCGTGGCGGGTTCTATACGAAATCTGGAGGAAGCGACCGATGGCCGACGCCACCACCGCCGCCCGAGATCGTCTGGATCGGGCGCTCAATACGCTCGAACGCAAGATTCACGAGCTGAAGCTGGCCCCTGCTGTGCCGGACGATGATCTGTTCGCCCTGCCGCCCCCGCCGGCGGCCCGGATCGAGGACGAGCGCCGCATCGCCGAGCTTGAGGCGGCCGGGCGTGAGGCGTCCGAGGCCCTGGCCCGCGCCGCGGAGGCCGTGCGCGAAGTGCTGGCCGAGGCCGAAGCCGGCGAGGTCGCCTGATGGCCACGGTCACGGTCGAGATCAACGGACGCCCGTATGCCGTGGGGTGCGCGGACGGTCAGGAGGAGCGGGTCCGCATCCTGGCCAAGCAGTTCGACGCCAATGTGCGCCAGGTGGCGGCCGAGGTCGGCCATGTCGGGGATCTTCGGCTGTTCCTGATGGGGGCCCTTCTGCTGGCCGACGAACTGCATGAAGTGAAACTGGGTGGCGGTGGCGCGCCGGTGACCCAGGTCACGCCCCCGTCCGACGCCGGAGTGGCCGAGGCCCTGAACGCGGTCGCCGCCCGGATCGAGAAGATCGCCCAGAAGCTCTGACGCCGCACTGGAAACGGGGGCGGCGAGGGCCTATGTTCCGCCCCGGCGGGTCAGCTGTGGCTCACGTCGAAGGCAACTAATCCTCGCGGCCTTAATTCACTCGAAGGGATCTGCCCCTGTCCGACCTCGTGGGGTCGGGTATGCGGAGCCCACCTGGCTACCCAGGCTCGAGAGGATTTAAACCGCCCTTCACGGCTCTTATGGCGCCGCCACCCTTGCCCCGGAGCGCTACCGCTCGGCTCGCGGAGCCTCGCTGCTTGAGCGCGATTGGCCGATGATCCCAGCCGACAAAGTCGCCTTGCGCGCCGAGATGCGACGCATCAGGCGCGATCTACGGAGGACAACCGGGAATGCGCCCACCTCGGTTGCAAGCCATGTCGACCAATTGCCCGATGCCGAGGTCGTGGCGGCCTATCAGGCGATAGGTTCCGAGCTCGATCCAGAGCCGCTCGCGATCGCCCTTGCGGGGCAGGGCCGCAGCCTGTGCCTTCCCGTCGTGGTGGATCGTTCCGCCCCCATGATCTTCCGTCGCTGGTCCCCGGGCGATCCGCTGGAGGTCGATGCCGCCGGATGCCCGGCGCCGCTTCCCCTGGCGGCAAGCGTCCAGCCGGACCTGGTCCTGACGCCGCTTCTGGCCTTCGACGACTTCGGTGGGCGGCTGGGGCAGGGCGGAGGACACTACGACCGCACCTTCGCCGTCCTTGCCCATGCGGTCCGTATTGGTCTGGCCTATGCCGGTCAGAAGGTCGAGCGGCTGCCCATGGAGTCGCACGATGTCCGTCTGCATGGCGTTCTGACCGAGGTCGGCTATACCCCCGCCCGAAAGGCGGGCCCCGCATGAGACTGGCGTTCTTCGGAGACGTGATCGGCAAGTCCGGCCGCGACGGCCTGACCGACCACCTGCCGGGGCTGAAGCGCGACCTCAAGCTGGATTTCGTGGTGGTCAACGCCGAGAACGCGGCTGGCGGATTCGGCATCACCGAGCATACGGCCAAGGAGCTGTTCATGGCCGGGGCCGACTGCCTGACGCTGGGCAACCACTCCTGGGACCAGCGCGAGGCCCTGACCTACATCGTGCGCGAGCCGCGTCTGATCCGGCCGGCCAACTACCCCCGACTGATGGATGCGCCGGGAGCGGGGGCCAATCTGTTCGAGACCCAGAGCGGCAAGACCGTCCTGGTCATGAATGTGCTGGGCCGCATCCACATGGACCCCAACGATGACCCGTTCAGCGCCGTGGACCGTGAGCTGAACGCCGCCCCCCTGGGGGTCGTCGCTGATGCCGTGATCGTGGACATGCACGCCGAAGCCACCAGCGAGAAGATGGCCATGGGCCACTTCTGCGATGGCCGCGCCAGCCTCGTCATCGGCACCCACACCCATGTGCCGACTGCGGACGCGCAGATCCTTCCGGGCGGCACAGCCTATCAGACCGACGCTGGCGGATGCTGTGACTATGACAGCGTCATCGGCAACGAGAAGGAGGAGCCGCTGCGGCGGTTCACGACGCGGATCTCGCAGGGGCGCTATTCTCCTGCCTCTGGACCGGCGACGATCTGCGGCGTCTATGTCGAGACCGACGACCGCACGGGTCTGGCCACGCGGATCGAGCCGATCCGGGTGGGGGGGCGTCTCAGCCAGAGCGTGCCGGTCGCGGCCTAGGCCGTCTGCAGCCGCGCGCTGCCCGCCTCGACCACCATCGTCTGGCGCGTGGTGAGCACGCCGTTTCGGTTCTGCACCTGGTCCAGGACCTTGAACTCGGTCTGCCAACGCTCGGGCGTCACGTCACACAGAACGTAGCCGCGCTGGCTGTTCCTGAACTTCAGCTGGGGGTTGGCGGCGAGGAAGGCTTGCTGGTCCGCGCGCTGGTCCTGGCCGTCGCCTCCGGAGCTGATGGAGGTCGAGACGAACTCCGTGGCGATGGGATCGCCCTCAGGGTTGCGGCCGTCGAGGTAAAGCTCACCCGCGTAGTTCTGATGCTCGTCACCGGTCAGGACGACGGTGTTGGCGATGCGACGGTCGCGGATGTGGCGCAGCAGGCGCTCGCGGGGTACGCGATAGCCGGCCCAGCTGTCAGTGTTGACGCCGTAGTCCTCGCCCGGGTTCCGATCCAGATCCATGACCATGATCTGCTGGGCCAAGGCTTTCCAGGTCGCTTCTGAACGGTTCAGGTTGTTCAGCAGCCAGGCTTCCTGCGCCTCGCCCAGAACCTGTGCGTTGCGGTCATTGATGCCGTCGCAGGAACTGTTGAAGCGGTCGTTGCAGGGCTGGTCCGTGCGGAACTGGCGGGTATCGAGCAGGTTCAGATCCAGCAGACTGCCGTAGATGGCGCGCCGGTAAAGCTGCATCGCCGAACCCCGAGGGAAGGACGAACGACGCAGCGGCATATGCTCGTAGTAGGCCTGCATGGCCGCCGCCTGACGAAGCGCGAAGACCGCCGGGTCGGTGCCGTCCTGATCGAGGTCCGAGACCCAGTTGTTGTCGATCTCGTGATCATCCCACGTCGTGAACCAGGCGGCCGAGGCGTGGCTGGCCTGCAGGTCGGTGTCCATCTTGTACTGGGCGTAGCGCTGGCGGTAGTCGGTGACGGTATAGATCTCACCGCCGACGTGGACGCGCAGGTTTTCCTGCGGGTTGGTCGAGCCAAAGATGCGGTTGCCGCGACCTTCGTAGATGTAGTCGCCGTAGCAGTAGATGAAGTCGAGATCCTCGGACGCGATGCGGCGATGAGCGGTGTAGTAGCCGCTCTCATAGGCCTGGCAGCCGACGATGCCGAACTTGACCCGGTCGAGCGCGGCGCCCGCTACCGGCATGGTCTTGGCCCGACCCACGCCGGAGCGCTCACGCCCGGCGATGAAGCGGTAGAAGTAGGGGCGTCCGGCCTCCAGTCCGCCGACCTCCACATGGACCGCGTGACCCAGTTCCGGTCGGGCGATCGCCTCGCCGGACCGGACAATGGTGCCGAAGCCTGCGTCGGTGGCGACTTCCCAGTTCACGGCCATCGGCTGGGACGGCATGCCGTGGTCCGGCTCCAGCGGGCGCGGTGCGAGGCGCGTCCAGATGACGAAGCCATCGGGCAGGGGATCGCCCGCCGCCACGCCCAGCTGGAAGGGATTGTCCTCGAAGACGGCCTGGGCGAGCGATGCGCGGGTCGAGACACCGCTCAGCATCGAGCCGAGACCGAGACCCACCATGAGGGATCGACGCGACAGGATCGGGGACATCGGAATTCCTCCAGGCCAGCTTGCCATCGCATAGCGGCCGGTTGTGACAGTTCCGCTTCGCTCGCCGTCAGCAACGGGGGCTTGAAAGGCGGAGCTTATCAGGGGCGCGGTGGCGCGCGCAGCGGGGGCTGCGTTTTGGAGATGATCCCATGAAATCCGTGTTCCTGATCGCCGGGGCGTCCGTCCTGGCCCTTTGCGCGTCCTCTGCTTCCGCACAGCAGACAGTGTCTCTTTCGGCCGGATTCGTGCCGGATCCCGTGACCTTTGATGTCATTTCGGGCGGCAGCAACGATGCCTCCGACCTCGGCGGCTCGTGCGTCGGCATGATCGCCAGCAGCCCGGATGTCGTCGTGAACTACCGGTCAAATGGTGGTCCGCTGTCGTTTGGCGTTTTTGCGGACGGCGACACCACTCTGGTCATCAACGGACCCGACGGCCGCTACTACTGCAACGACGACGCCCAAGGTCTGAACCCGGCGTTTGGCTGGGATTCGGCACCCAGCGGTCAGTACGCCATCTGGGTCGGCGCGATCGGGGAGCCCGTCTCGTCCACGCTTGTGGTCACCGAAGGCAGCGTTTTCGGCGACTGAGTCCGCGAGGATTCAGACGAGAAAGGGGGCGTCGCGTGACGCCCCCTTTTTCTTGGCCCGCGCTGCCCGTTCCGTCCTCAGGAACAAGAGGGTTGTAAGGCAGCGTCAGGCCGGTCCAAGGTGTCGCACGCAGCGGGGGCTGCGCTTTGGAGAAGAAAACCCATGAAATCTCTGTTTCTTGCGGCTGGCGTTGCGGCGCTCGCCCTGTGCGCGTCCTCGGCTTCGGCCCAGCAGGTCGTGAATCTGTCGGCCGGTTTCCTGCCAGATCCGGTTGAGGTCGACGTCTATTCGGGTGGCCCGAATGACGCTTCGGACCTGGGTGGCTCGTGCGTCGGTGCCATCGCCGGCAGCCCGGACGTCGTCGTCAACTTCGACTCGGCGGGTGGTACGCTCTCGTTCAGCCACGTCTCGGGCGGCGACACCAGCCTGATCATCAACGGCCCGGACGGCCGCTACTACTGCAACGACGACTCCAACGGTCTGAACCCGGTCCTGACCTGGCGTTCGGCCCCGAGCGGCCAGTACGACGTCTGGGTCGGCGCTGTGGGCGAGCCCACCGGCGGCACCCTGCTGATCTCCGAAAGCCCGCTCTAGGCCTTTCCTAACCGCTAGTCTGAGAGGAAACGCTATATGCGCGTTCTATCCATCGTCTGTGCTCTGGCCATGGTCGCCGCAGCTTCGGCTGCGACGGCTCAGGACATGAGTGCCACGGCGAGCTACGGCGAGATCAGCCGCAACGCCGGTTTCACGCCCGACCCGATCACGGTTGACCTTTATTCCGGGGGCGGCATTGACGCCTCCCGGTCGATCGGTGGGTCCTGCGTTGGCATGATCGCCTATGCGCCCGACTTCGAGTTCACCTATCAGGCGGGCTCGTGGCCACTGACGTTCGCAGTCGATGGCCAGTACGACACCAGCCTGGTCATCAATGGCCCGGATGGTGAGTGGTACTGCGTCGACGACTCCGAGGGCCTGGACCCCATTCTGCGCTGGGGTAGCCCGCCGAGCGGCACCTATGACATCTGGGTCGGCGCTGTGGGCCAGGCGGGTTCCGCCACGCTCTACATCACCGAGAATAACTGAGCCCCAGGTTCAGATCTGAAGGCCGGCCGTCCGCGTCAGCGGGCGGCCGGTTTCCATGTCTGCATCTCGGCGATCTCGCTGGTCTGGGCGTCCACGACGGCCTGGGCCATGCGGCGGATTTCCGGATCCTGCGACCGGGCCAGCGCCACCTCGGCCATGGCCACCGCGCCCCGGTGATGCTCGATCATCTTGGCGATGTAGGCTTCGTCGATCGTGTCGCCCGAAGCCTGTCCCATCTGTTGGTGCATCCGGGCCTCGACCTCTGCAAAGGCGGCATCGCCCGTCGCCGGGGTCGCCTCGTCGCCATGCATGGCGTGGGGATCAGCAGCCTTCTGGGCGAAGGCGGCATTCTGGTTGGCGGTCGCGGCGTCGCGCATGGCCTGCTGGACCGGGTCACCGCCTCCCTCGCAGGCGGCCACAGCAAGACCCAATGAAACCGCCGTGACGGCGATCAGCCTTCGATCCATCGGGGCATCCATCCTTCGTGAATCTCGCGCAGGTGCTTCAGCGGGATGCTGAACAGGTCCCTGGAGGCGAAGGCGTTGCCCCTGGCGTGGCCGATGACCGAGGCATGCAGCCCCGCCTCGCGCGCTGCCGTCAGGATCGGCTCCGCATCCGGAACAGCCACGAGGTAGCGGGCCTGATCTTCTCCGAACAGGAGGATGTGCGCATGGGCCGCGCCGGTCGCGTCCAGCACCACGCCCGTATCCGAGGCCAGCGCCATGTCCGCCGCCGCCCCGATCAAGCCGCCGTCTGACAGGTCATGGACACAGGTCAGGCGACCGGCCTCGATCTCGCCGCGGATGAAATCGCCCATGCGGCGCTCCAGCTTCAGGTCGACCTGCGGCGGGGCCCCGTCCTCGCGGCCCAGGACTTCGCGCAGATACAGCGAAGCCCCCAGCTCGCCGACCGTCTCACCGATCAACACCAGGGTGTCGCCCTCCGCCATGGTCGAGAAGCCGGCGACCACGTCGTAGTTGGGCAAGAGGCCGACGCCGCCCACGGTCGGGGTCGGCGGAATGGCGACGCCATTGGTCTCGTTGTAGAGCGACACGTTCCCGCTGACGACGGGGAAGTCCAGGTCGCGACAGGCCTCGGCCATGCCGTCGATGGCGCGAACGATCTGCCCCATGATCTCGGGCCGCTGCGGATTGCCGAAGTTCAGGTTGTCGGTGATGGCGATGGGCCGCGCGCCCACGGCGGTCAGGTTGCGCCAGGCCTCGGCCACCGCCTGCTTGCCGCCCTGGTAAGGGTCGTTCTGGACATAGCGGGGGGTGCAGTCCGAGGTGACGGCCAGGCCCTTGTCGGTGCCGTGGACCCGCACCACGCCCGCGTCGGCACCAGTCGCCGAGTCCTGGAGCGTATCGGCCATGACGTGGCGGTCGTACTGCTCCCAGATCCAGCGCTTGGAGGCCATGTCGGGGCAAGTCAGGACCTTCAGCACCGCGTCTTCCCAGACCTCGGGCGCGGGGACGTCGGCGGGGTTCAGGCGGGGGTGCAGTTCCGGCTGGACCCAGGGACGGTCATAGAGCGGCGCATCGTCGAACAGGGGGGCCAGCGGCACGTCGCAGACGACCTCGCCGTGGTGGTTCAGGACAAGACGGCCGGTGTTGGTCGTGCGGCCGATGACGGCGGCGTCCAGCCCCCACTTGGCGAAGATGCGATAGCCATCGTCCTCGCGCCCGGGCTTCAGCACCGCCAGCATGCGCTCCTGGCTTTCGGACAGCATCATCTCATAGGCCGTCATGCCCTCTTCGCGCTGGGGCACCTTGTCCATGTCCAGCTCGATGCCGACGCCGCCCTTGCCTGCCATCTCGACCGACGATGACGTCAGGCCGGCCGCGCCCATGTCCTGGATGGCGGCCACGGCGCCGGACGCCATCAACTCCAGCGTCGCCTCGATCAGCAGCTTCTCGGCGAAGGGATCGCCGACCTGGACGGTCGGGCGCTTGGCCTCCGACTCGTCGTCGAACTCGGCAGACGACATGGTCGCGCCATGGATGCCGTCGCGGCCGGTCTTGGAGCCGAAATAGACGACCGACATGCCCGCGCCGGGCGCGGCCGAGTAGAAGATGGCGTCGGACTTCGCCAAGCCCACGCACATGGCGTTCACCAGGATGTTGCCGTTGTAGCCCCGGTGGAAGTTCGTCTCGCCCGCCACGGTCGGCACGCCAACGCAGTTGCCGTAGCCGCCGATGCCCGAGACCACGCCCTTGACCAGCCGCTTCGTCTTTTCATGCCCGACGTCGCCGAAGCGCAGAGCGTTCAGCAGGGCGACGGGCCGCGCGCCCATGGTGAAGACGTCGCGCATGATGCCGCCCACGCCGGTGGCCGCGCCCTGGTAGGGTTCGATGAAGGAGGGGTGGTTGTGGCTCTCCATCTTGAAGATGCAGGCATCGCCGTCGTCGATGTCGATGACGCCCGCGTTCTCGCCCGGCCCGCAGATCACTCGGGGGCCCTTGGTCGGGAACTTGCCGAGGTGGATCTTCGACGACTTGTAGGAGCAGTGCTCGGACCACATGACCGAGAAGACGCCCAGCTCCACCGGATTGGGCTCGCGGCCCAGCCGGTCCAGGATCACTTGATACTCATTGGGGGCCAGACCCCATTCAACGGCGAGTTCGGCGGGAGTCTTCTGGGGCGCGCTCATGGAGGCGGCTTCTAGCAGAACCGCCCCGGATGTCAGCCCGGCTTTGCCTTCAGGACGCTTGGCCGCCCAACCCTGCCGCCGCGTTGAGCCGGGCGTAGGCGCTCAAGGCCTGGCCCCGCGCGGCGGCTTCCTCGGCGCGGGCGTCGGCGGCGGCGCGCTGGGCGGTCAGGACCTCAAGGAATGGCGAGACGCCGCCGCGATAGCGCTGGCTCGCCAGCCGGGTCTGGTCATCGGCGGCGGCGACCGCTTCGGCGAGCGTTTCGGCGCGTGCTTCGGCTGACGCGAGGGCGACCAGCGCCCGCTCGACCTCGGAAAGGGCATCGACGGCGGCCTGACGATAGGCGATCTCGGCCTGGGTCCGGCGGGCGTCGGCGGCGTCGCGGGCGCTCTCCAGCCGGCCGAAGCTGAACAGGGGTGCCGTCAGCCCGCTGGCGATCTGGTTGAGGAAGCCGGAGGCCGTGAAGGGTGTCTCCGGATCAAGCTCTTGTCCGCCCAGGGCGGCGCTCAGCGACAACGTCGGCCAGAAGTCGCGTCGGGCGGCGCGGGCATCGGCTCCGGCGGCCCAGAGCTGAAGCTCGGCGACGCGCAGGTCCGGGCGTCGGGCGAGGACGGCAGCGGGGGCAGAGAGGGCCCGGACCGGCGGAGTAGTTTGGGCGACGGTGATCGCCTGGGTCAGGGTCGGTGTCAGGGCACCGGGAGCAAGGCCGAGCAGGGCCTCAAGTCCCAGCCGCGCCTCTTCGGCCGCCTGCCGCGCCGCAATGGGCCGGGCACGGGCCGAGGCGAGGGCAGCACGGGCGGACGCGGCGTCGAGACCGGAGGTTAGACCCGCCCGTTCACGGGCGTCTGCGAGCGAAAGCGACTCCTCAAGCGCCGTGACGGCCTGATCGCCGGCAAAAGCGCGGGCCTCGGCTTCTCGGTAGGCGGCGTAAAGCTGGACGGCGGTGGAGCGGGCCGTGAGTCGGGCGGCCTCGACCCGGGCGGACTCGGCCTCGGTGCGCAGGCGCTGGGACTCCGCCCGGGTGCGGACGGCACCGTTCAGGTCGGGGTTGAGGCTGAACGAAACCAGGGCCTGAAAGGTCTCCTGATCCAGATCATCGGCGGATTGCCGCTCGCCGGTCGCTTGTCCGCCGATCTCGGGGCGGAGCGCCGCGCGGGCGGAGCCGAGGCGCGCCCGCGCCTCGAACAGCCGGGCCTCGGCGAGGCGGACGTCGGAGGCCTCGTCGGCCTGTTCGACGATGCGGTCGAGCACCGGGTCACCGATGGCGGTCCACCAGCGGTCGGTCGTCGGATCGGCGGCGGGCAGCGCCGCGACGTCCCAGGCGGCAGGGGCAGCGAGGGCCGACGCCGGCGGCGTGAGGTCGGTCGCGCAGGCCGACAGCAGCACGCCTGCCGTCGTGATCAGCAAGGCCTGGCGGATCATCGTGCGGGCTCCGTCGGGCGGGCCGCCTGCTGGGTGGCCGAGGGCGCGGCCTCGACGAAGACGTCCATGCGCTGGCCCAGGTAGGCCGGTGCGCTCTCCGGGTCGAAGGCGAAGAGCACTTCCACGACACGGGTGTCCACGCGTTCGGAGCCCCCGGACAGGGCGCGCTTTTCCACCACCTGCGGCTCGATGCGGACCAGGGTCAGCGGGATGCGGCGGTTGGCCTGTCCGCGAAGCGTCCCGTAGGCGCGCCCGGTGCGGGTCAGGCGTCCGGCGTCAGCCTCGTCGAACTCGGCGCGGACATGCAGGCGGGCGTCCTCGCCCATGGCGATCAGCGGCTGTGCGGTCGGGCCAGCCGGGGCGTATTCGCCCGGTCGGACATCGACGCGGAAGACCCGCCCGGCGATGGGAGCCGCGACCGTCAGCCGGTCCAGATCGACCCGGCGGGCCTGGGCCTGGGCCCGGGCGGCGGCCGCGGAGGCCCGGGCCTGTGCGGCGGCGGCTTCGGCTCGGCGGACGGCGAAGCGGCGGCGCTCCAACTCGTCGCCGGACAGGGCCCGCGGGTCATCGATTGCCTCGAACAGCGACAGCCGCTGACGCTCGTCGGCCAGCGCCACCTCCGCCTGACGCGCGGCAGCCTCGGCGGAGGCCGCGTCGGCGACCGCCGTGGCCACGGCGGCCTCGGCTGCGCGGGCGTCGAGGCGGAACAGGGGCTGGCCCTGGGTCACCCGGTCACCGGGCTGGACCAGCACGCTGCGGATCACACCGGGCACCTCGGTCGCGACCGCGATCAGTTCGGACTGGGGCTCGATGATTCCCACCCCGGCGACGGTCGAGGCATAGGCGGCGGTGGGCGGCGTGGCCGGTGGATCGGCGCGGGTGCGCTCGGGCCGGATCACGGCGCTGATGGCGAAGATCAGGCACCCGCCGGCGACGGCGGGCAGGATCAGGCGCTGGATCTGTTGGCGGCGGCTAGTGGGCATGGTTCCCCTCCGGGAGTGTTCCAAGGCGGCTGTCTCCGACGATCCGGCCGTCTTCCATGGCGACGATCCGGTCGGCGTAGCGGTAGATGCGGTTGTCGTGGGTCACGACCAGGACGGCGCGGCCGGGGCCGGCGGCGGCCTCCTTCAGCAGCTCCATGACCTGCCGACCGGTCTCGGCGTCGAGCGCGGCGGTGGGCTCATCGCAGACGACCAGATCCGGCTCGTGAACGATGGCACGGGCGATGGCGACGCGCTGCTGCTGACCGCCCGAGAGCATGCGCGGCAGCTTGTCGGCGTGGGGGCCCATGCCCAGCGTCTCGAGCACGGCGCGCGCCTTTTCGGCAGCAGCCTTCAGCGGCATGCCGTCGGCAACGAGCGCCATGGCCGCGTTTTCGGCGGCGGTGAGCGCAGGCAGCAGGTTGTACTGCTGGAAGATAAAGCCGATGCGGCGGCGGCGCAGGATGACCTTCTCGGAATCCTTCATCCGGGTGATGACATTGCCCATCACCTCGACCTCGCCGCCTGTGGGCTTGAGCGTGCCCGACAGGATCGACAGCAGGGTGGTCTTGCCGCAACCGGAGGGGCCGACCAGCATGGTCAGTTCGCCGGAGGCGACCTCCAGATCCACGTCGAACAGGACCTGGGTCTTCAGGCCATTCGATCCGAAGGCCATTTCGATATCGCGGGCGATCACGGCGTTCATGGCGATCAACCCCGGAAGACGATGGCGGGATCGACGCGGAACACCTTGGTCAGGCTGCCCAGCACCGAAATCAGGATGATGAGGAAGACCACCACGCCGGTGCCCACCAGAACCTGCCAGGGCAGGTAGAAGTCCTCCAGCGCCGCTCCGCCCCGCACGACGGTGAAGAACAGGGCCGCGCCGCCCATGCCGAGCCCGTAGCCCATCAGTCCGACGACGGCGGCCTGCAGCAGGACCATGCCGGTGATCTGGCCATTGGTCGCGCCGATGGCTTTCAGCGCTCCGAACTGGCGCAGGTTCTCGATGACGAACAGGTAGAAGGTCTGGGCCGTCACCGCTGCGCCCACGACGAAGCCCAGCATGACGGTGATGCCGAAGTTCACGGGGATGCCGGTGCGGGTCAGGTAATACTGGACGCTTCTCCAGGCGAACTGGTCCCAGGTCAGGGCCTGCAAGCCCGTCTGGGCCGTGATGCGCTCGGCCAGGGCAGCGGGGTCCTGGCCTTCGCCGGCGCGGACCAGCACGAAGGACAGCTTGTTGCGCGCCGGAGGGGTCAGACGAAGCGCCTCGGAGTAGCGGACGTAGGCGATCGGGAAGGTGATGAAGGGCGGCGATGCATCGGCGATGCCCGTCACGACCACGCGTCGGTCATTGATCTCGGCTTCGGTCCCGACCTTGGTCAGGGGATCCGCGTCGGGCCAGATCAGGCTGGCGCCCTCCTTGTCGAAGACGATGCCGCCGGGCTGGCGCAGCGCTTCCAGGTCGCCCGCCAGCCAGTCGCGCGGCGCACCGACCAGGGTCTCGTCGTCCACGCCGACCAGGCTGACCTGATTGATCAGACCGTCCTGGGTGCGGAAGATCGCCAGACCCATGTAGAGAGGGGCGGCCCACTCCACGCCCTCGACCGAGCGCACCCGGCCGAGTGCGGCATCGGGGAGGGGTTCGACCTCGTCGACGTAGCGGACCCGGGTGTCCATGACCCAGATATCGGCCTCGCGCACGTCCAGCACCTGATTGGCAGTGCGGGTCATCAGGCCGATGAAGATCGAGACCTGCTGGCTCATCAGCAGGGTGGCGAAGGCCACCCCGAACACCAGCGCCAGATACTTGGCGCTATCGCCGAGCAGCATTTTGAGCGCGACAGATCGCATCCTCGGAATCCTGTGATCCGTGGTTGGGGTTGCGCCAGGACTGGCGCGTCGGGGTAAGCTGAGGTACTGTTCGAATAACAATACTGATCGGTTCAGTATGTCAAGTGACGGTGCGATGACGTTCGCCGAACCCACGATCCGCCGCGGCCGCCCCCGGGACACGGCCAAGGACGAGGCGATCCTGCTGGCCGCAGGCGACCTGTTCATGGAGCATGGCTATGAGGCCGTGAGCGTGGACGCCGTGGCCCAGAAGGCGGCCGTGTCGAAGGCGACGATCTATGCCCGTTATGCCGACAAGGAGGCCCTGTTCCGCGCCGTGCTGACGCATGAGTGCGAGCGGGTGGTGGCGCCGTCCAGCTTTGTTCCCGACCCCGATCAGTCCCTGCGCGACGTGTTGATCCTGCTGGCGGAGCGGTTCCTGGGACTGGTGACCGGTGAAAAGGCCGTGGGCATGCATCGCGTGCTGGTGGCCGAAAGCGTGCGAGCCCCCAGGGTGTCGGAGCTGTTCTACGAGACCGCTGTCGAGACGATGAAGAACCGTTTTGCCGACTGGCTGAGGGCCCAGACGGAGGCCGGTCGGCTGGCCGTGCGCGATCCGGCCGGGGCGGCGTGGCGGTTTCTGGGAGCCGTCAAAGGCGAGGCGCATCTGCGCGCTGCGCTGGGCCTGCCGCCCGTGCCACCGGACCGGCTCCGCACCCACATCGAGGCCTGCGCCGACGAGTTCATCCGCGCCCACGCCCCCTGAAGAGCGCCGCTCTGCCAGCCGCGAAGACCGCGCACGTTAAGTGCATTTCATGAAATGAGACTTGACGGACAGGTCGACGCTCGGGTCTTACGTTATTTCGTAACATTCTTGAGGACGCCCTCCCATGAAGCCCTCGCGCCCCGTGCTTGCCCGTTCCGTCCTGATGGCCTCTGCAGCCGTAGCGTCGCTGGCGGCCATGCCGGCGTTTGCCCAGTCGGGTCAGGATCCGGCCACGGAGCTGGACGACATCATCGTCACGGGCGCTCCGTTCGGCATCAGCCAGAGCGCCTCGGTCATCGCGACGACGGTGCTGGACGAGGAAGCCCTGGCGACCGCGCCGGCCGCCACGCTGGGGGATCTTCTGGCCGGCACGCCGGGCCTGCGGTCCAGCTCCTTTGCACCGGGCGCGACGCGGCCGGTCATTCGCGGCCTGACCGGGCCGCGCGTGCAGGTCCTGACCAACGGCATCGGCCTTATCGACGCCTCCTCGGTGTCGCCGGACCACCAGGTCGCGGCGGATCCAGCTGAAGCCACCCGGATCGAGATCGTGCGCGGCCCATCGACCCTCGTCTATGGCGGCTCGGCCATCGGCGGTGTCGTGAACGTGCTGGACGGCCGGATTCCCGACGCCGTGCCTGAAGGCGGGCTCGAGGGGCAGTTGGTCGCCCAGGGCTCGACGGTCGACGAAGGCACCTCGTTCGGCGGCCGGGCGAACATCGCGTTCGGCAGCTTCGTGCTGCATCTGGATGCGGTGACCAAGGAGGCTGACGACTACGAGATTCCGTCCTCGCCCATCTCACGCGCCCTGGCGGACGCCGAAGGCATCGCCCGCGAAGATAGCGGCACGGTGCCTGGCAGCTTCTCGGAACTGGACGCCTGGGGCATCGGCGGCTCCTTCATCGGTGAAGCGGGCTTCGCCGGGGTCTCCTACAAGGAAACGGACAGCACCTACGGCGTCGTGGCCGAGGAAGGCGTCTTCATCGAACTCGAGCAGCAACGCTTTGATGCGCGTGGCGAACTGCGGTTCGATACCGGCCCCTTCCGGGCCCTGCGCGGGGCGTTTGGCCAGGCTGACTATACCCACACCGAGTTCGAGGACGTCGGCGAGCCCGGTACGGTGTTCGAATCCGATGGCTGGGAAGCCCGCGCTGACCTGATCCAGCGCGACCGCGACGGCTGGAATGGCGCGATCGGTGTCCAGGCCCTGTCGCGCGACCTGTCGGCCATCGGTGACGAAGCCTACATCCCCGCCAGCACCACCGATGAGGCGGGCGTCTATGCGGTCCAGCGCTGGGACCGCGACGGCTACGGCTTCGAAGGTGGCCTGCGTTACGACCGCCGCACGGTGTCGGCGACCCCGATCGGCGGCGCGACCGAGCTGGAGCGTGAATACGACAACTGGTCGGCGTCCGGCGCGGTCTTCTTCCGCCCCTCTGACGGCGTGTTCGTTGGTCTGAGCCTGGCCCGAAATGAACGCGCCCCGTCCGAGACGGAGCTCTTCGCCGACGGCTTGCACATCGCTACCGGCGTGTTTGAGCTGGGCGACACGACGCTGGACACGGAATCGGTGACGACGCTGGAAGGCACGCTGCACTATGACGGCGGAGCGCTACGCGGCGACCTCCACGTTTACGCCTCGCGCTATGACGGCTTCATTGACCTGAGGGACAGCGGGGTCGCCATCGGCATCGATGAGGACGGCGTCGTCGAGTTCTTCCCCCTGTTCAGCTATGTCCAGACCGATGCGGATTTCCGCGGGTTCGAGGCCGAGCTCGCCTATGACATCTGGGCCGAGGGTGACCGGGCGGTGACGCTTGAGGGTGCCGTCGACTATGTCGACGCCGAAACAGATCTTGGCCCTGCGTCGCGGATTCCGCCGCTGTCGCTGACCGGCCGGGTCCAATACGCCTCGGGGCCTTTGGACCTCGGCCTGGAGGTCCGCCACATGGCCGAGCAGGACGAAGTGGCCGAGTTCGAGCTGCCGACTGAGAGCTATACGATGATCAACTTGTCGGGCGCCTGGCGGCCCTTCGCGGACGAGGGCGTGACCGTCTTTGCCGAAGCCCGCAACCTGACCGACACCGAGGCTCGCGAGCATGTCAGCTTCCTGAAGGACATCGCGCCGTTGCCGGGCCGGAACCTGCGCGTCGGGATCGCCTATCGCTTCTGATCCCGAAGGGGCGGCCCCCTGTCAGTCGTTGTTCGGCTGGAAGAGGGCCATCCTGTTGCCCTCGGTGTCCTCAAGTTCGGCCACCCGACCGGCGGGCACGCTCTTGATCGGATAGAGGATGGCAGCCCCCTCGGCTTGTCCACGATGTACGGTGGCCTCGATATCGGTGACCGTGAAGTAGACGAGAGCCCCGCTCCTGGAGGGAAGGTAGACGTCGCCCCTGGCCAGAGCGCCGGTCGCCCCGGCGGCGCCCTCGATCCATGGAAACAGCGCCATCTCGTAGCCATCGACGATCTGGCGCTCCAGAACGACGTCCAGTACCCGCTCGTAGAAGGCCTGCGCCCGGTCGAGATCATGGACCGGGATCTCGAAGTATGCGACCGGGTTACTCACGCGATTGTCTCCGCTTCAGTCTTGCAGGCCCGCGCCCAGCGCGCGGTTTGCCGTCAGGGCATTGAAGCGCAGCCTGCCGATGAAGCCAACGACCGGCGCGTGAAAGTTGCCAGCCAAAGCTTCTGGTCCGCTACGTCGCGCAGGATCAGAGGTCGCTGGCACCGACGGCCGTGCGCATCTTGAGCAGCGCTCTTGCGATCACCTGTCGCTGAGCCGTGTCCGCACCAGCTTCCGAACTCAGCGCCAGCAGGGCGTCCACATGCACGCGCAAGGCCTCAGTGTGCCAGACGCCCCGTTTGGACAGGGCGTCAATCATCTCCCAGACTCCTTCAGCGGCATTGGCCAGTTCAGGCCGTTGGGCAATGCGCGCGCTCTCGATGATCTTGAGGGCCAACCACCCGATTTCGAAGCTGTTGGCAAAGATCTCGGTTTCGTCCTGCCGGCAGAGAAAGATCAGAGCCTGAACATCGCCTTCGATGCTTTCGCCAAGGATGGGCGCGAGCCGCTCCACCTCTCGCTCGGCATTCTGGACGTGCTCGGCAAAGGCCTTGCGGTTCAGCGCCGCAAGAATCTTCGACAGCCGATTGCGCGGAATGAATTCGACGGATTGGGGCCGGGTGGTCATGCGAAGAGTCCGTCGATCTCGTCCTGTGACAGGGCACGCTCCGGCTTGGCGGTCAGTTCGATCTCGGCGTTTCGGCGCTCGGCCATGCCTTCGGCCAGGGGAACGCGATGGAACCGGCGGTCGGGGCCTGTGTAGCTGGGGCCCGATACGAACATGCGGTTGCTTTGGGCGATCCAGAGTAGCCGCTCGAGCAAGATTGTCGGCGAGACAGGCTTGGCGATCGTGAAGTTCGCGCCTGTGTCGCGCGCCCGCTCCACCTTCGACTGCGGCGCAGAGGCGCTCATCATCAGAATGGGGACTGTGAAGTTGCCGCCGTTTGGATCGGAGCGGATGTGGCGAACGAGGTCGAAACCGTCCTGGTCGGGCATCTCGCAGTCGACGATCACGATGTCGAAGACCTTTCGCGCCAGCTCCTCGCGGGCCTCCACCACCGAGTTGCACTTGGTGGTCCTGTTTATGCCGAAGCCCATGAGGATGGCCGTGACCACCTCAAGCGACTGGCTGTTGTCGTCGACGATCAGGGTCTCGACGCCCTGTAACCCAAGGCGGGTTGAGGGAAGCGTCATGGGGCGGCTCGCTCAATCATGTCAGCGCGTTTCGAACAGGGCGTCGGCTGCGCCCTGACTGAGACCGGCGGTGTCCGCAGGTCCGTTTAGAAGATGGGCGTCCGGTCGCGTGTCGGCCGGTGCATCGGAAATCAGGGCGGCGAGCCGTGTGAGGCGTTGACCCGCCAGATCCTGGAAGCTGCACAGCGACAGCATGTCGGAGAAGACGCCCGATGCGGTGTGGATGTCTGCGGACGGGTCTGCTGCGAGAGACAGTCCGATCTCGATCTTGGCCATGAGGGCATCGCTCGCCTGGTCCAGCGCAGACCGGAGGGCTTCGATCTCGGCGACAGCGGACGCAGTGTTCATGGTCAGAACTCGCCCAGGACCGAAGTGAGCTTCTGTTTCAGGACGGCCTGGGTGAAGGGCTTGATGACGTAGTTGTTGGCTCCTGCCTGGCGTGCGGCGACCACATTTTCCGTCTTGGCTTCGGCGCTAGGTCGGCATTCTGGCGAAAGGCTTCGCTGGACCAGCGGCGGGCGTACCTGTCAGCCGTCTTTGTCCTTACGAAGCCAAGGTGAATGACCCACATGAAGACCCGCCTTGGCGGGAGCCCCAAAGTCAGCGGTGGCAGATGAGCGCTAGCTTGAAGCGGTGGCGGTGCGGCCAGTCCAATGCGAAATTGTCTCCGGAAAACGCAGCCTGGGCAGGGGATTCGAACCTCGGCGGCGAGCATTCGCCACTCAGCCACGGCAGCTGAGCGTCGGGCCTTGTGTCTGTGCAGTTCTCACCCTGTACTGGTGGTCGAGCTCCGGCCTGTTTTTCTGCTGCCAGCCCCTTCGTTTCCGGTGACGTCCCGAGGCTGCAGCCGTCTGGTCACGTCCCGCGCCTGAGCGAGCCTTTCCGTCAGGATCGGTAAACGGTTCCAGCTTTCAGCGAAGGCAAGAACATAGGACATCTGAGCGAAGACAGCCCCCGGGGTCGCGTCCGGATGAGCGATCAGAAGCAGCGCGCCGAGAATGAGGCCCAGAAGCAAGAGCCAGTTGATCGCGTAGATGCCGATCTCTGCATCAGAGCGGGCGATGCGCAGCCTTCGCCATGCGTCGAGGTGTGTTCGAACGACAGTGACGTCCTTTGAGCGGAGGATGTCGAGATCCTGCTCCGTCCGATCATTGAGGAGACGGTTGAGGCGCTCGACCTGGCGGGCGTAGAGCCGGTCAAGTCCCAGTAGCACCAAGGCCACGGCGAGCGCCGCAGCGCCAACTCGCCAGTCATACCAGATCGAGATGCCGAGGGACCCAAGTCCAGCCACAACGGCCGATAGCCCCTCTGGCACGCTGCGTTCGTACGTTTGCACGAGCTCGTGTACCTGGCGCATCCGCGCCACCCTGATCCCCGCTGGAGCGGGGCCCAAAGCATTTTCCTCCGCCAGACGGCGCTCGGCGGCGGCGAACACCCGGGTGTCGTAGAGGCGTCGCAGAGCGCCGGAGATCAGGATCACGCTGACCCCGCCAGCGAGCAAGAACAGCCCAGAACGGTCGCCATTCAGCAGTCGGTCGACCGTTACGCCAATCAGAGCCGGCAGGGTCAGAAGCGCGACCTCCTCGACGATCAGGAGGACGTAGGCCAGCGTCACCCGACCGCGCTCGGGGCGGAATGGCATCATGCGCCGGTCGCCAGCGGCGCGGCGGAGTCCGATCCGGCCTCCGGTCGCCAGCCCGCGCCCAGCGCGAGGTGGGCCTGGGCCCAGGCGTCGCGTTCTGCCGCGTCGGCATTGGCGAGGGCGAGCTCCGTCGAGAGCAGGGCAGCCTCGGCGAGCGCGAGGTCAAGCGGTGTGGCCGCTCCGGCCCGCGCGCGCGCGCGCGCGACGTCAGCCTCGACGCGGGCGTGATCTGCGGCGGCGCGCATGGCGCGCGCGCTCGCCCGGGCCGTGCGCCAGGCATCGAAGGCACCATCGGCCTCTTCCAGAGCGACCAGGATCGCCTGACCCCACGCGGCGGTCGCGGCTTCGGCCTCGGCCTCGGCGGCCCGCACGCCGGCCCGGATCCTGCGGAGATTGAACAAACCCCAGCTAACCGACGGACCGATCGAGAAGCGGAGCGCCCCGGGCTGGTCCAGGTCGCGGGGGGCCGCCGTCCGCCCGGCTGCGGCGCCGAGGGACAGGCTGGGGTACAGCGCCGCCCGCGCCACCCCTGCACGCTCGAAGGTTGCGATGACCCTGAGCTCTGCGGCCTGAACGTCGGGCCGCTGCCGCAGCATGTCGGCGGGGGCCGGCGCAATGAGGTCGTCGGGCGTCGCCGCCCGGCCGGTCAGAGGCGCAGTAGCCCTGCTGAAGTCCACGGGGTCCCGTCCTGTCAGCACGGCGATGCGGCGCAGGGCGTTGTTCCGGGTCAGGGCGATGGTCGGGCGTTCCGCCGCTGACTCGGCGCTCAGGCGACGCAGGGCGGCCACCTCGGCCTCTGTCGCTGCACCATGCGCCTGCCGGCGGACCATCAGGGCGACCGAAGCCTCAAGCGCGGTGCGGCGACGATCCGCGAGCTGGTCGAGGTCGTTCGCCCGGCCGAGATCGAGCCACGCCCTGACCACCTGCGCCGCCACAGCCGCTTCGATCTGCCGACGTTGCCACAGAGCAATGCCGGCGTCGGCTTCGGCGGCGCGGGTCGCGGCAGCCAGACCACCGGCGAGGTCCAGTTCCCAACTCAGCTCCGCAGCCAGAAAGCCCAGTGTCTGGTTCTCGAACCGGTCCGGCGTCCCGAATACGGGCGGTTGCGACAGGGCAGCCTCACGGCTCCGCTGCAGCCCGGTTGAGACACCTCCCTGCGGTTCCCGAAGCGTCCTGGCCTCGCCGGCCAGGGCGCGCGCCGCCCGCAGGTTGGCCTCGGCAGCGAGGACGTCGCGGTTGGCGGCCAGCGCCTCCACCACCAGCTGGTCCAGTTCCTCGGACTGAAAGGCCGCCCACCAGTCCAGCCGCATCTGCTGACCCGGGGGAGGTGGCGCGCCGGCGGACCAGGCGGCCGGCGGCGTCGTGGGAAGGGGGGGCGTGACCGCTGGTGTAGTCGCGCAGCCGGCGAGCAGGGCGCCGAGGAGGAGGGGGGCAAGACGGGGCATGATTCCGGGCTCGATCAAACGGCCGTCGGGGCCTGCCGTTCGCGGAACAGCAAGGCGTACAGCGCCGGGATAAGGACAAGGGTGATGAGGGTGCCGAGCGCAAGGCCGCCAATCATGGCGGCCGCCATGGGCCGCCATAGGTCGCCGGCGAACAGGTAAAGCGGCAGCAGACCCATGATGCAGGTCAGCTTAGTCATGACGATCGGGCGCAGGCGGACGGCGGCAGCGGAGGCGACGGCTTCCTTCAGGGGAACGCCTGGCTGACGTTCCTCCTGAATCCGTTCCAGAAGCAGCACCGCATTGTTCACGATGATACCGGCAAGTGCGAGCAGGCCGAGCGTGGCCGTGAAGCTGAACGGTTGCCCCGTGATCTTGAGGCCCACCGATGCGCCGATCAGGACGAAGGGGATGGACGCCATGATGATGGAGGTCTTCCGGACAGAGCCGAACTGCCAGAGGAACAGTCCGGCCATGCCCAGCAGGGCGAGCGGGAAGTAGCGCTCGATTCCGGCGTTGGAGGTCGCGCTTTCCTCGATTTCGCCCCCCAGTTCGAGCCGGTGTCCAGGTGCCAGATTGAGGCCATCGATCGTTTCGTGGACGCGATCAACGAGCTCCTGCGACGCCAATTCTGGATGGCGGCCGCTGACGGTTATCAGTGGACTTGCATTGCGCCGCATCAAGACACTCGGCTGCGACGCCAGTCGGATGGAGGCGATCTGGCCGAGAGTGACGCTGCCAGCCTCACTGAACACTGGAAGGGACTCGAGGCGTTCGGTCAGGGTGCGATCTGGCTCCGATCCCCTGAGGACGACGGGCACGAGGACGTCTCCCTGCCGCAGGACCGAGACCGGCACGCCGGAGGTCGCAGACTCAAGGGAACGCGCGACCGCTTCCGACGACACGCCCGCAGCGAGGGCGCGAGGCTGGTTGATGTCCACCACCAGCCGAACGATGCGACCTTCGGCGTCGTCCCGGACGTCCTGGATAGCCGGAACGGCGGCGAGGGCCTGCTTGAGTTCACCAGCCGCGCGCTCCAGCTCTCGACGATCCGGTCCGACAAGACGGAAGACGGCGGTTCCTGCTTCTGAAACCCCTAGCGAGAAACGCTTGGGTTCGATCCGCGCATCCGGAAAACGCTGTTCGAGTTCCCGCCTCAGCCGCATCACCACGGCATCCGCATCAGCCTTGGCGTCGAGGTTTACGACGGCGTAGGCGCGATGCGGTGCGGGCAGAGGAGGGTTGAGGCCCAGAATGAACCGCGGGCCGCCATCATTGATGTAGACGGCGTTGTCCTCGAGCTCCGGGAACAGGCGCTCGTCGGCGAGCAGGGCCGAGACCTCGGTGGCAAGCCTAGAGGTGGCGCGGGTGGAGGCACCAGGGGCCAGCTCGATCGGAATCTGCAGCTGCGGTCTGGCTGACGCCGAGAGCAGCTGTGGAGGGATGGTGCTGAGCAGCGCCAGTGCCGCCAGAAGCAGGCCCGCCATACTGGTTGCTACAATCAGTGGCCGGTCGACGATCAAGCGAACCCGACCAGCATACCAGTCGCGAACCTTGCCCAGCCAGCCGGCCTTGTCGTGGGCTGGGTCGTGCGCGCCCGCGTACTTCATGGCCATCAAGGGAGTTACCGTCAGGGCCAGGAACAGGGACAGCATGAGCGTGATCGCCAGAACGATGGCGAGGCTGCGCATGTATTCGGCCGTATCGCTGTTTCCTGCGGCGAGAGGGGCGAAGGCAAGGATAATCGCGAGACTGGAGGTCAGGAGCGGAGCCGCCATCGTGCGCCCTGCCTCGATGGCCGCTTCCTGGGGTGCCTCGCCCAGGCTCAGGCGACGCTGGTAGTCCTCGACAATGACGATGCCGTTGTCGACGAACAGGCCAAGGGAGATGATGATGGCACCGATCGAGACCATGTGGAGCTCGATCCCAAGCACCCTCATGATGATCAGGGTGCCGAGCACTGTCAGTGGTACGATGACGCCCGTTACGAGGCCGGCGCGCCAGCCGAGGAACAGCACCACAACCAGCATCACGACGGCGACGGTTTCGAGGAAGGTCTGGCCGACCTTGATGAGGTCCTTTCTGACGACCTCGGACTGGTCCGTCACCGAGGTCAGCGTCATCCCGGCAGGGAGCTCTGCGCGCACCTCGGCGAGGCGCGCGTCAAGCCGCTCGGCGAAGGAAAGGACGTTTAGGCCGTTTCGCATCGAAACGCCGAGCACGACGGCTAGCTGACCGTTGACCACGACAGCGGTTTGGGGCGGGTCCGCAGGCCCCTGGACGATGCTGCCGAGGTCGCCCAGGGGGAGCGTCCCCCCTTCGGGCAAAACAATGGCGACGCTGGCGAGGGTGGAGCTATCTGGGAGGTCGCCGGTCGGTTCGAGCGCCAACACTCGGCGTCCGGTGTCAATCTCGCCGGCGGGGGCCACAATGTTGCGCGCGGCCAGTTGGGTGGCGACGGCGTCAAACGAAAGGCCCGCGTTAGCCATGCGGCGAGGGTCGAGATCGACATAGACCCGTTCTTCCCGAACACCGTGGAGCGAGATCCGCTCCACACCTTCGACGGACTGCAGGCGCTCACGCGCGATGCGCGCCCAGTCCTGCAACTGGCCTGCAGAGTAGCCCTCCCCGGTGAGGGCGAGGCTGCGAACAGCCACCCGCCCGAACTCGTCGTTGATAATGAGGTGACTGGTTCCCTCCGGCAGGCTTGCGCGCGCCTCGTCCATCTTGACTCGCAGCCGCTGCCAGATGGCTGGCAGTTGATCCCCCGGGGTCCCGTCGTGAAGCGTGATGACGATGAAAGTAGCGCCGGGCCGGACGACCGTCTCGATTGTCTTGATCTCGGAGACCTCTCTCAGCTTCTCCTCAATCGGCCGGGCCACCAGCTGCTCGGTGCGTTCGCTGGTTGCGCCGGGGAGATAGGCCTCGACGGTCGCCGTCCTGACCTGAATGAAGGGTTCCTCGGTCGCAGGGAAGTCGAGGAGCGATGCGATGCCCGCGAGGACGAGCACGATGGCGGCGACAAGCGTGAAACGGCTGCGTCGCAGCGCGGCGGCAGTGAGAGACATGGGCTTTCCTGCTGTCAGCGCTGGGTGACGCGCGGCCGGACGGTCGTGCCGGCCTGGAGAAACTGAGCGCCGGCGACGACGACGAGCTGACCCGGAGCAAGCCGCCCCGTCACTTCGGCCATGTCGCCGCGGGTCGCGAGGAGTCTGACCGGGACATCGCGAAGTTTGTTCTCCGGACCAACCATCCGAACGGCCTGCTGGCCCCTGCGATCGGTCAGGACAGCTGCGAGCGGGACGACATGTACGCCGCCCGAGGGGTCCCGGGAAAGGCGTAGCTCCACACTGCCGCCCGCAGGCGGCGAGCCGCTCGTCACCACAAAGACGGCTTCCCGGCCTCCGGCACCGTTGTCGCGGGCGCTGACGCCGGTCAGTCGGGCGGCCCCTACATCAGGCCCATAGGTGAAGGTCACGCGGGCACCTGGCTGCAGCGAGTCGGCGAGCGCCGCAGGGAGAACCGCGTGGATCCGGCGTCCGTCCTCGCCATCAATCTCGAAGGCCGGGGCCCCCGGAGCGAGTATCGACAGGTCGACCGGTCGCGCTGCGATGACACCGGCGATCGGGGACCTCAGCACGGATTCCCGAGCATCGCGTTCAGCGAGCGCCAAGCCAGACGCCGCCGCTTCACGCGCCGCCCTTGCAGAACGAGCTTCCATCTCGGCGGCTTCAAGGTCGGCGTCGGTCGCGACCCCATCGGCATGCATGGCAGCAACGCGGGCCGCGTTTCGCTGCCGTTCGCTGGCGACCGATTCCGCGCGCTCGAGTTCGGCCGCGGCCTGTTGCTCCCGGAGTCGCGTGGGGGCGGGATCCAGCCGCGCCAGCGGCTGGCCGGCGGAGACCCTGTCGCCGACGTCGGCGAGCAGTTCAATCACACGACCGCCCTGTTCGGAGCTGACGACCGCGAGACGGGATGCCCTGACCTGTCCGAGGGCTATGGCGCTTGCTTCAGCGCTGTCTCGTACCTGGCCGACCAGTGCCGTTCTGGCGACGTCGTCGTCGACCGGAAGGGACGGGCCGCTCCCGCAGGCTTGCAGAAGCGCCGCGGCACACAGAACAGCAATAAGGGAGGGCTTGCTCATATAAAGCTCGTGCAGAGAGGTCTGGTGGGGAGGTCAGTCGGCGGGGGTGGGGACAACACCAAGGCTGGCGAGAATCATCTGGTCGGCGGCCCGGGCCAGGACGGCGGGGTCACCGCCTCCAAAGGCAAGGCGGCCCGCCAGGCCGTCGTACATGGACAGGATCAGTTCGGCCGCGGTTTCCGGCGAGATGTCCTTCCGCACCTCACCCGCCCGTTGCCGGCGGAGGAACAGTTGCACGATGGCCTCAACCATCTGCGCATCGGCGCGGCGCACCTCTTCCGCGATGATGGAGTTCCGGGCCGCCTCCGCCACGATCTCGAGACGCAGGCGGACGCCGGACAGCAGATCCGGGTCGGCGACGAGCAGGCGGGTCGTCTGCTCCAGGCCCTCGGCCAGGGTATCCGCAGCATCGACCATCCGGATCAACTCGAGGTCCGTAGCCAGGTCGGCCTGGACGAGCGCCTTGATCAGATCATCCTTGGCGGGGAAGTACTGGTACAGGTTCGCCACGCTAACACCGGCCTCGGCGCTGATCTCGGCGGTTGTCGCGGCGTGGAATCCCTTGCGCACGAAACACCTGAAGGCGCCTGCCAGAATCTGTTCGCGACGCTGGGCGCGCGCCTGGGGATTGGCGGGCCGGCCTGAAGCCGGAGGTCTGGATGCCGTGGATGCCATCTGGATAAAATAAGCGAACGCTCACTAATGTCAAGGAGCGAGTCTCCCCACGGATCTCGACTATGCCGAGTTGCGCACTTCCCCGGCCGCCCGCAGGCCCGAGAGGATCGCGCCCTCCATGAACGCTCTCCAGCTGCCCGCCGTCTCGGTCCCGGCGAAATGAAGCCGGCCTTGGGGGCTGAAGAGATCCGGTGCCTTGTCCCAGCCGCCCGGCCCGCGCCGGCTGGCGTAGCCGCCGAGGGTGCCATCAGTCTGGCGATAACTTGTCCCAGTGCTGTCAGCCTAACGCTAAATTGTCTCCACTGAGTGCGGCGTAAGCCGCTGATAGGGATGATGTTTCGTGAAGCCGATTTCGTTCAAGCGCCACCGGTTTCCGGCGTATGTCATCCGCCATGCCGTCTGGCTCTACTTTCGCTTCAGCCTCAGTTTTCGTGACGTCGAGGAGCTCCTGGCGCAACGCGGGATCGACGTCAGCTATGAGACGATCCGTTGCTGGACGATCAAGTTCGGACCGCTGATCGCGAGGCGGCTGAAGCGCCGTCGGCCAGTTCCATCGCCTCGCTGGCACCTTGATGAGATGGTCTGTTCGATCGGCGGAAAGCGGATGTATCTGTGGCGGGCTGTCGATGACGAACGTGAGGTCCTGGACCTCGTAGTCCAGCGCCGGCGGGATACAGGGGCGGCGCTAAGGCTTCTCCTACGCCTGTTACACAACCAGCCGGTGGAGCCGAAGATGATCACAACGGACGGCCTAGCGTCTTGCGGAGCCGCTCTGGATCAACTGGATCTCAGGCATTTGCACCGGCCGGGTCGGCTTCGGGCGAACAATCGGGCAGAGAACTCCCACCTGCCGATCCGAAGATAGGGCCGACAACAGCAGCGGTTCAAATCCCAAGCCTCAGCCCGGGGATTCCTCACCACCCACGCAGCGATCTACAAGGTGCTGTCAGTCCAACGCGAACTTGTCTCCACTGAGCGCAGCCAGGGCAGGGGCGGCGAGACCTATGCGGCGAGCGTCTGCCACTCAGCCAGGGCGGCTGATCGTTGGGCCTTGTATGTCTCTCTGCTGATGAGGTGGCGGTCCTGATTGAAGTGGTTGTGGAAGGCGGCATGCACTGAGCTGAAGTTCTGCAGGGTCTTCATCTGGCGGAACCTC